>Ga0068864_100001280_pt1 | contig 20918 bp, 10 predicted proteins | sample KBSSwiS72_FD_66586 | JGI IMG/M metagenome (GOLD analysis project Ga0068864, IMG submission 66586) | Switchgrass rhizosphere microbial communities from Kellogg Biological Station, Michigan, USA - KBS Switchgrass S7-2 | ecosystem: Host-associated > Plants > Roots > Rhizosphere > Soil ... | reverse complement strand
AAGATCAAGGAGCTGACGCCGAAGCCGGTGACGACGCTGATCAACACGCACACGCACGGCGACCATGTCAGCGGCAACGTGGAGTTTCCCGCGACGATCGACTTCGTCGCGCAGGAAAACACGAAGGTCAACATGGAGAAGATGCCGATCTTCAAGGAGCACAACGGCATCGGTCTGCCCAAGCGCACCTTCAAGGACAAGATGACGATCGGCAAGGGCGCCGACCAGATCGATCTGTACTACTTCGGCCGCGGCCACACGAACGGCGACGCCTGGGTCGTCTTCCCCGCCCTGCGCATCGTCCACTCGGGCGACATCTTTGCCGGCAAGTCGGTGCCGCTCATCGACGAGGCGAACGGCGGCAGCATGATGGAGATTTCCGGCACGCTGATGAAGGCGTACAACGGGATCAAGAACGTGGACACCATCATCAACGGCCACACGCCCGCGCAGACCACCTGGGCCGATCTGAAGGAGTACGCCGACTTCAACAAGGATCTGGTGACCTGGATGGAGGCCGAGCTCAAGGCCGGCAAGACGCCCGAACAGGCGGCCGCCGAATGGAAGCTGCCCGAAAAATACAAGGGGTACTCGCCGACCGTCAGCGCGCTCATGGGCGGTATGCCGGGACGCATCGCGACGCTGCAGAAGGAAATGAAAAAGTAGTCCGGACATTAGAGGCTTTGCCATGGACACGCGCTACTACCAGAAGTCCGGGAACGACTTCGACAGTCTCTCCTTCCGGGACCTGCTTGAAGCCAGGGATGCATACCATGTCCACCTGCTGAACTACCCACACGTTGTCGCTACCGCCGTCGGTCGCTATCGCATCCGCGTCGAGGATTCGTGGCCCGAGCCGGATGGCACCATGAAGCACAAGGGAACCGGCCCTCGGACGCTCAGCAACTCCGAGGTCCGCCCCTACTCCTGGCCGGCAATCCTTGTGCTCGTCGACGAATGGGTCGATGTCGGGGAGTTCGCCAAGGGCAAGCGTTACGATCCCAGCCAGATGGTGCCGCGAACGCTGTTCCTTCCGAACGGCCGCAAGGTCCCGGTGTGCGTATCCCTCGTCGACAAGGTTGCGCAAACTCCGCCGACCCCGAGCATTTCGTTTCCGCTCAACAACATCGGCGGCGGCAATCCGATCATCGCCGACGTTCAGGGTCGACAGCACGTCGCGACGATCTCATGTCTCGTGACCGACGGGCACCGCGCTTACGGTCTGACGAACCGGCACGTCGCAGGCGATCCAGGCGAGGTGCTTTATTCCCGGCTCAGTGGCCGCAACGAGCCCGTGGGGCGGTCGAGTGGAAAGCAGCTGACCCGATTGCCGTTCACCGAGGTTTACCGCGACTGCCCGGGTAGGGACGTTTACCTCAACCTCGATTCCGGCCTCATCGATATCGACAACGTGAGCGCCTGGACGGCGCAGGTTCACGGCATCGGCACTCTCGGCCCACTCGCTGACCTCAATCCGTCGCAGATGAAGCTCTCGCTGGTCGGTTGCCGGGTCCTGGGATTCGGCGCGGCCAGCGGTCGAATGGAAGGCGAGATCACCGCGCTTCTCTACCGCTACAAGTCGGTTGGTGGATTCGAGTACCTCGCCGACTTTCTGATCGGACCCCGCGCGGGCCGCGAATCGGGCGAAACGGCCCGAACTCGCAGGCAACCGGGACTGCTTACTCGCCCGGGCGACTCCGGTACCCTTTGGCTCCTCGACCCGATCAACCCGGACCGTCAGCCCGGCGCGCAGGAAAATTACGACCCTCCCGAATATCGACCATTCGCCGTCCAGTGGGGAGAACAAGTGTTCGCCGAACGCGGGGAGACGACCTTTGCGCTCGCAACGTCTCTGAGCACAATCTGCAACCTCCTCGACCTCGATGTCGTGCGCGACTGGAACCTGGATCAGACCGACACCTGGGGAGCCATCGGCCACTTCTCGATCGCGTTCAGCGTCGCCGCGTGTTTGACCAACACCCATCTCAAAACCCTCATGACCAAGAACGCGGACATCGTGAGTCCGAGCGGAAGTGAGATCCGCACGAGCGAGTTCAAGGGGATGGGGTCCGATGCGTTCGTGCCACTTGCGGACGTTCCGGACATGTTCTGGAAGCCGCGGATTGCTCACCAGGGATTTTCCCGGGCGATGGAGGGACCGAACCATTTCGCCGACATGGACCAACAGCGCGAGGCCGATGGAAAGACCCTGCTCGACCTGACCAAAGACGACGATGCCATCGACCCGGACACGTGGAACGCGTTTTACTCGTCCGTGAGAGACATTCTGAGCGGCGACCCCATCTCCGCCAAACACCGGGGCCTACTGCCATTTCGCGTGTGGCAGATTTATAACGACATGGTTCGGTTCGTCAAAGCCGGCAAGGTGGCTGAATTTGTCTGCGCTGCGGGAGTGCTCACGCACTACGTCGGCGATGCCTGCCAACCGCTGCATATTTCCTTTCTCCACGATGGTGACCCGGAGCAGCCGCAGACCCGAACCATCCACCACACCGATGGTACCGACGAGGACGTCGTGGAACCTCTTGGTGCCGGCGTCCACTCGGCCTACGAGGACGCGATGGTGAGCGCGCACCGCGGCGACGTGCTCGACGGGCTCGCGGCGACTCCGAAAGTGAAGGCGGCCGAGCTCATTGACACCGGGTTCGAGGCCGCGAAGGCGACGATCGCGATGATGCGGATCGTGTTCGAGCGGATCCCGCCCCGGAAGATCGTGCAGTTCTACATCCACAGCAACGCGAAGCCGAAGCAACTGGCCGAGGACATGTGGGAGGAGTTCGGGGAGGGGACTGTCGAGTGCATGCGCGACGGCGCCCACCTGCTCGCGGTCCTGTGGCAGAGCGCCTGGGCGGCGGGTGACGGTGACCATACGGTACCGGCATCGGCCCTCAAGGCGTTGACTCCGAAGAGGGCGATGAAGATCTGCCAGGACGAGGACTTTCTGCCGTCCGTGCCGGTCGGCAGAATCGGAGACATCCTCAAGCAACCCCTCTGATTCGAACCGAGGTGATCGTCACCTTGATGCGGCGCTCGGAGGACTCAACGCGAGAAGCTGTAGACGACGTTCACCAGCGGGAAGGCGACGGTCGTGCCGCCGTCAGTCGGCACGACCAGCGCGAGATCCGCTGAGAAGTGCTCGCCCATCCAGCGCACGCCGCCGGTCAGAATCCCGCCGCCGTTGAAGACGTAGTTCTCCGTCATCACCTTCATGCCGCGCGTCACGCGATGCTCGCCGCCGACCATGAAGACGGGCGCGCCGTTCTTGCTGTCGTAGGTCCGGTCGTAGGCGTAGCCGACGCCGCCGGTGACGGCCGAATCGGTCGAGCCCCGCGTCGCGACCACGTAGGCGATCCCGAGGTTGCCGTCGCCGACGTTGAGGAAATGCATGACGCCGACGCTCACCTGCGCCGCCTCGGCTGAATACACCTGAACCTTCGGTGTGATCCAGAACGGATGGGCGCCGCCGTCGCCGAAGAGCAGCGGCGTGCCTGCGCCGAACGAGATGCGATCGGTGATGCCCACCTGCACGAACGGCAGGAGGATTTCATAGACGCCGGCGTAGCCGGTGCCCTGCTTCAGCGAGCGCGCCGTCGGACCGAAGAACAGGCGCGTCGGATTCGGATCCGCCCGGCGAAACTCACCGCCCGAGACCGTCCCACTCACCGGGTGAACCGACACGATGTCGGCTGCCTGGACCTCGAGCGTCGCGCCGGCTGTGGTCCTGAACATCACCAGGCCGCCGTCGATCTTCTCGACGCGACCGTAGGCGCGCGTACCGTCGCGCAGCGACAGTTCATCGGTCACTCCGGCCGGCGTGAGCGCAATCGCCGCCGCCGATGGCGATGGGGGCTGACCCGCAGCCGCTTCGCACGGCGTGAATGCCAGGGCGAGCGCCAACGTCAGAAACGCGGCTCGCGCGAAACGTCGGCGTCGAACAGACATGGGCTTTACCGTTCCAGCCTCAGACCGCGCTGGCACCTCGAGTATGCCAGCGGCCTGGGAGTTCAATGCTGCCTGATAACGAACGGATCGCAGCTGGTCGCATTTCGACCATATCTGTGCCCGGACGGATCGTGACGCGTCAGCCAGCCGGCCTACTGCACGGAGAAGCTGCTGTTCCCGCTGCCGATGACGTTGTCTTTCGTCGCCACCGCGCGAACCTGATACACGCCTTTGGGATCCCGGGACTTGACACGATATTTTGCGGTCGCGACGCCATTTGCTCCGGCGGTCGCCGACAGCGCGATCACGGTAGACGGCGACGAAACACTCGTCATGCTGAACGTGACCGTCGCTCCGGCGGCCACGAGCGAACCGGCGCTGACGCTCGCCGTGACTGTGACCGTCCCGTTCGACTTATACGTCGCGTGGTCGGTCGCGACGGCCAAGGCCAGCGACGGCGCGACGACGAGCCCCGCGCCGGCCGTGCCGGCGGCCACCCCGTTCTCTGCGGCGCTGACGCTGAACGACGAGGTGCCCGACGCGCTGGCCGCGACGGCGAGCGAGAGCGACGCCGTTGCCGTGGCGCCCGGAGCGATCGGTCCCAGCAGAGCCGATCCGAACGACGCGGCCCAACCGGCAGGCGCGGCCGCGGCGAGATTGAACACCGCCGGCGAGCAGCCCGAGCTGTCGTTGCTGGTGATCGACACGGTATAGCTCACCGTCGAACCCGGCAGCACCCAGCGAGCAGCCGACGGCGAGAGCGACACCGTCGGCGTCAGCCCCGTGCACGGAACCGCTCCGAAGGCCACCTGGATGAGCGCCCCGCTGTTATCCGCGCTCACCGTGGTAATCGTCATCCCGAGCGTGCTGTCGACGAAGCTCTGTCCCACGTCGAGCACGGAGTCCCACGCGGTCGTCGACGGCTGAATGTCTGTCTGGTTGCTGCTGTTGCCGGTCGCTTCGGACCCCGTGTGTATCGCCACGCCGGACGGCACTCCCGCATCGACGCCGATCTTGGCGCGCGTTTCCACGTAGTACCAGGTTCGATAACCCGACGCGTCGGTGGACTTGAGGATCTTGAGCGCCTTCGGGCCGCCGTTCGACAGCCCTTCCAACGGTTCGACCCAGTAGTTGTTGGTCGCGGTGACCGTTTGGATGGCCGGCGAACTGCCGTAGTTCAGCCATCCGAGGCGCTCCTTCTGGAACGCGTTCATATGCCCTGTCGTCGCACCCATGATGTCGCGATCGTCGCCGTACTCACTGGCAACGCAGCTGGCCGGGTCGCACGACAGACTGTGCGAATGGAAATCGCCGAAGTTGTGCCCGAGCTCGTGCCCGACGACGCGGAGCGCATAGCTGCCGTTGATCCACGCACGCGATGGAGTCGCGGGCGTTCCGCCTCCGACCGTCCCCATTCCCCACCAGGCGCAGACGTTCGTCTGAGGAAAACCGTAGATCCGGCGACCGTAGCTCGACACGTTGACCCCGGCATCGGTTGCCGCCTGGTCCGCCAGCGCAGCCCACGTGGGGTAGTCGCACGTGGTGCTGCTCGCGGGGATGGTGTACCAGCCAGTCACGTCGCCGGCGAGTGACGTCTGGCCGTAGGTGTTTTCTGCGTAGAAGCTGTTCGTCTCTCCGAACGTCACGCTCTGGGCGGTCGCCGGCGTGTAAGGCTGCGTGGCGTTGTCCTGGAAGTTGACCAGCATGACGAGTGTCGGCTGCACCCCGAAGGTGTACGCCGAGGCGACCGACAGCACTTGAACGCTGGAACCAGAGGTCAACATCAACGTGCCGTTGCTGAGTCTGCCTCGCGCCCGAACATGGCTGCCGGTGAGCAATGCTGTCGGCTCTCCCGCAAACTCCAGCCGCAAACGCCCGGTGGGCGTGTTGAGAAAGTGATGGAGTCTGGAGCCGCCGGTGTAGTCCTCGTAGAGAATTTCCAGAGTGCCGTCGGCCTCGGTCAGAGTCGTTTCCTGGCGGCCTTGTCCTCTGAGCGTCGGCGCCGTCGTCACGACGGCGAGTGCGCTGATCAACGCGACGACCAGGTTTCGGCCAGCTGACGGCCGGATCCAGCCACCGCGATTGTTTGAACTGCTGTACATCTCTTAACTTCTCCTCGCGCGTTGCGCGAAGGGGAAGTCAGCAGGCGAGATGCCGCACGGTGCAGTGACGTAAAGTGTTGCGGAATAAGGTTTAGCGCTAACGAGTGAGGAGCAGACGAATTACGGATCCGTTATCGACTTTCAGGAACGGTGTCGGAGGAATGCGGGCAGAGCCTGGAGTGTAATGGACCGACGAGAGAATCGGTGGCGACAGAGCACACAGGCTCTGCCGCCACCAACGGAGATCGACGAGCTTACGGGCAGGTCACCAGGATGCTGGCGACGTACTGAGAATACGCGGACTTATTTCGTGGGCCATTGGCCACGTTGGCATACGTCGCCGACCAATCACCGTTCAGCAGCTTCACCTTGCCGCACTCACTCGGACTGTTCTTGATCGTGCCAGTGATGTCGACATTCAGCGTCTGAACCGCGCCCTGTGTCATGTCGCCAATCGTCCACAACGCCACGATATTCTTGTTCTTGACGGACTGAGCGACGCTGCCGGTTGACGCTGTGAAATTCTTGATCGTCGACCAGCCGTTCGCCCCGCCCTGCGCCGTCACGCCGAAAAGGTTCTCGCAGGCCTGGACTTTCACGACGAAGGTCCACGTACCGGTCGTGCCCGGCGCCGGCTGACCGAGACCGCCCGGCTGCTCGATTGAGATGAACGCGCCGGTCACTTGTCCATTCGGGCACGTCGCCAGCGGGAGAGCGCCGATGAGCAGATCAACCGTCGGCGAATGACCGAAGTCGGCCGTGGCGAAATCGCACCCGCCGCCGCTCGACACGTAGTCGGCGCGGAAGGTGACCTTTTCGCCCGGGGAAACAGGAATCACCGCCGGATCGAACACTGCCGAGAACTGGTTCGGGGTTAATGCCGTGACATCGATGTTGTTCGCCAGCTGTAGCCATGTGGTCGTGGTCAAATCCACATGGGTGATCATGTACTGAATCTGGCCCTTGCCGCAGGTGATTGTGCCGGTGTTCGGCGTCACGGTCGCGGTAACGGTCGCGGTGTCCAATGGGGTGATACTGACGGGACTCACACCGATTGTCATGGTGGTCGGAACCGGCGCAGCAAGTGCTGACAGCGACGTGCCCAGGACGATACCGACGGTCATTACTGAAGACATCAAACGGCGCATGTAGTTCTCCTCAAAAAAGATACAAAGCCCACCCGCTTCGAGACCGACGGTTTCGGTGGCGAACGGCCGCTGGCAAGGTTAGCTGTGCAATGGCACAGCCATAAGTGTTCTTCGCGCCATCTCTTTTGAGCACAGTCATTTACGGCTGGTGATTCGCCAGGGTCCAGGCGGGAAGTTCGCAGTTAGGCAGAACAATAACTGCAGAGTTCACCAAAAGACGATAACGTCGCTAAGCGTAAAAAGGGAGACTCGAGAGTCTCGTATGCGCGGCGGCGGCTCAATCCGTATTGCTTCCCGGCCGTCCCGCCTGGACGACCAGCGATCCGCCGATGCGGGCGGGAAGGTCCGGCACGGTGACTTTGTCGAGGACCTTGAAGTCGGCGCGCATCTGCGACGGCGTGGCCGTGCAGGCGATGTAGCCGCGCCGGTTGCTGTGGTACTTGATGTGGGGATTGTCCGCTTTCGTCGTTTCCCACAGACCGCCCACGTCGCTGCCGTCCCCGGTGGTCGTGACCGCCGTGTTGGTGAACTCGGTGGCGATCGTCGCCGACTGCGGATCGGCGAAGTCCATCTTGAGATCGGCGCCGTAGTGCTGATGGACGTCGCCGGACAGCACGATCGGATTCGGCGCGTGCGTCTCGAGCAGCCGGTCGTAGAGACGCTGCCGCGCCGCGGCATAGCCGTCCCACTTGTCCATCGAGTACTGCGCATCGGGGTTGGCCCGCGCCCGATCGTACGCGAATGAATAGACCTGCTGACCGATGACCGTCCAACGCGCCTTCACGGTTCCGAGGATGTCGAACAGCCAGCGCTCCTGCTCCGCTCCCATCATCGTGCGCGCCGGCTCGAGCCGTTCGGCGCAGTTGGTGCGCGCGCCGTCGCCGCACGCCTGATCGGAGCGCCATTGCCGCGTGTCGAGGACGCTGAGGTCGATGAGGCTGCCGAACTGCAGCCGGCGATAGAGCCGCATATGGCTGCCTGAGGGGAAAGCGCTCGCGCGCAGCGGCATCGCCTCGTAGTACGCCTGATACGCCGCCGCGCGGCGCAAGGCGAAGATCTCCGGCGGTGTGTTGTCCTGATCGATGTCGCCGGCGTAATTGTTGTCGACTTCGTGGTCGTCCCAGCTGACGACCCACGGCGCCGATGCATGCGCGGCCATCAGATCGTGATCGCTCTTGTACTGGGCATACCGGTTGCGATAATCGACGAGCGTGTAGAGCTCGTCACCGTTGTGCTGGCGGAGGCGGCGGTCGTTTCTGCCGCCGTCGGCGCGCTCCTCGTAGATGTAGTCGCCGGTGTGGAAGACGAAGTCGAACTGCTCGTCGGCAATGCGCCGGAACGCGGTGAAGTAGCCGTCTTCGTAATGCTGGCAGCCACAGACCGCGAACCGCAGACGATCCACCGGCGCGCCGGCCGGCGGCGCCGTTCTGGTGCGGCCGGCCTGACTGACTTCATCGCCCGCGCGGAAGCGGTACCAGTACTCGCGCGCCGGCTCGAGCCCCGCGACCTCGACGTGGACGCTGTGGCCCAGTTCAGGCCGCGCCGCCGCGGTCCCCTTCTGCACGACGTTCTGGAACCGCGGATCGTGCGCGATCTCCCAGTCGACGTCCACGACGGTCATCGGCATGCCGCCACCGTCGAGCGGCTTGGGCGCGAGCCGCGTCCACAGAACGATGCCGTCCGGCAGCGGATCGCCTGATGCGACGCCGAGCGGAAACGGGTAGCTGTCGAAGATCGGCTTGGCGAGCAGGCGGCGCGACGGCAACGGCGACGCGATGGCCGCGGCGCCGAGCGTCCAGCCGATCTTCATGAGCTCGCGCCGCGAGAAGCCGGCGACCGTGCGGTCGTAAATGGTCATGGCGCCGGCATTATAGGCACGGCCCGGCGACGGCCGGGTAACGAACCGCGCGGAGGCCCTGCCAACCATTGCACCAGAGCGCGCGTCCAATGAGTCTACATAGTAGACACGTGACGACACCGACGCCCGCGGCGCCCTGCCGCGGCGCCTCTACACGGTGACCCCTGCCGGCGTCGCCGCGCTGCGGGCGTCCCGCGAGACGCTGCGCCGCATGTGGCGCGGCCTGGAGCGTCTGCTCAAGGAGCCGACGCCTTGAGCGCCGGCGACGCCGGGACGACGAACGACGAACGGCATCCGCCGAGAGCGGCGGACTGGCTTCTCCGCCGTACGCTCCCGCGAGGCGTTCGCGGCGAGAGCATGCGCGGCGACCTGCTCGAAGAGTGGCGCGCCCGCGGCGCATCACGCGCGGCCTCGGCCTGGTACTGGCGGCACGCGCTGTCGCTGGCAACGCGCTACACCTGGCGCGAGCGCCACATGGAGCCGGCATCCACCGGCGATGGGAGCACCCGAATGTTCCTCGACAACCTGCGGCAAGACCTGCGCTTCGCGATCCGCTCCTACGCCAAGGCGCCGTCATTCACGCTCGCGATCCTGACGACGCTGGCGCTCGGCATCGGCGCATCGACGGCGATCTTCTCGATGGTCAACGGCATCCTGATGCGGCCGCTGCCGCTGCCGGACGCCGACCGTCTCGTCTACGCCAACGAGCTGGGCAAGGGCGGCGGCCAGATCTCGGTCTCGTGGCCCGACTTTCTCGACTGGCGGGCGCGGGCCCGATCCTTCGAAGGGATGGCCATCTCGCGCGAGGAGCCGTTGACGCTCACCGGTCTGGCCCAGCCGGAACGCGTGCGCGCCCGGAGAACAACGGCGAACTTCTTTCAGATCGTCGGCGTGCAGCCGAGCCTCGGCCGCGGATTCAGCGACGTGGACGATCGCCCAGGCGCCGAACCGACCGTCATCGTCAGCCATGAATTCTGGCAGACGCGGCTCGGCGGTGACGCCAGCGCGCTCGGAAAACCGCTGTTGCTCGACGCGCGCGTCCGCACGATCATCGGCATCCTGCCGGCCGGGTTCCGCTATTTGCGTGCCTACGACGTCTTCATCCCGATGGCGGAAATCGCCGACGATCGGTCCCTGAACGACCGCGGCAACCATCAGGGCTACAACGTGGTCGGGCGGCTGCGCCGCGGCGTCTCCGTGGACGCCGCCGCGCGAGAGATGACGGCGATCGGGGTCGACCTGCAGCGCGAGCACCCGGACACCAACACCAGCATCACCGTGCGCACGGAACCGCTGGCGGCCCGCCTGGTGGCGCAGGTCCGGCTCACACTGCTCGTACTGCTGGGCGCAGTCGGCTGTCTGCTGCTGGTGGCGTGCGTCAACGTCGCGAACCTGCTGATCGCGCGCGGCGCGGCGCGGCAGCACGAGCTTGCGGTGCGCGCGGCTCTCGGCGGCGGCCGTCTCCGTCTGGCGGCGCAGATGCTGGTCGAGAGCACGCTCGTGTCCGCGGCCGGTGGCGTGCTCGGCGTCGCGCTCGCCTCGTGGCTGCTGCGCCTGCTGATCGCGGTCGCGCCGGAAGGCACGCCGCGGCTCGACGAAGTGCGGATCGACGGGACCGCCTTTCTTTTCGCATTCGGGGCGGCTGTCATCTGCGGCATCGGCTTCGGCGCGTTCCCGGCGTTTCAGGCGTCCGGCATTCGCGGTCAGGCGACACTCACACGCAGCCGCGGCGCGGGCGCGTCGGCCGGCTCGCATCGCCTGCGGCGCGGGCTCATGGTGATCGAAGTGGCGCTGGCGCTGGTGCTGCTCACCGGCGCAGGGCTGATGATGCGCACGCTGCAGCAGATCACGCGGGTCGACACCGGCTTCAAACCAGACCATCTGTTGACCATGCGGTTTACGCTGACGGGCGAGCAGTGGACCGATCCGCGCCGGCAGCGGTTCTACACCGACGTGCTGGCGGGTGTGCGCAACGCGCCGGGGGTGACCAACGCGGCGCTCGCCTTCTCGCTGCCGATCGAAGGATCGAACTGGAACTCGGTGTTCATTGCAAGGGACAAGCCGATACCTCCCCGAAGCGAGCTGTCCACGGCGGCGTTCTCCCCGGTCAGCGACGGCTATTTCGAAACGATGAGCACGAAGGTCGTCGCCGGCCGGCTGTTCGATGCCCGCGACACGCCGACCTCACCGAACGTCATCATCGTGAACGAGACGCTGGCCAGGCGCCTGTGGCCCGGCGAGAACGCGGTCGGCAAGTCGATCAAACAGGGGTGGCCGGAAACGCCGGGCACGTGGCGCGAGGTGATCGGCGTGGTCGCCGACGTGAAGTTCGAAGGCGTCACCGTCGAGACGCCGCTGCAGGTTTATCTGCCGCTCACGCAGGAGTCGGCGCGCGCGCTCGCGATCGTCACGCGCACGCCGGCGGAGCCGGCGGCGATGACATCCGTCGTGCAGGCGGCCGTGCACCGGCTCGACAAGGACCTGCCGCTGTACGCCGTCCGCACCATGGATCAGGTACTGGACACGTCGATGGCGCGCGAACGGATGTCGATGCTGATCCTCATCGTCTTCGCGACCGTCGCGCTGACCCTGGCCTCCGTCGGCCTGTATGGCGTCGTCGCGCACGGCGTGACCGAGCGGACTCATGAGATCGGCGTGCGCATGGCCCTCGGCGCCGAGCCCCATCACGTGCTGGGCCTGGTTGTCAGGCAGGGACTGTCGACGGCGGCCATCGGCGCGGCCATCGGCGTCGCCGCTTCGATCGCGCTGTCCCGCACCGTGCAGAGCCTGCTGTTCGGTGTGACCGCAACGGACCCGGTCACGTTCGGCGCCGTCGTGGCGATGCTGCTCGGGGTCGCGCTGGTGGCGTGCTACATCCCGGCCTGGCGCGCCACGCGCGTCGACCCGACGACGGCGCTGCGCGCCGAATGAACATTGCAGATTGCTGATTGCAAAATGCACATTCAAGGCACGGAGATCCGCAGTCGATTCCGCCCTGACATCGCCGAAGGGCGCAATCCTCTCCGTGCCGTCACCTTCCGGCCGCGCGCGGTCATCGACGTGACTTCGACGTCGACCGTGGCAGCGGCGCCGGTGCCGACGTGCACCGGCATTACATTCTGCGAGCAGTAGCCGCCGCCGGTGTCGACGATCCCTGACGAGATCAGTCTTCTCGTTCCGGCGGCGTACACGCGCACTTCGGCGCCAGGCTTGGTGTGATGGCCGGCCGCATCGACGACGTCAACCGCAAGTGAGTGGCGAGCCGCAGCAGGCGGCAGCAGGTTCCTGAACAGGTAATGGCCGCCAGCGGGATCGTTGTTGGTCAGCGCGAGATCGAGCGCGCCGTCGCCGTCGTAGTCGACCCATTGCACGCCGTGGCTGCCGTCATGCTCCTTGACGAGCGCAGGCAGCACATCCTCGAACCGCGGGCGACCGTCGCCCGCGCCGGCGTTGTGAAAGAGGTGATCCGGATAGTGCGTCACATTGACGAGAAAGCCGGCGACGTAAAGGTCCGGCCTGCCGTCGTTGTCGTAGTCGCCCCATGATGGGGTGGTGGCGTGCTGTTCGAAAAACAGGCCACTTTGTTTCGTCACGTCGACGAACCGCCGGCCGCGATCGTTGCGATAGAGCGCGCTGGGACCGTAGTTGGCGACGAAGAGATCGAAGTAGCCATCACCGTCGAAATCCGCGACGGCGGGGCCGACCCCGCCGAACTCGATCGACGTTCGTCGCGCGTCCACGCCCCATTCCCGCGCAACGTCAACAAAGTGGCCGCCGTCGTTGCGGAACAACCCATTCGTGTCGCCGTTCTGGTTCGCCACGAAGAGATCGAGATCGCCGTCGCCGTCGATGTCGAACCAGACCGCGCCGACGGTTTTGCGCGTGTCGCCGATGCCCGCTTCGACGGTGACATCGACGAAGCGGCCGTCATCGTTGCGAAACAGACGGTTCGCCTGGTCGCGGAATGCTATGAACAGATCGAGGTCGCCATCGTTGTCGTAATCGATCCACGACACCTGACGCGTAATCCCGGTCAGATTGACGCCGAGCGCGCCGGCGACGTCCGTGAAGTGACGCCCGTTGCCATCGTTGCGATAGAGCTTGTTCGGCGTCCCGTCGATGAAGCCGACGTAGAGATCGACGTGGCCGTCGGCGTCGAAATCGCCCCACGCGGCGGCACGCGTTTCGACGTTGTCGGCCAGACCAACTGCGGCGGCGACATCCTCGAAGCGGCCACGATCCTGGCGATACAAGCGATTCGGACGGCCGCGGAACCCGACGAACTCGTCGAGGTCGCCGTCATTGTCGAAATCGGCCCAGGCGTTCGGCTGGCCGCCAGTCACGCCGAAGAGCTCCGGTTGAACGAGCTCGAACCGCGGCCCGGCCGGCTGCGCAAGAAGAGAAGCGGCCAGGAGCGCCGCGAACGCAAGGAGTGTGGCGAATGACACAGAGAGCCGGACGGTAACACAAGAATGCCACCGAAGCGGCGGCTCGGCTACCGCGGCTGACTGTGGCACCACCGACACGCACGCGCATTTAGGCGCCGATCTACTCGGATCGTAACGCTTCGAGGGGGGCGATGCGCGTGGCGCGGCGCGCGGGCACATAGCACGCGACCATCGCCGCGGCGGACAGCACCGCGGCGGCGGCGGCCATGACCAGCGGATCGAAGGGGCTGACCCGGTAGAGCATGCCGCTCACCAGCTTGCCGAGACCCGCGGCCAACAGCAGCCCGATGGTCACGCCGACGACGGTCGAGCGCAGTCCCTCCCGCATTACCAGACGCTCGACGTCGCCGCTCGTCGCGCCGAGGGCCATGCGGATTCCGAGCTCGCGGGTGCGCCGCGAGACGTCATACGCACGCAACCCGTAGACGCCGATCGTGGCCAGCAGCAGAGCGAGCGCTCCGAACGCGCTGAACAGCGTCGCGGCGGCACGGACGGCCCACTCCGTGAGACTGCGATCGCGGTGCTGCACCATCGTTTTCGCCGCAATGATTGGCAGCCGCTCGTCGTGGCGCAGCAGTTCGGCGCGGATCGCTGCCAGCATCGCGGCATCGGCAAAACCCGGCCGCGTCCGCGCGTGAATCGTCATGCTCGGCCTGAACATCCCGCCGAAGGCGCCATACGCGTGCGGTCTCGCATCGACCTCGAAAATGTCGTGTCTCATCTCCGCCACCACCCCGATGACGACGAACGACTGCGGCGCTTCGCCTTCGCGGCGCTGGATCAGGACGCGCTGCCCCAGCGGGTCGGCATCGCTGAACAACTTCTTCGACAGTAACCGGTCGATCACGACCGGCGCACCCGCAGCCGGAGCGGCAGTCGCCCCGACCGGGTCCTCTTCGGCGCGCGTGAACTCGCGTCCGCGCAGCAGTCGCAGGCCGATCGTGTCGAAATAGTCCGACCCGACGATCAGGAAATCGGCGCCGACGCCGTCGGCGCCTGGCGTGAGCCGAACGGTTCGCCCCTCGCGGAACTCGCCGAATGGCACGATCGAGGCAACACTCGCCCGCTCGACGCCGGCGACGGCTCGTACGCGCTCGAGCGCCGAGCGATACATGCTTCGCGACCTGACGTCGGTGTAGCCAGCCAGGCTGGGATCAATCGAAAAGATGAGTTGATGCTGGAGCGAGAATCCGGGGTCGGCGCTCGCCGCGTTGATCGCGGCCCGGACGAAGAGGCCGCCGGCCGCGACCAGCGCGAGCGACACGGCGAGCTGTCCGACGACGAGGAAGCCGCCAGTACCGCTGCGCCGACGGATGTGCGCGGCGTCTTCCTTGAGATCGGACGCCACGGCCGGACGTGACAGCGCCCACGATGGACCGAGCGCGAAGAACACCGTGCTGAACACCGCCAGGCCGAGAGCCGCCAGCGGCAGGCGCCAGGACGCGGGTTCGATGACGACCTCGATACCGAGCGGCAGCGCGCTCCCCAGCCACGCCGACAGTGCCCGGGTTGCCCACCAGCCGACGACAGCGCCGCACAGCGCACCCATCGCCGACAACGTCAGGCCTTCGATCAGCAGCTGCTGGATGACGCGCCGCCGGCCGCTGCCGAGCGCCTGGCGGATCGCGATCTCCCTACGTCGCGCCACACCGCGCGCGAGCAGCAGATTCGCCAGGTTCAGACACGCCACCACGAGCACGAGCGCTGCCATCAGCGTGAGCAGCGCCGAGAACACGGGCAGCGTGTTGTCGGTTTCGGGCCTGGTGCTCACCGACATCCGTGGCAGTCCGCCGACGACGTAGGTCTGGTCCTTGTCGGAACCGGGGTACTCGCTGTCGAGACGCTTGGCGAACGCGTCGAGCGCCTGCTCGGCCGCGGCGCGCGTCACGCCAGGCTTCAGCATCCCCGCGAGGTTCAACGTGTAGTTGCCGCGGTCCGCAAGGCCGGTCGCCCGCATCCTGAACATGTCGTTGACGACGACGTCGAACGTGCCGAGTGGGAACCACCACTGCGGCGATACGATTGCCATCGTGCCGGCAAACCCTCGCGGTGTGACGCCGACGATCGTGAACGGTGTGCCGTTCACGCGGACCGTGCTGCCGATGAACGCGGGCGAGAAGCCCGCCTCCCGCCAGACGGCGTACGACGCAATCGCGACCGCCGTTCGAGCGCCCGGCCGCTCTTCCTCCGCCGTGAACGGCCGGCCCGCCGCGAGCGGCACGCCGAGCGTCGTGAAATAGCTCGCCGACACGACCGCCGCGAACGACTGCTTCGTCGCCGCGCCGTCGCCGATCCCGACGAGTGAGAACGTGTGCGCCATGAGGCTCTCGAACACGCCCGATCGATCGCGCAGGTCAGTGTAGGCGCCGTAGGAAAAGTCGCGGTACTGGGCGGGCTTGATCCGGTCGCGGCTGTAGACGTTGACCAGCGTGTCGATCCGTCCCGGCCGGGGCTGGAGCACCAGCGCGTTGACGAGCGAGAAGACGGCCGTGTTGGCGCCAATCCCGAGCGCGAGCACCAGGACGGCGACCGCCGTGAAGCCGGGCGTCCGGCGGAGCAGGCGAACGCTGTGGCGGATGTCCTGAAACAGCATGCTGGTCCTCGTCTCGTTACTGTTACGAGGACCAGCCGGTTTGGTTCACATCAATTTGAACGGCACAGAGGCGACGACGTTGTCCCACATGATCGTCAGCTTGCCGCCGGCATCGCTCATGTCGGTGAACGCCCAGTCGAGCTGATCGACGGCAAACGGCAGCGTGCCGAGCGTCATCGGTGCGCGCACGACGTCCTTGTCGGGCGTGTAACCGTACGCGCCCCAGATTTCAGTGGTGTTCTTCGGATCGTAATTGACCTGCGCTTTCCAGTTCGACACGATCAGCGTCCACTTGCCCGGCTTGAGATCGATGAACATCGTGTACGTGCCGGGCGCAACCGTCTTGCCGTTGATGACGAGCGGCACCTCGGTCTTGAGCTGCGTCGAGTTGTTCGCGCCGGCGCGCCAGACCGGCGCATCGGGGTTCACGACCTTGCCGTATTTGTCCCCTTCGCCGGAGAACAGCTTGCGGCCGCGTTTGATCGGCCGCCCGTAGGTGATCTCGATCCATTTTCCGCCCTGGTAGGACGGCTCGGCCGCCTTCGGATCGTACTTGCCGCCGACCTCCGTGGCGGCGGTCCCCGTCGGACTCGCCGGCTTGCCGCGCTGCGCGTCCACGACGGCGGTCGTCATCACGGCGACCGCGGCCATTGCCAGTAGCTTGCGCATCATGTCTCTCTCCTCCAGTAAGATCCGGCCGTGCCAACCGGCTTCAGTGACGACCCGACGATCGGACCAGCGACCGTGAGGACGCCGGCGCCCAACGCCTTCACGCCTGGCGCGATTGTCGCCGGCCGCTACCGCCTGGTCGCCCTGCTCGGCCGCGGCGGCATGGGAGAAGTGTATCGCGCCGACGACCTGACGCTCGATCAACCGGTGGCATTGAAGTTCCTGCCCGGCGGGGTCGCCGCGGACGACAGCCGCCTCGCGCAATTTCACAACGAGCTCCGTACGGCCCGCCAGGTTTCGCACAAGAACGTGGTCCGGCTGTACGACCTCGGCGATGCCGACGGCCGCCGCTTCCTCACGATGGAGTACGTCGACGGCGAGGATCTGGCGTCGCTGCTGCGCCGAATCGGGCGGATCCCGCAGGACAAGGCGGTCGACCTCGCACGCCAGCTCTGTGCCGGCGTCGCGGCCGCGCACGCACGAGGTGTCCTCCACCGCGATCTCAAGCCGGCCAATGTGATGATCGACGGCGACGGCGACGTCCGCATCACCGACTTCGGGATCGCGACCGTGGGCGCCGACACTGGAGCCGCGGGTACGGCCGGCACGCCGCAGTACATGGCGCCTGAGCTCCTCGCCGGCAAGCCTGCCTCGATCAAGAGCGACATCTACGCGCTCGGCCTCATCCTCTTTGAAATCTTCACCGGCCGGCGCGCGTACGACGCGAAGACCCTCGGCGAGCTGAAGCAGCTGCACGACACCGGCACGGTGACGACGCCGTCCTCCATCGTCCGGGATCTCGATCCGGCGATCGAGCGCGTGATTCTGCGCTGCCTCGCGAAGGATCCCGAGCAGCGTCCCGCGTCGGCGCTCACCGTGGCTGTCGCGCTGCCGGGCGGCGATCCGCTCGCGGCGGCACTGGCCGCCGGCGAAACGCCGTCGCCCGACATGATCGCCGCGGCGGGTGAAACCGACGCGTGGCCGGTCGTCAAAGGACTGGCGGCCGTCGTGTGGATCGTGGTCGCCCTGATCGTGTGCGCCGGGCTGGCGACGCGCACGACGCTGGCGCGGATGGTGCGGCTCGACAAGCCGCCCGCGGTCCTTGCCGACCGCGCGGAGCAGATCCTCTCAGCGCTGGGGTACACGGAGCCACGCGGCGACACGGCGTCCGGGTTCGGCGCCTACGCGGCGTACATCAACTGGATTACGCGCGTCGATGACAGCCCGAATCGCTGGGACGTGCTGGCGAATGATCGCCCTCCGGCGTTTCTGTATTGGTATCGCACGAGCCCGCGCGATCTCGCCCCGCGGCAACTGGCGCTGCACGTGACCCCGGCGGATCCACCGCAATCCGACACCGACATGACAACCGTGACGCTGGACATGCGCGGGCGCCTGCTGCAGTTCACCGCGGTGCCGCGGCAGTTCGACGACCGCGCTCCGGATAATGCGGCGCCGCCCTGGCCGCAGCTGTTCGAAGCGGCGGACCTTCCGATGGCGGCCTTTTCACCGGTGCCGCCGCAGTGGGCGCCGCGGGACTTCGCCGACGTCCGGGCAGCGTGGGAGGGACCGCTGCCGGAGCGACCCGATGTGCGGGTGCGCGTGGAAGCCGCAGCCTACCGCGGACGGCTGGTCTCGTTTCTGCTGATCGGTCCCTGGACGGTGCCGACGCGCATGCAGGTCTCTCAACGGCCGCTCGGCGACCGGATCGCCTTCGCGATCCTGCTCACGCTGGCGATCGCGCTGCTGATCGGCGCGATCCTGCTCGCTCGCCACAACGTCCGCATCGGTCGGGCGGACCGCCGGGGCGCGATGCGCGTTGCGGTCTTCGCCATCGCCACCGAGCTGGCGGCGTGGGCGCTCGGCTACCATCACGTCGCCGACGCCCGGATCGAATCGCTGTCGTTCAGCGCGGTCGCGGCGGACGCCGTGTTCCTCGGCGCCCTGCTCTGGATCATCTACGCGGCGCTCGAGCCATACGCCCGCCGCTTCTGGCCCGACATGCTGCTCGGCTGGAGCCGTCTGCTGGCGGGACGCGTGCGCGACCCGCGCGTCGGCCGCGATGTGATCCTCGGCGTCGTCTTCGGCGTGACGTGGTTCGCCCTCGACATCGGCCGGCGCCTGCTGCCGCAGACACTGGGATATCAGGCGTCCGTGCCGCGGCTCGGGAGCGACGCCGGCACGATGCTGAGCGCGGCTCAGACGTTCTCGACCTGGGGCGCCGTTATCCTGCGCGAGCTACAGATGGCGTTCGGGGCCGTGCTACTGCTCGTGGTGCTGCGGCTGATCACGCGGCGCGCGTCGATCGCGATCGTCGTCGGGATCGCGATTATCTTCTACTGGTGGTCGACGCTGTCGTTCACGCCGGTACTATGGATCGAGGTCACCTACGAGATCGCCATCGCCTGCCTGTTCACGCTGGTGATGATTCGATTCGGCCTGCTCGCCGCGGCGATCGCACGGATCGTAATCGGCCTGTGTCAGACCGTGCCCTTCACGCTGCAGGTGTCGCAGTGGTCGGCGACGCCGTCGAACTGGACGATCGCGGCCATCATCGCGCTCGCGCTCTTCGGCTTCTACGCCTCTCGCGCCGGACAACCCCTCTTCGGGGACTTCGAACTGAAAACTTAAGTTCTCAGTTTTGAGTTCTTGGTGCGCGCCGTTGGCGGCGCCGACCAAGGATCCTCCGGCCAGGGATGTTTCGGGTAGCGTCCCCGCAATTCCTTCCTCACTTCCGGATAGGTGCGATCCCAGAAGCTGCGCAAATCGCGCGTGACCTGGACCGGCCGTCCGTTCGGCGCCAGGAGCGCGAGCACGACAGGCTCACGCTGCCGGCCGATGCGCGGCGTTTCCGCAAGACCGAAGAGCTCCTGCAACTTCACCGACACGGACACGCTGCCGTCGTCGTTGTAGTCGAGCCGATGATGGCGTCCGCTCGGCACCGCGAGCGATTCGGGTGCATGGACCGCCAGATCGTGGACGACCTCTGGCGCGAGCCCGCGATCGAGACGCACCTCGTCGAGCGTGCGCGCGGCGTACGCGGCGGTCCGGACGATCGCGTCGAGATCGACAGCGTGTCCGGCGAACCGTAAGCGGCGGAGCATTCGAGCGTCCGCGTCGCCAGGGCCCCTGGCGAGCCACGCGTCCGCCAGCAGCCGCGCGGCGACTTCAGGATCGACGGGCGCAGGGCGCTCGGCGAGCACGAGCGCGTCGTAGTAATCGACCGACACCGCGCGGACCTTTCCGCTGTCCGCGTCGACGCGATGTACGACGGCAGACGTCGTTGGCGTGAGCCATTCACGTTCGATGCGGCTCGCGATGCGGATACGGGCATCGCTTGTAACAGTCAGCTGTGGCGCGGCCCTTTTAGGGCCGCGAACGCGGGGCTGAAAGCCCCGCGCCACATTCGGATCCAGGCGGCGTGAGACGTCGAGCGCCACCAGGAAATCCCCGTCACGGACGCCGCTTTCGGAAGCCATCGTTGCCCCCGTTCCGGACGCAAGCAGCACATCCGGCGATCCGGGTTCTCGCCGCTGCGCGACTCGATCCGGGTAACCGGAAAGGATCGCTCGCTGGAAGTCGGACTCGCTCAAGTTCGAAGTACGACGTACGAAGTTCGAAAGCTGCCGCGCGACGCGCTGGACGTGGTCAGGCATCTGAGGCCAATCGTCGATGGCCGAGAGCAGGTCGGAGGCTGTGGTCGCCGTGCGCGGCGGAAGCAGGTGACGTTCGGAGAGAAGCGCGCAGGCCTGCGCGACCTGACGCGAGCCGCCCGACGCCACGAGCATTCGCGCCAGTCGCGGATGCAACGGGATCCGGCGCACCTGCTCGCCCATCGGTGTCAGGTGCAGCGTGGTGCGAGGTGCGACGTGCGGAGTGCGAGGTGCGATCATGCCGAGGCGCGCGAGCAGCGTCAACGCCGCTTCGAGCGCGTCTTCGCGAGGCCGCTCGAACCACTCCAGTGTGCGTGGATCGCCGCCCCACGCGATGACGTCCAGGACGGCGCCCGACAGGTCGACCCGGTGGATCTCGGGCTCGCGATGGGGGCGCAGCCGGTCCCGCGCGTCCCACAGGCGCTGCACGACACCAGGCGCAAGGCGTCCGGCGCGGCCGGCACGTTGATCGGCGGCATCCATC
>Ga0068864_100001270_pt1 | contig 20962 bp, 2 predicted proteins | sample KBSSwiS72_FD_66586 | JGI IMG/M metagenome (GOLD analysis project Ga0068864, IMG submission 66586) | Switchgrass rhizosphere microbial communities from Kellogg Biological Station, Michigan, USA - KBS Switchgrass S7-2 | ecosystem: Host-associated > Plants > Roots > Rhizosphere > Soil ... | reverse complement strand
GACCCTCACCGATATCGACGGCACTAAAAGCCGGATCAAGGCTATGCAGCGCGTGTATAAGCTGGCGCCGCGCTATGCGCAGACGAGCGTGCTGATGAAGGACGGGCACGACTCGGCGCACACAATCGCCCGCGTCGGCCTGAACGCTTTCATGGCCAGGTATGGCGACGCCCTGGGCGCTGCGCCGGCCCGGGAAATTTATGAAAGGGCGCAGCAGACACAGGCGGTCGCCTTGAACCTGCTTGTCGGTCCGATGATCGGTCGCGTCGGGACACGGGTTGTGCCGGAGCAGCAGATCATTTCCCAGGCAGTCACGGACGGGCAGGACGCGCCCTCCGGCGGCGCGGTCGCGTCCACCGTGTCCACTGCGGACGATGGCACACCGGATTGGGTCACGCTCTTCGGTTCCCTCGACTTGTGTGATTGCTGCGAATGCCAATCGGTCCATAGTCCGGCGGCTTACTTAGTTGACGCTCTGCATTTCCTCAAGTACCGCTCATCGAGGACTCCAGGCGCATCGGCGAGGGACATACTTCTCAGGCGCAGGCCCGATCTGGGCGAGATTGAGCTGACCTGCGAGAACACCAACACGCCATTGCCCTATGTGGATCTGGTAAACGAAGTGCTCGAGGATGCCGTAGCGCCGCCGCATCAGTTCGAATCATTCGCTTTACCATCCGGTACAAGAGCCGAGTTGGACCGCAGCGCCATCTCAGACAATCTGACGCGGGAGTTTAGTAATCACCACGTCTCCCTCTCGGAGTCCGCGACTATCAACGTCAAGCGAAAAGGCGAGTGGTGGACCATCGATGATCTTGCGTTCACTTACACCGTTCACGCAGAGGCAGGCGGCGCGCTTCAGGTGACAACGCGCAGCCGCCAGACCAGCGGCGCCGCCCGCGAGCGCGCTGCCAATCCGCAGTACGTAAACAAGGATGCTTATTACAAGCTGCGCGATCACGCTGTGTTCCCGTGGACGCTGCCGCTCGATCTCTGGAGCGAAGAGACGCGAGCATACCTTGCTCACCTGGGCGTGCAACGCGAACAGATCATGGAAGCCTTCCTGCCCTTAGAGCGGCGTGCGATTCTGACCAACTTCGCCCTGGCATGCGAGTACCTTGGGTTGACCACTCAAGAGGCTGCGATCATCACCGGCGCAACGGTTGGTCAACGCGACGCTGCCTCTCCGGGATTGTGGAACCTCTGGGGATTCGACGACGCTAATGCCTCGATCCCTGATCCTGCCAATAGCAGCGGGCGTATCGGCGGCCGCAGTTGGCTGACGCTGCTCGGCGATCGCGTGGATGTCTTCCTGCAACAATCCGGACTTACTTATCGGGAGATGCTCGATCTCCTGGATACTTATTACATCAATCCCACCAGCCCGCGCGGACGGACCATTCAGATCGTTTCGACCGACTCAAGAAACCCGGATACTTGCGGGACAAATAAGCTCAAACTCGAAGGCTTCGACCTGCTGGCCGCAGGCAAAATCGTGCGCTTCGTGCGACTGTGGCGAAAGCTCGGGTGGACCATGCACGACCTGGATCGCGCCGTTACCGCATTCAGTCCGGCACAGCTAGATGACCGATTCATCATCGAGCTCTCGCATGTGGAGCGCCTGCACCGCGGATTTGGGCTCCCTGTAATCGTTCTGTTGAGTTGGTGGGGGCCAATCGACACAGCTCTCTATACTGACCACAGCACCTCCGCACCGCAGCGAGTTCCCTCGCTCTATGCCCAACTCTTCCGCAACCGTGCGGTTACCAACCCATTGGATCCGGATTTTCCCGAGGACGCGACGAGTCTGGATTCAGCAGAGAAGCTCTCGGATCACGTCGCCTCAATCACCGCCGCGTTGGGCATCAGCGCGGCTGATTTTGCGTTGCTCTTAAACGATGAAAACATTATTCCAGCGGTACCCGATCGTGATTCACTGAAGCTTGAATACCTTTCAAAGCTGCTGCGTCATACCACTCTGGCAAAAAGCCTTAAGCTCTCCGCACAGGATTATGTCACTGCGCTCAAGCTGATCGGCACGGATCCTTTTCCCGTCGCGGATCCTCTTGCAGTTACTACCAGTGCAGTGATGTTTGTGGAGAAGGTCGGCAAAGCGCGAGACTCAGGATTCAGCCTGGCGGAACTCAACTATCTGCTGCGCCATGAAGTCACGCGTTCATCCGGAATAGCGCCTGACGACAACGCAATCGCGGCAACCCTGGACGAGATCAGAACCGGCCTGCAAAAGATTGCCGCTGAAAATACCTTCAGCGCAGACACCAGTGTGCCGGGCGGAGCGACAACCGATCCCACCGGCGAACTGGCCCGCCAGAAGTTGGGCCTGCTCAACTGGAGCAGCCCATTGATCGAGATGGTGTTGGCCACCCTGAATGATGGCGTCACGTACGAGACCGAGTTGGCTTCACTGCCCACTACCTACGAAGTAGATCTAATAACTTCAACGACACCACCTTCCGTACCCGTCGAGTTGCGCGCCGTTGTCACATACCACGCACCCAGTCACAAGTTCAGCGTCAACCGATTGCTCACCCAGGCGGAGTACGCTCTGTTGCGTGCGGCCAACTCGTCAGATCCAAATTTCGTTATCGCGATTGATACTCTCGAACGAGATCAGCGCGAACGACAATCGACGATCAGGCACGACGCAGACGCAAGCAAGCTTCGTTTCGCCGGCGTAATGTCGAGAGACCTGCGTGATCGTCTTCAGAGTTCATCGCCGGACCTTCTCTACCGGGCAGCTATCGAAGCCCTCTTCGATGCTCCGAGACAATTCATTGAGCGCGCCATGCGCACGTTCTCAGTTCACAACTTTGCCGCAGACTTGTCAGAACTGCCGCCCGACGCCAAGCCTTTCCCCAAGGCTCTAGCCGGCAGGATCTACTTCGATGCTACGACACACAAACTGCATTTTCTCGGTCCGATGCTGGAGGCTGAGCGCGAGGCGCTATCAAAACTCTCCGCCCACACTTCTTTCCAGAATGCGGTCAACACACTATCTACGGCGCCGAATCACCTGACGCCTGATTTCATCACCGCCTCCGATATACCTGTGTTCGATGACACAACCACGCCCGAGGCCCGCTTCGAGATGGTGCTGAAGAAGCTGCTCCCATACTTGCGACACAAGTTGAGCGAACAGTTAGTCGTGCAGACGATCGCCGGCGCTCTCGGGTTGGAATCCCGGGCTGCCGAGTTGTTGCTTACACGCTGGGTGACGTCGCCTTCCGATCAACGAGTCGTCGCGGACTTTCTCGATTCGACCTTCGCCGAGAGCAGCCAGAACGTGAAGCTCGACCCGCGATCATTCCCGTCGCAGTTCAAGGCTTACACGCTGCTACACAAAATCGCTCTCATTGCCGCCAGGTTCAAAGTCAACGCTCGGCAACTCGCATGGCTGTTCGAATCCACACCTGCGCCAGGGTGGCTGGATCTCAGAACGCTTCCCACCGCTCCGCTGGATTCCAATCCCCTGCCGCCGGAACTTCGTGATCGCGCGGCTTACTTTGATCGATGGCTGAGATTGGTCGATCTAATCCAGCTACGTGACTCGATGCCAGCGGGCGAAATCACACTCGACGAGCTTTTTGATAAGGCGCAAGTTAGCGGCGTCTCTCAATCTGATCTCCTGACGCTGCTATGTGACCACACGCACTGGAATCGCATCGACTTGGATCATCTGGCGGGCGCCAGCGGTTTCAATTTCACTCCCGAAGACTTCCGCAACGAACGCGCCGTGGTGCGTCTGCGCGACTGCTTCAATCTGCTCAAACGGTTGGGCATGTCGGCCAGGCAGTGTCGCGACCTGGCCGCAGGAGACGTGACCGCGGAAGCGGCTCGCGGAGTGGTGCAGGCGGTCAGAGCGAAGTACGACGAAGCGGAGTGGCTGCAGGTCGTCAAGCCTTTGCGCGACGTGCTACGTGAGAAACAGCGCGCTGCTTTGGTCGCCTACCTCGTGACGCATCCTGATCCAGCCAATGATCAGCACTGGAAGAACGCCAACGATCTCTACGCCCACTTTCTGATCGACGTGGAGATGAGCCCGTGCATGATGACCTCGCGCATCAAGCAGGCTATCGGTTCGACACAGCTCTTCGTGCAGCGCTGCCTGATTAACCTGGAACCCGAGGTGTTTGCCAATGCCACGGACGACCCGAAGTGGCTCGAGTGGAAGTGGATGAAGAACTATCGGGTCTGGGAAGCCAACAGAAAAGTCTTCCTGTATCCGGAGAATTGGATCGAGCCGGAACTACGCGATGACAAGTCACCGTTCTTCAAAGAACTGGAAGGCGAGCTGCTGCAAAGCGACCTGACCATCGAAACAGCTGAGACTGCCTTTCGCAGCTATCTGGAGAAGTTGGACCGCGTGGCGCGCCTGGAAATTATTGGCATGTACCACCAGGTCGAAGCAGTGCAGGAAGGCCAGGTTGCCGTGGACATCCTGCACGTTTTCGGCCGCACTGTCGCCGAGCCACACGTTTATTACTACCGCCGGCGCGTGGACTCAGCATACTGGACAGCATGGGAGCGTGTGGATCTCGACATCCAGGGAGACCACCTGATCCCGGTCGTATGGAATCGGCGGCTCTATCTTTTCTGGGCGACGTTTACCGAGAAGGCAAGAGACTACCAACTTCACGTGCCTCCTATGGCCCCCGGCACACTTGTGCCGGCGCCGGAGATCGACTGGGAGATAAAGCTGGCCTGGAGCGAGCGCAAGCTAGGAAAGTGGACGAGCAAGAAAGTTTCAAACGAATCATTTCTGCCGATTCCCAAGGTCGCACCGCTGGCAAGCGAAACGTCACTGTTCTCCTTCAGATCGGTTATCGACACCAAAAACAAACTGACATTCGTAATACTGTCGAGTGATCTCATCCATAATTCCGTTGGGCCAGTTGGTATTCTCGGCTTGCGATTCGATGATTGTTACAGCGATCCCCGACTCGGGGATGTAACGCTCAACCTGAGCGCGCTTCCTACTGGAACGGACGTTGACCGAATGTTTCTAAAGGAAGTTATTGAGCCCGACGATGGCGGCACGGCATTATTCCTACCGGCTCCGGCCGACGCCATAGCGCTTAACAGGACGCCGGGCATTTTCCGTTTGCTGCCCCACCATGATGGCGCCAGCATCACCCGGCATCCCTTTTTCTATTGGGATGACACCCGAACGTTTTGTGTCGTTCCGGCAGCGGCGCCAAGTCCCTTGCTATCGCAGAAGGCCCAGCTCGATCTAACAACTCTCTCCAACGTTGTCATGACTTATTACGGCGCTAAGAATTTCTTCGGCAAGGATGCAACAGGGTCGAGTCTCCCGTCTGCCGATCTGTTGTTCCAGAGCACGTTCCCGATCAAACGAGATCCTGCCGGTGCGACTTCGATCAACTTGCCGGCGCACACCGTGAACACGCATTACCGTTTTGAGATCTTTTACCACCCTTACGTCAGCACCTTTGTGCATGAGCTCAATCGCAATGGTCTGGACGGGATGTTACACCGCCTGGTCCAGATCGCTCCGGCCCGCTTTCTGCCTCACGCGCCCTCGGGTCCGGCGCCGCAGCCGTTGAATTTTCTGACGGATTATCAACCACAAAGACCTATCGTAGACATGCTCTATCCGAAAGAGGATGTGGACTTCGAATACAACGGCGCATACTCCATCTACAATTGGGAGCTCTTCTTTCACGCGCCTGTGATGATCGCTGATCGGCTCAGTAAGAACCAGCGCTTCGAGGAGGCGCAGAAATGGTTCCACTACATCTTCGATCCTACCGACACGTCTGATGGCCTGCCGCCGCAACGCTACTGGCACACGAAGAAGTTCTTCGAAACCACTCGGGAAGATTATGACGCGCAGCGCATCCAGGAAATTCTGAGATTGATGGCGGCCGCGATGGATCCGGTCCAGCTTGCCGGATTGACGCCTGAACAGCGCATTGACCTGGCCAATCATCAGAATGCCGTCAAGGAGTGGCGCGCGCATCCCTTCAAGCCCCACGTGGTCGCGCGGCTACGCACCACTGCTTATCAGAAGACGGTGGTGATGAAGTATCTCGACAACTTAATCGCCTGGGGCGACCAGTTGTTTCGTCGCGACACGATCGAATCCATCAATGAGGCTACGCAGCTTTACATCCTGGCCGCGGAGATTCTGGGGCGGCGCCCGGAGAGCATTCCGGCGCGGGCCATCCCTCGGGTGCAGACCTACAATTCACTCGAGTCGAAACTTGATGCCTTCTCTGACGCGCTGGTCCAGATCGAGGAATTCGTCTCGCCGTCAGGAGGAAGCGGCCTTGTCGATCCGGGGGCGCACACGCCGGTGACCCTGCCGGCAATGATGTATTTCTGTGTGCCGAAGAACGACAAGCTGCTCGGCTATTGGGACACGGTCGGCGACCGGCTTTTCAAGATTCGGCACTGTCGGAACATCGAAGGCGTGGAGCGCCAGTTACCGCTCTTCGAGCCGCCAATCGATCCCGGTCTGCTCGTGAGAGCAGCGGCCGCTGGCGTCGATCTCAGCAGCGCTTTGAACGACACCAACGTGGCCCTGCCGTATTACCGTTTCAACGTGCTGGCCCAGAAGGCCGGCGAGTTGTGTGCTGATCTGAAGTCATTGGGCGCGGCCCTGCTTTCGGCGCTGGAAAAGCGGGACGCCGAGGAGTTGACACTTATTCGCGCCGGACACGAGACATCCCTGTTGGAGCTGGTTGGACAGGTGAAGGAGAAGCAGCTTGCCGAGGCCGAGCAGAATCTGGTGGCCCTGCGGAAGTCACGCGCGCTGGCTGAAGCTCGCTATTCTCATTATCAGAAGTTGCTTGGCGTAATAAGCTCGAGCGTTCCCGCTGATGGACAAACCATTGCCGATCAAACTGACTCTCCGCTGGCAGCAACACTGGAGACAGAGGGAGTCAAGATGATCGGTCATGAGCAGGCCGAAATAGATGCGCTGACTACCGCCCACGCTTTCCAAGTGCTATCTGAATTATGCGACATACATGCAAGCATTGCTCACGGCTTTCCAAATTTTCACATACAACCGTGGGGCTTGGGAGCAACCTTCGGCGGCGCAAACGTTGGAAGTGCGCTGACGGCTTTCGCCAATCAGTTCCGTGCTTTCGCGGGTGAATTTACGTATCAAGCGAACCGTTCAGCGAAGTTAGGCCAGTTCGTTCTTCGTCAGCATGACTGGACACTTCAAAACAATCTCGCCGCGCGAGAGATCATGCAGATCGATCAGCAAATTCTGGCAGCAAACATCCGCATAGAGATCGCCAGGAAAGAACTGGCGAACCACAAACAACAACTCGACAATGCTCGCGAAGTCGAGACGTACATGCGCGGCAAGTACACAAATCAGGAGCTGTACTCCTGGATGGCCGGACAAGTCGCCGGGGTGTACTTCCAGGCCTATCAGTTGGCGTTCGACGTGGCCAAACGCGCCGAGCGGGCCTACCGTCACGAGCTGGGCTTAAACGATTCCAACTTCGTCCGATTTGGCTATTGGGACAGTCTGAAGAAGGGACTCCTGGCCGGAGAGAAGTTGTACCAGGATCTAAAGCGGATGGAAGTGGCTTATCTCGATCAGAACAAGCGTGAGTATGAGATCACCAGGCATATTTCCCTGGCGCAACTCGATCCGATTGCTTTGTTGCGATTGAAGCAGACCGGTGAATGTTTCGTCAGCATTCCGGAGGCGCTCTTCGATATCGATTATGCCGGGCATTACATGCGACGCATCAAGGCCGTCAATGTAACGATCCCCTGCGTGACCGGCCCATACACTGGTATCAACTGCACATTCACGCTGCTCAAAAGTTCCATACGGCACAGCAGCGCTCTTCTCGCCGGCCGGTACGGGCGTCTCGCGAACGAGCAGGATTCGCGCTTCAGCGAAAGCTTCGGCGCCATCCAATCGATCGTCACCAGCAGCGGGCAGAACGATAGCGGCCTGTTCGAGCAGAACCTGCACGACGAGCGATACCTTCCGTTCGAAGGAAACGGAGCCATCAGTGAGTGGCGCATCGAACTGCCGGCGCAGTTCAGGCAGTTTGACTATGACACAATCTCAGATGTCGTCCTTCATATGAAATACACGGCGCGGGACGGTGGCGCTACCTTGAAACAACATGCGGAAATCGAACTTCAACGTGAGATCGACGCAATGGAACTGGAGGAGGAAAGACACGGGCGCTTTCAGCTGTTTAGCGTCAGGCACGAATTCCCTACCGAGTGGCAGAGGTTTCAACAACCGGTGGATTCGACGACGCCCCAGGTCCTTCATCTCGACATCACATCAGAGCGGTTCCCGTTGCAGACAAAGTATCTCGACATTTCAATCACTCGTATTGACGTGTTCGTTAAGCTGCAAGGCGGCCAAACTATACCGGACGACGTCGCTGTCCATCTGGTAGGTGCTTCTACTCCATCGAGTACCTTCACTCGAAACGAAGGACCGTTGACCGGACCACAACTTTGGCAGGCAGCGATTTCTCTCGCAGGCAGAGAGGCGACAGTGAGTCTAAACAGCAGCTGGACTTTGGCATTCAATACAACCGGCACCTCAACGGCGTATCGGTTTCCGCGAGGGACGCCTGAAGACATCCTGATAGTCTGTTCGTACACGACCTCCCCGGCTCGGACTAGTTGACCGGCTAACGTCTGACAATCGGCGCGGTACCGCGGGCGTGCTAAGTTGGCCGTCCCCAAGTTGTGATCGAGATACATCTCAGCGAGGATCGCCCGCTCGCAAATCTCAAGCTCTGCTTTTTTCGTCACTCACCACACCGAGACTTGAACCCATTCTATTGCGCGTGCCGACAGTGAGCGACCCGACCGCCAATTCGTGCGTTGAGATCTGCATTGAAAGCGTTGAGATTTAATTGAAGGAGAATTGAGTTCCTCCTTGAGGACTTTTTTCAAACGCTTACCTAGAGTAAGCGGCGCATGACAAAGGATTGTGTTTTATACTTGTCCCCCCACTCTCACCCCGTCAGTAGCCGAGAGACGACGAACAAGTCATCACGTCCATTGTTGCGAAATTGTACGCATGCATGCGATGCGGCACGAGCCGTCACGCATCGATCTTTGTTGTTCGACTGAAACGGTAGTCCTACCTTAGTCGAATTTAACCCGTTCGAGCATCCCGACCACCCGACTTACCTTAATGCGTTACGCTGCCCGGCGTAATATGCGGTAGCTCTGTCCGTTAACAAGCAGAATACAAAAACATATCTGTGCAGGAGGCCGGCTTGAACGCGCAGGGCCGGACTCGGAGACGGGCTTTGCTCCGCGCTCTGCACGTCAACCTTAACCACACGTTCGAGAACGCTCAACGCACGTATCAACCTCCTGAAATCGGTGACCATTCAACTTCCTGCTGTCGCTTCACGCCGGGGGCGTTCCAGCGACAGTTCGATCTGATTACGAGCAGAAGCAGCAAAGGCAAAGACTCTGATGAAAAGCAGACCTCAAATCGAGGATATCTATCCACTCTCGCCGACTCAGCACGGAATGCTATTCCACAGTCTGTACGCGCCGGAAAGCGGCCACTACATCGTACAGAAGCGCTGCACCTTGAGCGGCGAAATGAACGTGCCGGCTTTCGAGCGCGCGTGGCAGCAAGTCATGGATAGGCATCAGGTGCTGCGTACAGCCTTCGTCTGGGAAGGTCTGGACGAACCGGTGCAGGTCGTGAACAAGCGGGTCGAGCTGATACTGCACAAGCTCGACTGGCGCGAGCTGCCTGCGGCAGAGCAGCAGGAGCGACTCGAAGCATACCTGGAAGCGGAGCGGCGCAGGGGCTTCAAGCTGTCGGAGGCACCGTTGATGCGGCTGGCGCTCATCCGCACCTCCTCCAGGTCTTACCACTTCGTGTGGAGCTATCACCACCTGCTCCTCGACGGCTGGTGCAACGGTCTGATCCTCAGCGAGGTCTTCACCTTCTACGAAGCCTTCTCGCAGGGGCGGGAGGTCGAATTAAAGAGAAGCCGCCCGTTCCGCGACTATATCGCGTGGCTGCAAGGGCAGGATTTATCGGGGGCCGAAACCTTCTGGCGTCGAACCCTTGAAGGGTTCACCGCTCCGACGCCGCTGCGCGTTGACCAGTTGGCGGAACACGAGCCGCGCGCGGAACAGGGGCACGATGAAGAGAGTACGGCTCTCACGCTCGCTGTCACCGAATCGCTACAGGCGCTCTCCCGGAAGTGTCATCTGACGATGAATACGCTGGTGCAGGGGGCTTGGGCGCTGCTCCTTCAACGCTACAGCGGAGAGACGGATGTCGTCTTCGGCGAGGTCGTCTCTGGCCGCCCCGCCGAGATTAAAGGCGTCGAGGCGATGATGGGCGTCTTCATCAACACCCTGCCTGTCCGCGCCCGCGTCACGCCCGAGAGCCAGCTCATCCCGTGGCTGGAAAGGCTGCAAGAGCAGCAGGTCGAAGCGCACCAGTACGAGCACAGCCCGCTCGTGCAGGTGCAGCGTTGGAGCCAGGTTCCACCAGGCACGCCCCTCTTCGACTCCCTTCTGGTCTATGAGAATTACCCGATGGAGGCTTCGCTCAGGGAGCGCGGCGGGAGTCTCAGGGTCGAAGACGTGGCCAGCTTTCAGGCAGCGAATTACCCCGTCACGGTGACGGCCGCGCCGATCCCGAATCTGACGTTCAACGTCAAATACGACGGCACACGTTTCGATCGCGCCACCGTCCGCCGGATGCTCGATCACCTGAGAACGCTGCTTGAAGCCATCGCGGCCAATCCGGAGCGGCGTCTGGCGGAGTTTGAAATCCTAACGGCCGAGGAGCGCTCGCAGCTCCTGGTCGAGTGGAACGACACCGCGGTCGCTTACCCGCAGAGCGAGTGCCTTCACCAGCTATTCGAGGAGCAGGTGCGACGCACGCCCGAAGCCGTCGCCTTAATCTTCGGCGAAGAGAAGTTGACGTACCTGGAGTTGAACCGCCGCGCCGACCGCATGGCCTCGTATCTGCGCTCGCACGGCGTTGGGCCTGAAGTCCTGGTCGGCGTCTGCACGGGGCGGTCGGTGGAGATGGTGGTCGCGCTGCTCGGTATTCTCAAGGCTAACGGCGCCTACGTCGCGCTCGACCCCACGTACCCGGTCGAGCGACTGGCGTTTTTGCTGGAGGACACACGTTTAAGCCTCCTGCTGACGCAGGAACGGCTCGTCGAATCCCTGCCGAATGCTCGCGCGAAGGTCGTCCGCCTCGACGCCGACTGGCACCTCATCGAGGCGGCGCGCGACGAGCACCCGCACGCCCCCGTTACGAGCGACAACCTCGCGTATGTCATCTACACCTCCGGCTCGACGGGCCAGCCCAAAGGCGTCGCCATCGCGCACAGCAGCGCCGTGACGCTCGTCCACTGGGCCAGCGAAGCGTTCAGCACGGAGGAGCTGTCGGGAGTTCTGGCCGGGACTTCACTCATCTTCGACCTTTCTGTCTTCGAGTTATTCGTCCCCTTGAGCGTCGGCGGCGCGGTGATTCTCGCCGAGAACGCGTTGCAGTTACCGGAGCTGCCCGCCGCCAGTGAAGTGCGCCTTATCAACACGGTGCCTTCCGCGATGACCGAGCTGATCCGCACCGACTCGGTGCCGAGCACGGTGCGGGCCATCAACCTGGCGGGCGAGCCTTTGGCCGCTAAGCTGGTCGAGCAGCTCTACGAGCGGACGAAGGTCGAGCGGGTACTAAACCTCTACGGTCCTTCGGAAGACACGACCTACACGACCTGGGGCGTGATGGAGCGCGGGCCGGGGCGCGGCGTGACCATCGGCCGCCCCATCGCCAACACGCAGATTTATCTGCTCGACGAGCAGATGCGGCCCGTTCCGGTCGGCGTCATCGGAGAGCTTTACATTGGCGGCGAGGGATTGGCGCGCGGCTACCTGGGGCGACCCGGACTGACGGCGGAAAAGTTCGTCGCCAACCCTTTCAGCACACGGCCGGGGGCGCGTCTCTACCGCACGGGCGACATGGCGCGTTACCTGCCGGACGGGCGGATAGACTTCCTCGGCCGCGCCGACCACCAGGTCAAGATCAGGGGCTTTCGCATCGAGCTGGGCGAGATCGAGGCGGCGCTGCACCAGCACCCGTGCGTCTGTCAGAGCGTCGTCACGGTGCGTGAGGCAGTGCCGGGTGACAAACGGCTCGTGGCTTACATCGTCAACGCCGGAGAGCCTGTGACGGCTGATGAGCTGCGGAGCTTCGTCAAGCAGAAGTTGCCGGCCTACATGGTTCCGCAGGCGTTTGTCGCGCTGGCCGAACTGCCTTTGACGCCGAACGGGAAGATAGACCGCGGTCGGCTGCCCGTGCCCGAGACGGCGCTCGCAGAGTTGGGTGACGGCAAAGAGAACACCGCGCGCACGCCGACGCAGGAGATGCTGGCTGGTATCTGGTGCGAGGTGCTCGGGCTCGAACGGATCGGGCTCGACGATAACTTCTTCGAGTTGGGCGGCCACTCGCTGCTCGCCACCCAACTCGGCTCGCGACTCAGAGAGGCTTTCGGAGTTGAGCTGCCGCTCCGCGAGCTCTTCGATACGCCGCTGCTGTCCGAGCAGGCGGAATTGATAGACGGGACGCGCAGGGCCGGAAAGGGGCTGGAATCGCCGCCGCTCGTGCCCGTCAGCAGGGAGCGCCGCCTGCCTTTGTCGTTTGCGCAACAGCGGCTCTGGTTCCTTTACCAGATGGAGCCGGACAACTCCTTCTACAACATCCCCATCGCCGTGCGGTTGAGAGGCGCCCTCCGTGTCTCCGTGCTGGAGCAGACGCTTAACGAAATGCTGCGGCGCCACGAGTCTCTCCGCACCAGTTTTGTCTCTCCCGACGGCCAGGCCGTGCAGGTGATTGCGCCCGAGTTGCGACTCACGCTCGCTGTCGAAGATCTCACACACCTGACGTCCGCCGAGCGGGAAGCCGAGGTGAGGCGTCTGAGTGCGACAGAGGCCACCGCCGTCTTCGATCTCCAACGGGCCCCACTGCTGCGCGTGCGCCTGCTCAGCCTCGATACGGACGAACACATCGTCCTCCTGACCATGCACCACATCATCAGCGACGGATGGTCAACGTCCGTACTGGTGAGGGAGGTCGGCGCGCTCTACGAGGCTTACCTGCGCGGAGAGGGCTCGCCGCTGGCGGAGCTCGAAATCCAGTACGCCGACTATGCCGTCTGGCAGCGGGAGTGGTTGCAGGGCGAGGTGCTGGAGCGACAGCTCGAATACTGGCGCAAACAGTTGGCCGGAGCGCCGACGGTGCTGGAGTTGCCGACCGACAAAGTGCGGCCGGCGATGCAGAGCTACCGCGGCGCGACGCAGGCGATCAGTTTCAGCCGCGAGTTGACGACGAAGTTGCACGCGCTGAGCCGGCGCGAGGCGGCGACGCTCTACATGACGGTGCTGGCGGCCTTCCAGGTTCTCCTCTACCGCTACAGCGGGCAGGCGCAGATGCTGCTCGGCATGCCCATAGCGCACCGGACGCGGACGGAGGTCGAGAAACTGATCGGGTTTTTTATCAACACGCTGGTCGTCAGGGGGAACGTGGACGGCAACCCGAGGTTCTCGGAGTTGTTGAAGCGGGTGCGCGAGGTGGTGCTGGGGGCCTACACGCATCAGGACGTTCCCTTCGAGCGGATCGTGGAGGAGATGAACCCGGAGCGAGACATGAGCCGCTCGCCGCTCTTCCAGGTCGTTCTGTCGTGGCAGAACGCGCCCAGCAGCAGGCTGCAACTGGAGAATATCGAGCTGAGCCCTGTGGAGGTCGAGTTCAAGTCGGTGCGTTACGACATCGAGCTCGTGCTCTGGGAGGCCGAGGGACAGATTTTCGGACACATCGAGTACAACACCGACCTCTACGAAGCGGAGACGATGGCGCGCATGGGTCGCCATCTGGACACGCTGCTGGGGAGCATCGTTGAAGACCCCGAGCTGCGCGTCTCGGAACTGGCCCTGTTGGACGAGGCTGAGAGCCGGCGGCTGCTCGTCGAGTGGAACCAGACGCGCTCGGACTACCCGCGTGAGCTTTGCGTCCACCAACTCTTCGAGGCGCAGTCGGAGCGGACGCCGGAGGCGCGCGCGGTCGTCTGCGGTAAAGAGCATCTGACGTACGCCGAGTTGAACGGCCGCGCGAATCAATTGGCTCACCACCTGATCTCCCTCGGCGTCGGGCCTGAGACGGTCGTGGGCCTCTGCCTTGAGCCATCACTCGACCTGGTGGTCGGGCTGCTCGGGATTCTCAAGGCGGGCGGGGCTTACCTGCCGATAGAGCCGCTACCGCCGCAGGAGCGTCTCGCGTACCTTCTGGAAGACGCGCGCGCCGACCTCCTGTTGACCAGCGCTCAACTGGCCGAAAGCTTCGACCGGCAGTGCGTGCGCGTCCTCCGGCTCGACGGCGACCCGGACGAGACCGCCGAACTGAGCCGGGACAACCCGTCCACCGGCGTGACGCCCGATAATCTGGCGTACGTCATCTACACTTCCGGCTCTACGGGTCGGCCGAAGGGCGTCCTGCTCCAGCACCGCGGGTTGGTCAATCACAGCACCTGCCTCCGCGAACGTTACAGCCTGCGGGTGGAAGACCACGTTCTACAATTCGCCTCGTTGAGCTTTGACGTAACGGCGGAGGAGATATTCCCGACCTTGTTGAGCGGCGCGACGGTCGTGCTCTGGCCCGGCCGGCGCTCGGCCTCCTTCGACGACCTGCTCGAACTCGTCGAGGACGAGGAGTTAAGTGTCCTCAACCTGCCCGCCGCTTACTGGCATGAGTGGGTCTCCGAGTTAGACCGGACACGCGCGCAGGTGCCGTCATCCCTACGGCTGTTTATCGCGGGCAGCGACAGAGTCCTGACCGAGCGCCTGTCGCAATGGCGGCAGCTGATCTGGCACGACATTCAGTGGTTCAACGCCTACGGCCTGACCGAGGCCACCATCACCACGACGCTCCACGAACCTCCGGCGCGGCTGGATCACCTCCACTCGCCCTCAGTCCCTATCGGCCGGCCCATCGCCAACACGGAAATCTACCTGCTCGACGCTGACCTCAACCCGGTTCCTGTCGGCGTCCCGGGTGATCTCTATATCGGCGGCGACGGTCTGGCGCGCGGGTACCTGAATCAGAGTGCCCTGACAGCGGAGCGCTTCCTTCCCGACCCGTTCTCCGCCGCGCCGGGCGGGCGTCTCTACCGTACGGGCGACCTCGCGCGATACCTGTCCAACGGCCAGCTGGAGATCGTCGGACGCGTCGACCAGCAGGTGAAGATCAGGGGCTTCCGCATCGAGCCGGGCGAGATCGAAGCGGTCATGTTGCGCTATGCGGCGGTGCGGGAGTGCGCGGTCGTGGTCAGAGAGGACGGGCCGGGCGATAAGCATCTGGTCGGTTACGTGGTCGCGAGGCCCGACGAGACTCTCTCGCTGAACGGGCTGCGCGACTACATGCGCGAGCACCTGCCCGAATACATGCTGCCCGCACGCCTGCACCAGCTCGATCAGATGCCGCTCAACGCGAGCGGCAAGATAAACCGGAATGCGCTGAACGCCTCTGACGCCGCGCGTGAGGAGGCGGACGCGAGCGACTCCCTCACGTCCTGGACGCCGACGCAGGAGATGTTGGCTGGTATCTGGTGCGAGGTGCTCGGGCTCGAACGGGTTGGGCTCGACGACAACTTTTTTGAGCTGGGCGGCCACTCGTTGCTGGCGACGCAGGTGATCTCAAGGGTACAGGAGGCGTTCGCCGTAGAGTTCCTGTTGCACAACTTCTTCGAGACACCCATCCTGCGCGACCTGGCCGAGATACTCGAAGAGACGCGCCTGGCCGGCTGTGACATGAAACCTCTGCCGCTCGAGCCGGCGAGCCGCGAGCAGCCCTTGCCACTCTCTTACGCTCAGCAGCGCCTCCTGTTCCTGGATCAACTTGAGCCGGGGAACCCCTTCTTCAACTGTCCCGGCGCGGCACGCCTCCGAGGCCCGCTGGACGTGGCGGCGCTGGAGCAGAGCATCAACGAGATCATCCGGCGGCACGAATCTCTGAGAACCAGTTTCGCGGTCACCGGCGCGTCACCCGTGCAGGTGATCGCCGATGAGATGCGCGTCAACCTGAGCGTGGAGGACTTGAGCGGGCTGACGGAGAGCGAACGTGAAGCCGCGGCCGAGCGACACGCGAGCGAAGAGGCCCGCCGGCCCTTCGACCTCTCGCGCGGGCCGCTGCTGCGGGTGCGCCTGCTGTGCCTCGACGACGAGGATCATGTCGTGCTTTTTACGATGCACCACATCATCTCCGACGGCTGGTCGATGGGCGTGCTGATGCGCGAGCTCGGGGTGCTCTACGAAGCTTTCGTGAACGGCGAGGCTTCGCCGCTCGCGGAGCTGCCGATTCAGTACGCCGACTACGCCGTGTGGCAGAGGGCGTGGCTCAGCGGCGAGGTGCTGGAGCGGCAGTTGGAATACTGGCGGCGACACCTTGCGGGGGCGCCCGCAGTCTCAGGGCTGCCGACAGACAGACCCCGCCCGGCGGAGCGGACGTTTCACGGCACGCGGCTGCCGGCCGTCCTGAGCGCGGAGCTGACGGAGTCGTTGCACGCTCTGGGTCGTCGCGAGGGCGTGACCCTGTTCATGCTTCTCTTCGCAGCCGTTAACAGCCTGCTGCACTACCATTCCGGCTCCGAAGACCTCGTCGTGGGCACCGACCTGGCGAACCGGAATCGGCGGGAGGTCGAAGGTCTCATCGGGTTCTTCATCAACCAGTTGCCCCTGCGCACGAACCTCTCGGGCGATCCAACCTTCAGGGAATTATTGCACCGCGTGAGGGAGGTGGCCCTCGGGGCTTACGCACACGAGCACATCTCGCTCGACAGGCTCGTCGAGACGCTGAAAGTTGAGCGAAATCTGCAATACTCGCCCCTCTATCAGGTCAACTTCACTCTGCAAAACACGCCCGACCCATCCTCCTCGCTGCGCGGCCTGACGGTGAGCGCGGTTCCGATGAACGTCGTGACCGCCCAACTCGACCTGATCTTGAACTTCGCGGAGATAGATCAGGCTCTCGTCGGCGCGTTCGAATACAACACAGACCTCTACGACACCGCGACGATTCAGCGGCTGATCAGAGATTTTACGACCATCCTCAGCACCGTCGCTGACCGCCCCGACCTCAGGTTGAGTGAACTGAAGGCGACGCTCGCCGAGCAGAACAGACGAGACAGGCTGGCACAGGCGGAAGAACTCAAGGAGGGCGCGCGGCGGAAACTCGCCGGGCGTCTCAAGCCGGTCGCCGCGCGCGTCTTGAGCGCGAACGATTCGGTGCGCACGGCAGATCAGGAGACCGCCGGAGTCGCTTAAGACGCTCGCGAAAACAACCCCAGGAGAAACAGCGGAACACAGCAGGAAGAGATTCGCATGTCAAATACAGTACTCGAAGGGTTTCAGCTCTCCCCACAGCAAGAGCACCTCTGGTTGTTACAGCGTGACGGTGACGAATGGGCTTACCGCGCCGAGGGTGAGGTTGCCGTCGAAGGCCCCCTCGACCCGCAGGTCTTAGAGGCCGCTTTGCAGAGGGTCATCAACCGGCATGACATATTTCGCACCTCCTTTCAACGCCTGACGGGAATGATATTTCCGCTTCAGGTCGTCAGAGATGGCGAGGCGCTCAGACTCGAGGTGCGTGACTTCAGCGACCTGCGGCCATCAGAGCAGGCGGCCGGCGTCGAATCCCTGCGGCGCGAAATCAGCCGCCAGCCTTTCGACCTGGCGGAAGACATGCTCCTGCACCTGCGTCTCGTCAAGCTGGCCCCGGAGAGCCATCTCCTGCTGGTGAGTTTGCCCGCTCTCTGCATGGACGCCGGGGGGCTAAGGAATCTGGTGACAGAGATCGCCTTCTCCTACGCGGATTCCCTGCGCGGCGAGGAGTATTCGGATGAGCCTTTAAGATACGCCGATTTCGCCGACTGGCAGCATGAGCTTCTTGCTTCAGAAGAGACCGCGGCCGGCCGGCTTTACTGGCAGCGGAAGCAGATCTCCGAGTCCGGCGCTTTAAGTCTGCCGCTGAAAAAGTCCGCCCTCGGCGGGGCGTACGACCCGCGGGTTCTGACCACGACCGTCGAGATCGGGTTGCTTTCGGAGGCGGAGGCGCAGGCATGTCGTCAAAAGGTCTCGCTGCCCGTCTTACTGCTCGGGTGCTTCCAACTCCTGCTCTGGCGGTTGACGCAGCAGAGCGAAATCGTCACCGGCGTGGCTGCCAGCGGTCGAAACTACGAAGAGTTGAAGACCGCTCCCGGCCTCTTCGCGCGCTTCCTCCCCGTCCACACCAGTTTCGCCGCCGACCCGCCTTGCGCCGAACTTTTGCAGGAGATACTGCGCACGATACACGAGGCGCTTGAGTGGCAGGAGTTTTTCAGCTGGGAACGACTCGGGTCGGACGTGCCGCCGGGCGAGAGCACGGGCGCCGCCCCTTACATGCCCTTCGGCTACGAGTTTGTCGAAGAGGATGAGTTGATCGTGCCGGCGGGCGGCGTGACCTTCGGGCTGACAAATGCTTCGGCCAACATCAGCCGCTTCGATCTCCTGCTGCGCTGCCTGCCTCAAGCCGATGGTCGCCTGATCGCCGAATGGCATTACGACGCGCTGCGTTACGCGGCGGCCGACGTGGAGCGGCTGGCGGAGCAATGGCAGGCCGTGGTGGCGAGCGTCATCCGGCGGGCCGAAGAACGCGCCAGCGCGGTCAACGTGCTCGGCGCGGAAGAACGCACACGGTTGTTGTCGGACTTCGGCCGGGGCCTTCAGGTCGAAGCTGGCACGCTCTGCCTGCACGAGTTGTTTGAAGCGCAGGTGGCGCGCACGCCCGACGCGGTGGCGGTCGTCTACGAAGACGAGCGCGTCAGTTATCGAGAGTTGAACCGGAGGGCCGACCGTTTCTCCAACTACCTGCGGCGCAAGGGCGCGGGCCGGGAGGCGCTCGTCGCGCTTCTCATGGAACGCTCCATCGAAATGGTGGTCGCCCTGCTCGGAGTTCTGAAGGCGGGCGGCGCGTACGTCCCGCTCGACCCGGAATATCCAGCGGAGCGGCTGGCGCTGATGCTGGATGATGTCAACCCGCGCGTGCTCGTCACCCAGGAACTGCTGAGGGCGGAAGCGGACGGCATTCTCGCCGCCACCAGGAACGGGGCGGCGACGACGGAAGTCATATGCATCGACGGGCCGGGGGCAGGGCTGGAAGAGGAGGGCGGCGAACCGGGCGTTGGCGGCACTGGGCCGGATAACCTGGCGTACGTCATCTACACCTCCGGTTCGACCGGCCGCCCGAAGGGCGTCATGATATCTCACGGCGCGATCTGCAACCGTCTCCTCTGGATGCAGAGGACTTTCCCGCTGACCGAGGTAGACAGCATCCTGCAAAAGACCTCTTTCAGCTTCGACGCGTCCGTCTGGGAATTCTTCGCCCCGTTGATTGCGGGCGCGCGCCTGTTCATGGCGCAGCCCGGCGGGCACAGAGACAGCGCATATCTCGTTCGAGCGCTGGCCCGCCACGAAATCACGATCTTACAGCTCGTGCCCTCAATGTTGCGCGTCCTTCTGGACGAACCGGGTTTGAGCGACTGCAGCAGTCTCCGAATGGTCTTCTGCGGCGGCGAGGCGCTCACCTGCGACCTGCAAGAGAAGTTCTTCGCGCGCGTGAATGCCGAGTTGAACAACCTCTACGGGCCGACCGAGACAGCCATCGACGCAACCGCCCGCGCCTGCGTGCCGGGGGACGAACAGCGTGGCGTGCTGATCGGGCGACCGATCTCGAATATACAGGTCTACCTGCTCGACTCGCGGTCGGAGCCGATGCCGGTGGGGGTGAGCGGTGAGCTACACGTCGGCGGCGCGGGTCTCGCGCGGGGCTACCTGAATCGCCCCGCGTTGACGGCCGAACGCTTCATCCCCAATCCCTTCGGTGACACCCCGGGAGAGCGTCTGTACCGGACGGGCGACCTGGCACGTTTCCTGCCCGACGGCACTATCGAATACCTCGGCCGCGCCGATCATCAGGTCAAGCTCAGAGGGTTTCGCATCGAGTTGGGCGAGATTGAAGTCTTGCTGTGTGAGCAGCCGGGGGTGCGCGCAGCCGTCGTCGTCGTCCGTGAGGATGAGGCGGAGCACCGACGGCTTGTCGCTTACGTCGTCGGCACGGAGCGGGACGGGGCCGGTTGGGTCAGCCAACTGCTCGTCGCGTTGAAGGAGAAACTGCCGGATTACATGATCCCGTCGGCCGTCGTGACTCTCGCAGAGTTGCCGCGCCTGCCCAACGGCAAGGTGGATCGCAAATCACTGCCCGCCCCGGAGCAGTTTGACACGCAGCCGCGGACAAATTACGTCGGGCCTCGTAATCAGGTCGAAGATACGCTGGCGCGCATCTGGGCGGAGGTATTGAAACTCAAGCAGGTCGGCATCCATGACAACTTCTTTGAACTCGGCGGCGACTCCATCCTCTCAATTCAAATAGTCACACGGGCCAACCAGTCCGGTCTCAAATTCTCCCCCAAGCAACTATTTCGTCACCAGACGATTGCCGAACTGGCCGGCGTTGTCAGCCTTGGCCCCTCGATCGAAGCCCCTCAGGGTGTGCTCGGCGGCGACGTTCCGCTGACGCCGATTCAACATCACTTCTTCGGACTCCAGACGGTCGACCTGAATCACTTCAACCAGTCAGTGATGCTCGAACTCAAACAGCCTCTCGAGGTGGAGCAGTTGCAGAAGGTGGTCGAGCAACTGGTGCTGCACCACGACACGCTGAAGTTGCGTTTCGTGAGAGAGGAGCAGGGCTGGCGTCAGTTCTACGAAGGGGCGGAGGCGGCGTCCGCCGTGCAGGTGCGGCATGTCGAACTCGCCGCCCTCGAAGACCCTCGGGAGCAGGAGGCCGCCCTCGAAGCGGCAGCGGGCGAGATTCAGCGGAGCTTGAATATCGAGCAGGGGC
>Ga0068864_100001258_pt1 | contig 21066 bp, 14 predicted proteins | sample KBSSwiS72_FD_66586 | JGI IMG/M metagenome (GOLD analysis project Ga0068864, IMG submission 66586) | Switchgrass rhizosphere microbial communities from Kellogg Biological Station, Michigan, USA - KBS Switchgrass S7-2 | ecosystem: Host-associated > Plants > Roots > Rhizosphere > Soil ... | reverse complement strand
AGAGAGAAGACATTGGTGAATTGAGTTTCCATCCCCCGGCGAGCGAGCCGATTGGTGAGGAACCGAAAGATAAACTAGCGAGCTGAACGCCCAGGCAATAGCCGTTCACCGATCGCTTTTTAAAAAGTGACAAATCCGCAGGAGCCTACAAGAATCATTGTTGAAATATGGTCATTTCCTGCCCCTAGAAGGCCGTTTCCGAGTAGTTAGTGAAATCGCCTGTTAACAACAATTGACCTTCTGCGCTAACCTACTCTTGCCCCTGTGCAGACAATCCAGTTTTCCCGTCATTTTCGATGCAGCTGCCTGACGACGTTGAAGAGGACCACGATAGTGCCGACGTTGCTAGCTACTGGATGCCGGGCGATGGGTGTCTCTTGCAGATAAGCTGTTTCAGGCGTGACACTGGTCCACAGGTTTCTGCGTCAGAGCGAATCTCGGAGAGGATGAAGAAGGGCGGAAGTTGGAAGCCTTTTGACCTGCCGCATAGGATTGAGGGTTGCGACGCGTCCGCTACGCGAACCGTTGACGATAGCGGAATCTCATGGGTCCACGCGTATTTGGCCTGGCCTTGGTTAAGCATTCACGTTACGGTCTCACAACTAGGCGACCTGTCCGCTTGCGCGTGGGCCTGGGAGGCTGTTACGACCATTCGCCCCGTCGTCATGTGATAAAAGCCGAAGCGTCAATGAGTGCCATCGCCTGTTATCGCCATGTATGTGTGCCGTACTCTCTGCAGGTGCCGTCAGGGAAGTGACTTATGAGGACTCTGTTCTGGTTTACTGTTGCTTGTCGCCTGAGACCGCTCCCGAGTCGCGTGCGATCTGCAGCGTGTCGAGATATTGCTGGAACTTAACGCCCGTCCTTCGCGGATTGTCCAGATGTGAGCGACCTGTGCTTTGAATTCCTCAGCTCTGCCGCGAAACCTGCCGTGATAGTAGCCGAGAACCACAACTTTTCCGCCCTCGCACTCAAAGATCTCGTCCACGGCGACCACGAGTTTGTCGAAACCAGCCGTTAATCGATCGAAAATGCCCGAACGAACGTCAACTATCCCGTGGTAAGGGCTTCGGTCCGCAAACGGCGAATTGTCGGCCACGATCCAAACGATGTCGTTCGCTAAATGTGACATCACTGTTTCGTAGTCACGTTCGCCTAAGGATGCGTAGAGTCTTTCTAGATCGGGGATGGTGTTCATGCTCAAGAACATAACACTTTATCTCTTTATCTCCCCGCGCAGGTTCTCAGCATCACTGTTGAAATATCGCCATTACACCAACTACCTAGAGAGCCAGGCTTTCCGCGTGCTCGACCCGGCGGTATCAACTCCAAACTGGATTGCCTTTCGCGTCACGAAGAACGAGGGTGTCGGTGCCTCTCACGACTTCACGGGCAAGAATCCATTCGCCTTCGGCCTGCTTGACTCTTGATCCAGTGAGGCCGATCTCATCACCCTTGCTGAAGCTCACACCCATATCGTCGAGAAACGCTTTAGGACACAGGTACACGTCAACCGTTTCCGACCCACTTTTCAGTAGCAGATGGGCGACGTCCTTTTCGTTACCCTTCGGAGGTAGCCTCACCTCTTCGACAGTGCCTTTCACCTTGGTTTCGGTACTGAGGTCGTATTTGGGTCCGCTTATCTTCTGGGCTTTCTGCGCGGTGAGAGGCAAGGTAATAAGGATGGCGATCGGCAGAAGACTCGCCTTCCACCACAGTTGTGATCGGCCAATCTCACGGGACCTGGGCATGGCTCCTCCTGTCTAAGATTTAGATGGAGACTGAAGCCATTGTCGCGAACGCCGATATTGTACTCCGCGCAATCACGGCGCAGGGAAAGGATGCGGCTCGGGAGCGCGGACTTCTGGATAGCTGTTGTAATATCGCCATTTCACCAACTACTCCTCACAGACTGACCTGCCCGGCCCAGGTAGTTGGTGAAATTGCCTGTTTAGAATACCTATCGGCGCAGTACACGCGAAAGCACCCTGTAAACTCAGGAACTGCATCTATGGACGCGACATTGAGTTTTGCTGAAGCCGTTCGCCAAGGGGAAAGGTTCAAGGACGGACGCTACAAGTCCCCGCGCAAGTTCTTCGATGTAATCGTAAACGGCTTTTCCATGTGGGAGCGTTTGGGTAAACCACATGACATGGTTTCAGTGCTCTGTGTTGATTTCTTGCCACAGAGCTTGCTTGCACTTGAACGATTGATGCTGAGAATCGACTCCGAACTTCCTGATAACCGCCGCTCCCTATTCGTCTGCTCTGAGTGCTACGAAGACGTGGGCTGCGGTGTGATAAGCCTTTCGGTTAAGACTGAGGGCTCGAAGGTGCTCTGGACTGATTTCGGCTACGAGAACAACTACGAAAACGCTCGGCTGGACAGCTACAGGGACGTGGGGCCGTTCCGGTTCGACAGATTGCAATATGAAGCTGCGTTGCAGGAAGTAGCAGCGCAACTGAAGTATTAGGCAGTGTGATTGTTGCAAAATCGCCATTTCACCAACTACTTTGTGTTTACTCTGCCCAAACTCTGCCCATTGGCTCCATGCGGGACTAGTTCGAACCCCTCAAAACCAAACCCGCCAAAAAGTGAAGTACCTGTAACCTCAACAACGTAGGTAATTTAGAAAATGAATGGGTTGGACTCAAAATCCGCCGATCTTCGGATCTTGGGGTTCGACTCCCCCTCCCGGCACCACAGTTATCCTCTTATGTATTAATAGTTTACGATGAGAATCGTGGCTTTTCGGTTGGAGAGCCCCCTCTTGAAAACTGTTGACTGTAGTTAAACTGTAGTAGTTTTTAGCCAAAGTTCTCAGCCGCGATCACCTCGATCGGCCAGATCTAGGAATTTCCCATGGCTTTCGCATTTCAGCCCCAGATAGACTGCTGAAGGACCGGACCTTGAACGGTGAGCTAGAATTCCCACCGTTGTCGAGAGTGCGGCAACGGAGAGCGAACATATTCTTCCGTTAGCAGGGCTTTCATAATCTGCCGAAGCAGCCATTCGTTCCCGGTCGAGCTGCTGCACGACATTTTGGATCAGTGTTCTTGGCATAGGGTTGAATTCTAGCAGTGTGCGATAGGTCTCTGTCGCGCGTGCTGGACGCTCTCGGGCAGTAATACTTCTCCTCTTTCTTTTGGAATCGCTGGGATTTGGGCTAATTAACGCTAGTGCGCCTGAGGACAACGTAACCAGCGCCGAGCGCGTTTTACGCTTCCCGCTGGAACGATCAAAAGCTCTTCAACATCCAATTTTGGCAGGCTGTTGATTCCTCGTTCACATCGCCATTCTTCGTTCTAGACAGCGTGGTTTTCAGACGTCAAACGCGATATCCGACAGTTCCCAAGCTGCTCTACTACACTCGTACTAGTCTCGTCTGCAAGACACACCAATGCGATCAAGATCGAAATGCGGCCTCAGGAACAAGCGTTGCAACGTCTGGGCTCCCTCAGGACGCTCCTCAAACCGGTTGGTAGGAGTTTAGGGGGGTCCACTGAATGGCTCCGTCCCAATCGTGAATTTCGTTTAATTCACCCGTTTGCTTCCTTCGGTCGCGTCGAGAACAATCGCTTCAGGCTATGACGGGCTCTTTTTTCTTTTCCTCAATTGTTTTAGTGGTTCGCGCAGACTCCTTCGCCGGCGCCTCGACGATCCTTGTCTTGCCCTTATTCTCGATCATGCTATCGGCTACCAACACGTAAATCGGGAACTCACATTCCTCCGCAATTGTTAGTAGAACTTTGCGCTCCACGGGCAAATCCGAAGTTCTCAACTCGAGTACCTTGTCTTGCAATGGACCGAGTTCAAATTGCGCTGATTGGTTTCCAAATTGAAGGCCGGCGATATCGACCTTTACAGCGTTAGATCCCCTGTTTTCCACGAACAGCTTGTACTCAAACCCGCTGTCTGCGCGAGCAAGTTGACTGGTGACCGCGACTATTGCTCCTCCAGAAATAGCCACGGAAGCGACATTTGACAGAGTAATCTTCTTCGAAATCGCCTCACCCAAGAGCTCCTTGAGCGTCTTGCCAATTGCGGAGGTCCATGGGACGTATGCGTCTGCTCTTTCATTCTGTGACTCTCGTCCTGCAAACGCTGTTCCATCGGGGACCGCATGTGCAGATGCAGTCGTCTTTGTCAGCTGTGGCGAGAAGAAAGATTGGACGCTGATAGGCGTCTCGCCTTTGGCGGCCCTTTCCAGCTTAATTTCCGGTGCCTTCCACTCGACTCTCAACACATTTACTTTGGTTCCGTTGTCGATTCGGTATGTGTACTCGTGCTTTTGGAGGCTGAGGAATGATTGCACTAGCACTTCCGATGTAAGCACAAGATCGCTCTCTGGATTTGCAGGGTTGGTGATGACTAAAGGTGAATGGCTGGGCGGCTTACCACCCCATTTCGTCACCAGTGGTGGCTTCGTGGCCATGGTAGACCTCCGCAGACGAGGAGTCTGAGCGCCTGGAGTATTCCTGGTTTGTATCACGGTTTGATGAAAAGGTGAATCGAGCTATCGTTGGATCAACCAACGTGTCCACTCAGGGGGTGCTCGTCAGGATCGGACGGGGGGCGACATCGTCAGCCGCAGCACTTTGTTTTTCGACTGGCTGATATGGTCGTGCATGGATTTGCGAGCCGCCTCGGGATTGTGCAGGCGAATGGCCTTGATGATCTCCTGATGCTCCTGGGTCGGCACTTCGCCGAAGTAGTGGATGTCAATAGCGGCATACATAATGCGCTCCATCTGCGAACGTGCTTCCGAGATCGCCCTTACCAGCATCTGGTTGCGCGACAGTCGACCGATGCCGACGTGGAACAAGGTATCCGCCTCGATAAACTCCGCATAGCTCTCGACGGAATCGGCGCGGTAAGAAGTGTCAGCCAGTTCGCTCAGCTTATCGAGCAGTTTGAAGTCGGTCGCTTTTCGAGCAGCCAGTTCAGCAGCTGCACATTCGACCGCGATTCTGTACTCGTAGACATCGTTGAGTTCCTGCAGAGTGATGGGGCTCACGAAGTATCCGCGGTTCGGCACGATCTGAAGTAGTCGATCTTCGTGCAAACGCAGGGCGGCTTCGCGGACCGGTGTGCGGCTCGCGCGGTACTTCTTGGCGAGTTCTTTCTCAATCAGGGGCTCTCCGGGAGGGTGGATTCCTCGGATGATGTCCTGCTTCAAAGCTTTGTAGACTATTTCACTAAGCTTGTATTTGATGCCAGAAGAGTAACTGGATCGCGCACGCTTTTGAGATACAGCCTTGGCCACTTTGCCTCCATACTATTTTAAACCAGTCAATCGTCATCGACCTGCGAGGAAGCGGGGGACCGGAGTGACATCCTGTCTATCATGCATAGTTTTCATGTTATTAATCACCATCCTCGATTTCAGGATTTGGTCTAAATAATTCGTCTCGCTCTCGTTACGAGTAAGGTGAGGATACCGCAGACCACCGTGATAGTCGATCTCATGGGGCTCGAGAAAGCCTGTATTCGACAATAGCAAAACCAGAGGGGCGGTTTGGGTAGTCGAGTCCGCGAGCGCCTTGTTCAAAATCTCCAACGTAAACTCTTGTCCATTCACTGCGACAATCCGAGTATAAGGCGAGATGCCGCTTTGGAATGCTGGCATACCGGGTATTGAATCCTGCACAGTGCCGTCACCCTTGAGCATCAACCCAATCGAGGATGTATAGTCACCTTCCGCCTGTGCGGCTTGCAATGCGGTGATCATTACATTGGGTTGCTCATTGTAAGTGAGCTGCCAGCCGCCTCCCATCAGCCCACCAAGTGGCGCGTGCGGTGAAGTAGAATCCAACCGTTCACGAAAGAAAGCCCGCCAATCGTATGGAGCGATGGCGTTCATGGCGATCACCAAATCATCGAAGGTATATGTCTTGATCGTCGGCATCATCTCGGGACCACCCAAAAACGCAGCGCAGAAATCGTCGAGCGAACGCCGCCCCTGACTGAGCTTGCGAATGGTGACATCCGCTTCCAGCCATATCAGGACACTCTCGGAGTAAAAGTCTGTTCCCCGGCGATATGAAACCCACTGCGGCGGCGAAAAATAAAGAATCTGACCGGCCCTCGAAGTATTCTCAAGCGAACGCCAGGTTCGACCCGCTCGATGGTCGAGCATCGAAGCCAGACCGGCCAGTTTGTCGTGGGCCTGTTGTTGCGTCAACAGCCCGCTGCGAGTAGCCAGCACTGCGCCAAGATAGTCGGTCATGCCCTCGTAAACCCAAAGCAGATCGCCCAACATGGGCTGTTGGAAGTTCGGCGTCGCGAGGCCGGCGGGACGACGATACTGGCCGTTCCAGGAGTGAGTGAATTCGTGAGGAAACAGATCGGCTGCGAGTAGCTGCCGGTTGGGGTCGGAAAGACCGTTGGCACCCATTCGATCGTCGCTGCTCTCATGATGTTCCTGACCGAGCGGCATCGTGTTATCGCTCAACGTGAGTAGGAAGTGGTACTCGCGGTAGTGATGCGATTGGTAGAGAGCTTGGGCCTCCCGGATCAGATGCCTATAGTTTTCGATCAAGTCGGGTGAAAGATCGAGCGCCGAAGGGCTGTCCGCGGCGATATCGATTTCATGTGAGGGATTCTCGCCCGGCGTAAGTTGCACCACTTTCATGTACTGGCCAGACTGCACAGGTGAATCAATCAGCAGATCGAGTTCGACAGGCTTGAAGGTGATGTTGTTGGCCGAACCACTTGCAACCGGCAACGAAGTACTGAACTTCCATCCAGCCGGCAACTTGACCTGCGGCTGAACGGTAATCGCGTGTGCCGGCATTCCAGCGGGATAGAGCATCACTTGGCTCCACATCAGGACGAAGAGTTTCGCGGAACCGGAAGCACTGAAGTCAATGCTGGGACCTGGAGCGGAAAGTAGAAAATCCAGTTGTGCGGTTATGGAATTCACCTGAGGCGGTACCTCAAGGTGAAATGCATACATATCAGCTGTGTCCTGCGCCCAGATGAGAGGCTTCCCCGCCGCGAAGAACTTGAGGCCAGCCACATTCCAGATCGGCCCATCGGGTGAATGATCGGCCGGTAGCCACTTCGGATAGTAAAGGGTAAGCGGCCCGGACTGGACCGGATAAGAAAGTTCCGCATGTAATATCTTGTGCATTACCTGCGTCGCATCCACAGAAATAGTCATAGGACCGGCAAGCTGGTTTGTGGTCTGTGCGCCGGAGAGGCTCCAGGCGATTACAACAACGCCGAGGAGCCATCGACGTTTGCTCGTTAATCTTGAAGTCCAAATTCCGCCCAGCAAACCCGGCATCCGGTTCCCCCGCAGTCAATACTTTCGATCAGTTCACCACGTCAGTTTCCCCATGAATTGAATGTTGCGCGGCCCGCCAACTCCGAAGTGTGAGTCGAAGCTGCCGTCGTCGGCTGTGGCGGTAATGGTCGTGCTCAAATCTGGAGACGGCTCGGCAAAGTTTGGGTGATTGAACGCATTGAAAAAGCTGGTACGGAACTCAAGCGCAATACGGTCAGAGAGCCGGAAGGTACGTTGTACATTAATGTCCCACGCATTGAGGCCTGGCGCAACAATCGGATTGCGCGGGCAGTTTCCGAAGGTTCCAGGTGCTGGTGGTTCGAAGGCACCCGGCAACACATAAGGTTGAGTTAGGTCGGCCAGTTGATAGTGAATTGGACCGACGCAATTGGGTCGCTCGTGAAAGCTTTGCGTTCCGCTCTCTCCACCAAAGGTCAGAACGGGGGAAGACAAACCGTCTCGGAACGTTGTCGTTCCGGAAAGCTGCCAGTTCCTGGTTAGGGCTGTTACGAACTTGCCGCCCGACACCTTCGGGACAGCATAGACGTATGTAATGATAAGCGCCTTCCGCTGGTCGAACTCCGAGTTTCCTACGCTACCCGCCAGGTTTCGCGAATCCTGTGGCACGTAACCGCTGGTCCCGAAGAAATCGCTTACCTCTGAGGCTGTATCGATATTGTGGGACCAGGTAAATGCGACCTGCATGGACAGTCCGTGAAAGTCGGAAGTCCGCAGCGTAGCCTGCAGAGCGTTGTAGTTCGCCCACCCGACCGAAGAAATCGTGTTGATCTGGCGCAAATCTGGAAATTGCGTGTTGAATGGACGACGCAATTGCGCAGTATCGGGATCACCCGGCGTCGGTTGGTTGATATCAAGGAGCTGCAACTGGTGCGTACTCTTGTTCCCAACGTAGCCCACTTGCAGAACGACTTTCCTGCTGAGCTCTTGTTGTAGTGACAGATTCCAGGTCTGGGTGTTCGGTGTTTTCTGATTGTGAGCAATGTTATTGACGTCGAATGGTGGCTGAGGCGCTCCCGTGCCAAATATTGACACTCCTTCATCAAACGGAATTGGGGCCGTGGGGTTGATCGTGAAACCACCCGTGCTTCCAATTGGGTTTTGAGACAAGCCCACGAAATTGTTCAGCGGCGAAGTGTCAAAGTAAATGCCGTATCCCGCTCGTACGACCAACTGATTTCCGGGAATGAGCGAGGCTGGTGCTTGCCACGCCAATCCGACTCTGGGGCCAAAATTCCGTTTAGGCGCGTCGTAGATCTCGCCATCGGGGAGCTGTGACGCGGGCACGAGTCCCTGGCTTGGATCAAAGGCCGCAAAGCGCCCTCGCGTTTCATCCACAGTGCCAAGAAAATCGTAGCGGACACCACCCATCAGCGTCAGTGTGCTGGTGATCTTGTATGTATCCATCGCGAAGAAGCTAGTCACATTCTGGGCGATGTTCGAACGGTCGCTTAGAACCCTCGAGATGTTAGTTAGCCCACCGCCTGCGGGGAGACCAGCGAGCAGATCGATCAGCCCTGCCAATGCGCCCTGATTCGGATCGTTGGTATCACCTAATTGAGAGCCGTCGAAAGTGAACAGGCCGCGTGACCCAACGGTCGTGTAATTCGAATAGTTGTGCAGGAAGTTGAATCCGAACTTGAACGCATGCTGGCCACGCGTGTAGTTCACGTTGTCAGCAATCTGATAAGAGGTAGCAACGCGGCCGCCCGCCCCGTATTGCAGTCCGAGGTTCGCAAAACGCCCCGGGTCGCCACTCGCCGTCAGCCCCGAACCGATGTCGATTTCAGGGATTCCGAAACTCTCCGGTCCGACACCGGTGTTAAGACCGATGGTCGCCGGATCCACGTCAGCATCGCGACCCTTTTGAAACTGGCTGAAGCGGTTGTAGCCAAGTCGAAGAGTGTTGATCAGGTTAGGGCTAAAAATATGAACTTCGCTGATGGCAAAATTCGCTACATGTGTAGGAGTTACGCCAAACCAAGGACCCAGCTGCGAGCCGCCACCAGGTCCAGGACCACCACCGGGAAACTCGTCTTCCCCTTTTCCATACAGAAATCGAGTGGAGAATGAATCCTTGGTCGAGAAGAGATGATCGAGCTTGATCACGAAGCTGTCGGGTGATTGTTGCCCTCGGTTGTCGACTACGAAAGGTCCAGAAAGCCCCAGGTTGGAATAAAGCCCAAGCATATTGAGGCCTAGTTGGTTGATCGGGAGCCCTTGCGCATTAATGAAATTTTCGGCGGTCTGGACCTGATCCGGCGTGGGGGCGCTACCGCTAAGCGTGGTGCCCAGACGAAGCCGGCTGCCGTCGTAAGCGCCGAATAGGAAACTGCGGTTGCGGCCGTCATAGAGATGCGGGATGTACAGCGGGCCTCCTGCTGACCCGCCAAATTCATTCCAGACGAAAGGTGCCTTAGGCACGCCTCTTAAGTTCTCAAAGTAGTTGGCTGCATCAAGAGCGGCATCGCGGTGAAGCTCGTAGAGCGACCCGTGGAATGTGTTCGTTCCGCTCTTGATGGTGGCATTCATTACGCTGCCAGCGTTTTGTCCGAGATCCGCGTCCGAGGTGCTGCTGATGACCGTGACCTCCTGGACGGCGTCAAGTGGCAAGCGTGTTGCTGCGGTCGCCGAATTGCCGCCCTCGTTGATGGATGGAAGATAAGTCGAGGGGTCAGTGTTGGATGCTCCATCAATGTTGAACCCGTTCGAGCGCGCGCGGGAACCATTGATCGTGTACTGCGCAAAAGCGAAATTGCTATTCTGCGTCACTCCGGGCATTGTCAATGCAAGGCGCGTAAAGTCACTGTTTCCGATGGGCAATGCGCTGATTATTTCCGCGGATACCTCGCCACCACCCGCCGAGTTTGTCTCGGTTTGAATTAGTGGCAGTTCGGAGCTTACTTCCACTTGCGTGGTAACGGTTCCCACTTTTAATACCGGGGCAAGTGTGTTTACCTGGCCCTGCGACGTTCGAATATTTTTGATCAGGATGGTCTGGAAGCCAGCCTTGCTTGCGGTCAGCTCATAGGAACCAAGTGCCAATTCCGGGAAGTTGAATTCGCCACTCTCATCGGTCGTAACTGCCCGTTCGAACCCCGTATCGGGGTTGGTAAGCTTCAGCGTCGCGCCGGAGACAACCGCCCCTTGCTCGTCACGCACGCGGCCGGTCACGCGACCTGGAAAGAGCTGCGCGACGGATGTGGTCGTAGCCAAAGCAATCACGATGACCGCAAGCAACACGCGAAAATTGTGGTGAGTCATAGGGAAGGCCCTCCGTCACATAATTGCGAGCGGACGTTAATCCCGGTTGACCGCCATGTCAAGAGGATTTTGTCGGTATGCTGAACGAATCCATTCTGCTGCAGAATTGCTGTCAAATGGAAAGCAAACTAGATCTCTCGCCACGGTTTACAAAACAGTGTTCCTCTTAATTAACACAAGACAATAGAGTTAACGCATAACTTGCGTCCCGACGTGAACAATCTGTTGTGCATACAATTCATATATCTCTATAAAACATCTTGACAGGTGTAATCCGTCGCAGTATTTTGCGCGCGTCTTAACAACTCGACGGAAAGCCAGGTTAATTTCATCGAACGAAAGAGGGCACGTGGCTCTAGAAGCTTCATCATTTCGTAGCAGATTTCCTATTCTTCAAAAAAAGGTCTACTTGAACAGCTGTTCCCAGGGTGCGCTCTCCCAGGACGTTGAAGCCGCAATCGGGGAATGGTTGCAGAGCTGGCATCAACAGGGTTCTCCGTGGGACCTGTGGGTCGACCACTATGAAGCTGGGCGCCGCCAGTTTGCCGCGATGATCAATGCTCGCCCGGAAGAAGTCGCGATCGTCGCCAGCGCTTCTGCCGGCGTGAACTCCCTAGCCAGCGCCCTTTCGTTTGGTCAAAGAAAAAAAGTTGTACTTGGAGAATTCGAATTTCCCACCATGGGCCATATCTGGCTGTCCCAGCGTGCTCGTGGAGCGGAAGTAATTTTTGCCGCGGCTGACGGAAATCGAATGCGTCCTGAGGCCTACGATGAGTTAGTCGACCGCAACACTCTAATTGTCCCTCTGACTCACGTGTGTTTCATGAATGGCTTCCGCAGTCCGGTAACGGATGTCGTGAAGATTGCCCACGATCGTGGCGCGCTGGTTCTGCTCGACGACTATCAGGATTGTGGAACCCGTCCCATCGATGTCAGAGCGATGCAGCTTGATGTGTATGTGTCAGGAACATTGAAATATCTTCTGGGGCCGCCGGGCGTGGCGTTCCTTTACGTACGAGAAGAGCTCGCCGAGTCGGTCGTGCCAACCGTCACTGGCTGGTTTGGACAACGGAATACATTCGCGTTCGACGTGAAATTGCTCGACCCCGCACCCGGAACGCGACGCTTCGAATCGGGAACTCCGCCCATTCCATCCATTTACGGCGCCACGGCCGGAGCAAAACTGTTACAAGACGTCGGTCTGGCCAATGTGGCCGAGGAAGTCCGGCGATTGTCGCAATCGCTAATTCGGGGTGTAACCGACCTCGGCGTCAGTATCAAGACGCCTCCCGACAGCGTGGGCCCGTTGATCGTCCTGCAGGCGACGGATGCGGACCGCCTTGTAAAGCTGTTTGGCGCGCAGGGAGTCGTCTGCTCCAGTCGTCACGATGGCTTGCGCCTTTCACTTCACGCATACAACACCCTTGATGAAGTGAATTTCGTGCTTCGACTGATCGAGCAATATCTGAACCTGTTTGCTACGACGCCCGCGCCTACTGGCGCGTCGAACTGAAATAAAGAGAGAAAAGAAGAATCATGGCGCTCCAACATTCAGATCGAAGAGGAGTTGTAACGCTCGCATTGGTAATCGCTAATTGCATTATTTGCATTGGCCAAGGCACGATGGCTGGGCAGGAAACCAAATCTTCGGCGACGGTAGTGATCCGAGCGGGAAAACTGTTCGATTCGGTGGCCGGCCGAATGGTCGACCATCCCGTAGTCGTGATCACAGGAAACAAGATTGAATCGGTTTCAAGCAGCACAAGTTCCCCTATACCCTCAGCCGCGACACTCATCGACCTGGGCGACGCCACTCTCCTCCCGGGCTTCATCGATGTTCATACGCACTTGACTTCGAATGCGGGCGGCGGCGGTTATGAAGGTCTTGGCATTTCCGTACCTCGTTCAGCCCTTACTGGCGCGAAGAACGCGGGCCTCACCTTGATGGCAGGATTCACCACGGTTCGTAACGTGGGTGCTGAGGGGTACGCCGACGTAGCCTTGCGCGATGCCATCAATGCGGGTGACGTCATCGGCCCGCGAATGCAGGCCTCGGGCCCTCCACTTGGAATCACGGGCGGCCATTGTGACAACAACCTCTTGCCGTGGGAATTCCACTATTCAGCGGAGGGCGCGGCCGACGGTGTGGAGGCCGTCATGCACAAGGTGCGCGAGACCGTGAAATACGGAGCGGACGTGATCAAGTTCTGCGCATCCGGTGGAGTGTTTTCCAAAGGCGATAACCCGATGCTCGAACAATATAGCCCCGCGGAGATGGAGGTTCTCGTTACGGAATCGCACCGGTTAGGCAGGCGAGTCGCCACGCATGCGCATTCGGCCCTCGCCATCAAGGACGCGGTGCGCGCCGGAGTTGACTCGGTCGAACACGGCATCTTCCTTGATGAGGAGGGGATTCAGTTGATGAAGGAACACAAAACATTTCTGGTTCCGACTTCATATCCGCTGTTCTGGTTTGAGGAGAATGCTCCGAAAATGAACCTTCCTCCCTGGGTGAAGGAGAAGGCCGCCATCATTATCCCTGCCGCGAAGAAAAACATGGCGGCCGCATTCAAGGGTGGGGTGCGGGTCGCCCTCGGCACTGACGCCGGTGTCTATCCGCATGGAGAAAACGGAGGAGAGTTCTTCGCTATGGTCTCCTTGGGCATGACACCCGTCACTGCTCTTCAGGCAGGGACGATCAATGCTGCCGAGCTCATGGGTATGGCAGAACAAATTGGATCACTAGGCCCAGGAAAATTCGCGGACATGATCGCCGTGAGAGGGGATCCGCTCACTGATATCCGCATCCTCCAGAAAGTTCAGTTTGTGATGAAAGATGGGGTCGTATACAAGAATGAGATTTCAGCTAGACGTTGACTCGTGATAAGTCGATCTCAAGAGTTCACGCACATGGAGCTGCGCCGAGGGGGTGCCGCATGGTAGTGCCAAACCTTAGTCGAGCTGCGTTTTTTGGGCTGCTGCTTATGCTATTTGTGGGGCTTTCCTTCGCCCAGACCACGCAAGGCGGTTTGACTGGAGAAGTGCGAGATGAAAAGGGAGCCAACATCGCCGGCGCCAAAGTTACCGTTCTCAGTCGTGCTACCGGACTGCAAAGAGAAACCACTACCGCTGAAAACGGAACATTCCACGTTCTCGCGTTGCCCGCCGGACTTTACGAATTGAGGGCGGAGGCTACGGGATTCGCTACTACGACGGCCAGCAATATTGAAATCGGGGTCGATCAAACCCGTACGCTCGATCTCGTGTTGCGTGTTGGAGCCAAGACTGAGGTCGTCGATGTCGAGGCTGACGCGGCGGTAACGCAAACCGAGACCTCAAAACTCGGAGAGATTATCGACAATCGCAAAGTGGAAGACCTGCCTTTGAACGGTCGCGACTTCGCGCAGTTGGCGCGTCTTAGCCCCGGTGTCGCAGTCTCCGGCGGCGGCGGGGGACAACAGGGTGGCGAAGGGAACGTGTCAGGGTTCTCCTCCAATGGCCAGCGGTCGACGTCTAACAACTTCCTTGTCGATGGCGTGGACAATAATAACTACTTTGCCGGCGAAGCCGCGCAGTTGCCATCGATCGATTCGATTCAGGAGTTCGAGGTTCAAACGAACACATTCGCCGCGGAGTATGGACGCAACAGCGGTTCCGTCGTAAATCTGGTGACGAAATCGGGAACAAACCGCCTGCACGGGTCGTTGTATGAGTTTTTCCGTAACGATGCCCTCGACGCGCGCAACTATTTCAACAAGAACGAATTTTCAAAGTCGGCACTGCATTTGAACCAATTCGGCGGGACCCTAGGCGGTCCGATAGTGAAGAACAAAACCTTCTTCTTTTTGAACTATGAAGGATTCCGCCGGCATGCTGGGATTACGCGCATCACCAACGTACCGACGGATGCGCAGCGCGCCGGAACATTCACGTTTGAGGATCCCATTACGCACGAGCCAGTCACACTTACGATTCCTGTGGACCCTCTTAGTGCCGAGCTCTTCGACACTCTCTTTCCGGAACCGAACTTGAGCGACCCGCAGGGCAATTTCATTTCATCTCCTCAGCAGAGCGATGCGACAGACCAGTTCCTGGTGAAAGTTGACCAGCGCCTTCGCAGTTCCGACAGTCTATCCGCCCGATACAGTCGCACTCGCGCTGATATTTTCTTCCCCTATACGCCAGGACAGAGCGGCACCAATATTCCTGGATACGGAGTCAATAACAACGGTGCCAATCAGCTCGTAGCGCTTTCCTATACCCGCGTTTTGAGCCCTAGAACATTAAACGAAGCGCGCTTCGGCTTTACGAGATCGAATATCCAATTGGAAACGGAGGTGGGCCCGCAGGCTGAAAGATTCGGTTTTAACACCGGATGGCCCGCGGGATCACCCTCAGGACTCGGAAACATTCCGCAACTCGCTTTCTCGGGTGGTTTCGTTGCGGGTAGCGCAGCGGTGACCAATCTTGGTGGAGGCATCGATCAACCGAATCGGTCGGCGATTAATACGTTTCAGGCGGTTGAAAACATCTCCCACACCACCGCCCGCCATGCCTTCAAATTCGGAGCCGACATCCGCTATACGCAACTCAATCGGCTCTACGACCTTGCTTTCAGCGGGCAGATCACCTTCAGCGGCGCGCTAAACACCGCGGACACGCGAGATCCTGAAAATCCTCAGAACATCCCGAATGCTTTGGTTGATTTTGCGCAGGGACTTTCGAGTGGAGCGTTGCAGTTTGTCGGCGACTCGCATCGCAACTTCCGCACGAAAAGTTTTGGTTTCTTTGGGCAAGACACCTTCAAGCTCCGCAAGAACCTGACTCTCAACTACGGCTTGCGGTACGAACTGAATACCGTGCTACACGAAGCCCACGATCGACTCAGCAGTTTCCGGCCGCAAAATTTCACAACCTACCTCGATCCGAGCGACCCAAACATCCAGAATGACATCCCGGCCCTTGAGGCGTCTGGCGTGGTGCTTCAGTCCAACGTTGGTGGCATCTACGATGGAGACCACAACAATTTCGCGCCTCGCGTAGGCCTGGCTTGGGACGTCTTCAGTAACGGCAAGACGGTTCTGCGTACAGGGTACGGCGTTTTCTACGACACCATCATCGGCAACATTCCTGGGAACGTAATGCTAAATCCGCCATTCCTGCCAGATTTCTTTAACCCATTCCCTGGATGGCCCGAAGCATTTGCGCCTTCCGGTTTCCCCGTGCTGACAGTCACACAGCAGCACTTAATGACGCCCTACGCTCAGCACTACAACATCGTTTTTCAGCAGGAGTTGCCTGCGCGAACGCTGTTAGAGCTGGCGTATGTTGGCACCACGGGAACGAAGCTGCCGCGCTTCCGCCAGATGAACCAAGCCTTCATTACGCAAGCTCAGGTTGATCAACTGACTCCAGATGTGCGCACACGACTGCAAATCATGGGCATTCCCGACTTCGTCATCGACAATTTCATTCTTCCCAACGGCATTGCCGCGATTCCGAATGTCGCGCGTACTCCCTTCTTCGGCTACGCACAGCTGTTTCAAGCCGAGGACACTATCAGTTCTCACTACAACAGTTTGCAAGCGAAACTGGATAAGCGCTTCTCTCACGGTCTCTCTTTACTAGGCGCATACACGTGGTCACACTCGATCGACGGCGCCTCGGTATTCTTCGGGTCGGGCGCCAACGCCACTACGATTTTCCCGCAGGACAATTACAACTTGAAGGCAGAGCGTGGCAATTCAGACTTCGATATCCGACATCGATTGAGTTTGAGCGTTCTGTACGAACTTCCCACCGCCCGAGCGCTTCCGAAGTTGCTGGGAAATGGCTGGCAAGTGGGCGCAATTTTGAGTCTGCAGACTGGACAACCGTTCTCGGTCCTGAGCGGCCGAGACAACAGCAGCACAGGTTTGGGCAACGACCGCCCTGATGTCGTAGGCGATCCCAATGCTGGCGCCCACACAGTGGATCAGTGGATCAGCCCATCGAGTTTTGTCCAAAATGCGCCTCTAACTTTCGGTAATGCCGGGCGCAACATCGTGCGAGGTCCTGGCTTTCACAACCTGGATTTCTCCTTGCTTAAGAACTTTCAGCTTCACGAAAACGTCAACCTACAGTTCCGTGCTGAGTTCTTCAATGTCACCAACCATCCAAATTTCGCGCTGCCGTCGAATATTCTGGCGGCGCCCAACTTCGGAACGCTTTTCCAAACGCCCGATGCGGCACAAAACAACGTCGGACTCGGATCGGGCGGGCCGCGATTGATTCAGTTTGCAGTGAAATTGAACTTCTGAGGGCGATGAGAATCGTGCAGAAATACTTGTTCACGACCACAGTCGCTGTCGTTGCACTCATATTCAGGCTCTCCGCGGTTGCGTGGGCGGATCCGACAGTGACCAAGATTGGCACCGACCTCTACGCCTATATCTCGGACAACGATGGCAGCGCGAACGCTACTTTTTTGGTCGGGCAGAAAGGGATTCTGGTCGTCGATACCGGCCTCGATGCAAAGGAAGGCATCAAACTGCTCGGGGCAATTGAACGCGTATCGATCCTGCCGGTGCTCTTCGTCGTCAACACGCATTACCATCCAGACCACCAGGGTGGCAACGCCACAGTGGGTCCATCGGCAACGGTGATTAGCACTGACTACACTCGTGACCAGACACTCGCCGTCAAGCGTTCCGCTCCGGCACTGGCATCACTTCGACCCGCGGATACGACGTTCTCCCATTCGCTCACCGTGCATCTCGACCCTTACACCGTGGAAATTTGGTGCCCAGGCAGAGCTCATACCTCGGGCGATGCGCTGGCCTATTTCCCGCAACAACAGGCGATGGCCATGGGGGATCTGTTTTTGAATCGATCATCCCCCGCGATGGACCTTGGAAGTGTGTCCAATTGGATCAACTCTCTTGAGGAAGTGCTGAAGAAGCCGCTAGTTGTCGCGGTTCCCGGACACTTCGAACTGGGAACAAAGGCGGACCTCGAACGCTTTCGCGACTACTTGCGAGATCTCTATTCCCAAGTGGAGAAGCTGAAGAAGTCTGGAGCCAATCTCGAGCAAACGAAAGCCCAACTCCGGATGGAAAAGTACAAGGATTTTCGACAGTATCCACAATACCAAGCGACCTTCGCCGATAACGCCGAAGTTATTTATAAGGAACTCCAGCCATAGTCCTATGCCCGATTTTCCGACAGAGTGGATACGTGAGCAGTTTCCCGCGCTTAATGACGGCGAAGAGTTCGTCTTCTTCGACAACGGTGCAGGCGCGCAAGTACCCCAGGTTGTGCTTGATGCTGTGCGAGACCATCTGATTTCGCGCAACGTGCAGCGTGGCGGACGCTATCGTAGGAGCATCGAGGTCGACGCAGCCATTCAGCGTGCCCGGGAAAACGTGGCGCTCTTCGTCAACGCCTGCGAACCGAATGAGATCGCATTCGGTATGAATGCGACGTCGTTCATCCGGATCGTAAGTCTGGCGCTCGCCGAAAGCCTCAGTACGAGGAACGAAATCGTGGTCAGCGATCTCGATCATGAAGCCAATGTCGCTACCTGGCTAGCCTTGGAGCGATCTGGCGCCCGAATTCGCTGGTGGCATATGCGCGAAGACGGCACTCTTAACGTCGAGGACCTCGAACCACTCCTCAATTCGAAAACTCGCCTGGTGGCCTGTGCCCTAGCCTCAAATGCTCTGGGATCGGTTGTGGACGTGAAAGGAGCAGCCGCGCGAGCTCATGCGGCCGGAGCCGAACTGTTTGTTGACGCGGTGCACTACGCTCCCCACGGTCCCATCGATGTGCAGGATCTCGATTGCGACTACATGGTTTGCTCTGGCTACAAGATCTTCGCTCCTCACATGGGCTTTCTTTGGGGCAAGAAGGCTGCTCTCGACGCACTCCCTACGTTCCGGGAAGATTTCATTCCCGACAAGGTTCCTTTCAAGATTGAAGTAGGAACGTTTGTGTATGAAAACGTGGCTGGCATGGATGCTGCCATCACCTATCTCGAGAGTGTCGGCAGGAAGATTTCAGCGGACGCATCCCACCTCACAAAACGAGACGCGCTCAAGGTCGCCATGGAAGGGATTCGAACGTATGAAGAGATTCTGTGTGAGTGCATGCTGACTACGCTCTCGGCGGTGGCGGGGGCGCACATTTATGGGATACGCGATCTAGGCTCGATGCGAGCGCGCGTACCTACGCTCTGCTTCAACGTGGCGGGAATTCCGCCCATGAGTGTTACGACGGTTCTGTCGGAAAAAAACATCGGAGTTCGAGACGGGAACATGTACTCTCCGCGTCTGCTGCGGCGGCTGGGTCTTGCGGCTGAAACGGGCGCTGTGCGCGCTTCCCTTGTCCACTACAACACCTTGAACGAAATCGAGCGGTTTGCTAAAGCGATGCGGGAGCTTGTTTCCACAGCTTCATAAAGGCCTCCAACAAGGTGCAAGGTGAGACATGACGCGCACAGAAGAATCGCCGGTCCTGAACGAGGCTCATCGAAGCGCTTCGCTCCAACGTCGTCTGACCCAACGTCAACTCAGCATGATCGCGATCGGTGGTGCGATCGGAGTGGGCCTTTTCCTCGGTAGCAGCGTAACGATTGAGCTTGCCGGTCCTGGCGTCATCATCACTTATCTTTTCGGAGCGGTCGTCGCATTGATTATGGCGTATGCACTTGCCGAAATGGCCGTGGCGCATCCGGTGGCAGGGGCTTTCGGGGTGTATGCCGAAACCTACCTGAATGCCTGGGCTGGTTTCTCGGTGAGGGTTACTTATGCGTTGGTGCAGATCATCGCCATCGGAGCGGAAGTCACCGCTGTCGCAATTTACTTCTCTTTCTGGTATCCCAACGTGCCTGGATGGGTGTGGGTTGTTTTGGTCTCCATCGGACTCGTCACGATCAACGCATTGCAGGTCGGCAGTTTCGGAGAATTCGAGTACTGGTTTGCGCTGATCAAAGTGGTCGCCATTGTTGCCTTCATCATTGTGGGTGTGCTGCTCATTACGGGCCTCGGACCATGGCATGCAGTGGGACTTAGCAACCTAACGCAACACGGCGGTTTCCTCCCCCATGGATGGCGAGGCGTGTGGCTCGCGCTTACGCTTGTGATCACCAGTTATATGGGCGTGGAGGTCATAGCGGTCACGGCGGGCGAGGCCCAAGACCCTGAAACGAGTGTCCCGCGTGCGATGCGGACCATTGTCTTTCGCCTCATTATCTTCTATGTGCTGGCTGTGGCAGTCATGCTGGCCATGACTCCATGGAACCGCACAGGCAGTGCGACGATCAACGGAAGTCCTTTTGTGCGCGCGTTCGAAACCGTGGGCGTCCCGTTTGCCGCAGGTCTCATGAACCTCGTGGTTGTTACTGCAGCACTCTCAAGCGCTAATACGAATCTTTATCTGTCAACGCGGATGCTCTTCTCGCTCTCTGGAGATGGCTACATTCCCGCGTGGGCAGGCCGCTTGAGTAAAAACGGCGTCCCGCACAGGGCGCTGGGTTTGTCCACAGTCGGCATGGTCTGCGCGATTTTGCTTGCCGTCTTGGCTCCGCGGAATGCGTTTCTCATTCTGTACGGCACCGCCGTGGCTGGAATGTTTTTCGTATGGACGGTCATCCTGCTGACTCACCTTCGCTTCCGTAAAGAGATCGGCGAAAAGATGGCCTCTAAACTTCCTCTTCGGTTGCCGCTGCATCCCATTCCTGCGGTAACGGGCATCATCGCTTTGCTTGCGATTGCCATAAGCACCTTCTGGGTTCCTGGCATGGAGCACACGATTCCCACTTTTGCACTTCTTCTATTTCTCATCACCTTGGCGTATTGGAAGAGCCGGCCTAAGCGAAAGTCGTAACGGATGGACTGGGTCGGCCAAGACGGATCTGGACGCAACGGTAACGAAGACGCTTCGCGCGCACTTAAGAACGGTTTGCAAGGATTATCGGAAGCGTTTTTGTTAGTTACGGAGTTTCGGAGTGGGTTCGGTACAGTCCCTAAAACAGTCTGTGCAACCGCCAGGCTACCTCAGGGGGCTCTGCAGGAGCGGACCCGGCGGGTCAGCCGGTTAGGCGAGGATGTCTCCGTTAAAACGAAAGTGCAACGGGTATTTTCCGTAAATCTTGGCGGTTGGGCTTGATCACAAAAGCATGTTGGCAGACATTCCAAATTAGGGAATTGGCGTCTCTTGGTTCCAGACCGCAACCCATTTACCCGCGCGCAGAACCCAGACAGAACTTTCGCGAAGTCTGGAGGGTGGAAACGCCTTTCCATTCGATGTCCCTGCCACCGTTGCCTCGTAAAGCGTGATTACGGTTTCCCCATTGGGCAAGAATGCCTGAAACTTTTCTATCGAGTATTCAGTGATGGTCCGCTTCGCCACTGCCTGCATGTACTCTTGTTTCGTTATCACTCCGGATGCGAAAATCATTCGCGCGTCGTCAGCGACGAGTTCCGCAAACCGTTGCATGTCTCTCGTTTTGGCGG
>Ga0068864_100001249_pt1 | contig 21131 bp, 18 predicted proteins | sample KBSSwiS72_FD_66586 | JGI IMG/M metagenome (GOLD analysis project Ga0068864, IMG submission 66586) | Switchgrass rhizosphere microbial communities from Kellogg Biological Station, Michigan, USA - KBS Switchgrass S7-2 | ecosystem: Host-associated > Plants > Roots > Rhizosphere > Soil ... | reverse complement strand
GGCGAGGAGGATCAGGAACACGGGCTCAGTCCATCAGCTGGGTGACGGTCGCGAGCAGCAGGGCGATGTCGCCCGGGCGCGACAGCCGGTGATCGCCATCCTTGACGAGGATGGTCTGCACATCGGCTGAACGAAGCGCGCGGCCGAGGCGCAGCGCGATCGACACCGGCACGGTATCGTCCATCTGGCCCTGGAGCAGGCGTACCGGGCCGTCGAAGCCGATCTCCCCGTCCAGCAGCAGGTTTGCCTGTCCCGATTCCCAGAAGGCGAGCGTCGTGACATGCGGCTCGTCCGAATAGTCGCTCGGCCGCTCGATCCTCGCCTCCTCGCGCAGCAGCGCGACGACATCCTCGGAAAAGCCCCAGTCGGTGAAGTCCGGCGCGGCGGCGATGCCGACCAGCGCCGTCACTCGCCCGCCCAGCCTGGGCGCGACCAGCAGCGCGAGCCAGCCGCCCATCGACGAACCGACGAGCAGCAGCGGCCCCTGCGAGGCGAAGGCGGCGATCGCGTCGAGCACATCGTCCCGCCAATGATCGAGGTCATGATCGACGAGATGGCCCTCGCTCGCGCCGCAGCCCGAATAGTCGAGCCGCAGCATCGCGCGCCCCTCGCGCGCCGCCCAGGCATCGAGCGCGGTCGCCTTGCCGCCCTCCATGTCGGACCTGTAACCAGGCAGGAAGACGATCGTCGGTCCCCGACCGGGCCGGTAGCGATAGGCGAGCGCCGGCTTGTCCGGGCGGGCTAGATAAGCGGTCATGCCCGCCGCCTTAGAGGGATTCGGGTAGGGAGGAAAATGAGTCTTCCTTCTTCCGTCGCAAGCGCTGGCGAGAAGGGGCGTCAGGAGCCAGTGGGTTTCCCCGCCTTAGCCATCGGTCCCCCGCACATCGCCCGCACCGCCGCCCATTCGGACATGGTCAGCGCCGGCCGGCTCATGCCCATGCCGCGGGCCGCAGCGGCAAAGCGCTTGCGGCGTTCGGCCGAGGGCGGATGACTGGCGAGATAGACCATGAAGCCGGGCATGTTCGGCTCGTCCTTGCCGAGCCGGGCGAAGAAATCGGCGGTCGCCTGCGGACTGATGCCGGCCTGGCGCAGATGGGCTATCGAATAGGCGTCGGCCTCGCTCTCTGCCTCGCGACTGTAGCGCGATTCGAGCAGCGCCTGGCCATATTCGCCGGCTCTGCCGCCCGATCCGATCAGCAGGCCGACGCCGAAACGGCGCAGCAGCGCGATAATGACGTGGCGGTGCTCGACATGGCCGATCTCGTGCGCGAGCACTCCCGCCACCTCGTCGGGCGAGAGGGCTTTGTCGATCAGGCCGCGGAAGATCAGGATGCGCCCGCCCGGCAGCGCGACCGCATTGGCAATGGGGATATCGACGACGCCGATCCGCATCGGCTTGTCCGACGGTGACAGCCGCTTCGCCAGCGCATCGAGCGCCTGCTGCCCCGCGCCCGTGCGGCAGGCCCGCTCGGCGAAGTCGCCGCTGATCGCATCGCCCAGCTTCTGCTCCCAGCTATAGGGTATGGCGCGCGCGACCAGATCGAGCCCCCTGATCGCCCCGAGCACGACCAGCCCCGATACGACCGCGAAGATCGCCGCCGCCACCCATAGCCCCACCCGATCGATCGGCCCGCCATAATGGCCGGGCGAGGGCAACCGCCAGAGGATCGCATCGGGCGGCGCGACGTCGAAGCCGAGCCGCCAGCCGGCAATATCCTTGCGCCCGAACAGCAACTCGGCCGAATCGAGCCGCTGGAGCTGCTTCAGCGCCACCGGCCCGAAGTCCTCGACGAGCAGCGCATCGCCCCCGATCGCGACGGTCACCTCGTGTCGGACCGCCGAATGGCCGTCATACAACCAGGCGGCGGCGCGTGGCCCCTCCGGATCAGAAGGCGCCGACATCGAATGCGTCGAGCAGACCCTCGCCCTGCTTCGGGTCCTCGGTCGTCGACTGCGTGAGGCTGGCCAGTTCCACTTCGCCGCTGGCCTCGAGATGACGGATCAGGAACGCCCAGTGGCGATAGCTGAGAAAGACGAAGCCGATTCCGAGCGTCAAGACCAGCAAGGCGAGGTCGCCGAGCGCCAGCTTGACCATATCCACCGAACGCGCGGTGAAGCGGAAATCGAGACGGTTCAACGATAGCCCGCCGATCGCGAGACGCAGGAATAGGACGTAATAAGAGGCCAGCAGAACGAAACCCAGCAGGACCCCCACCAGCGGCAGGAAAACTATTGCGATCGGCATGGCTGCGACCACCGCAAAGCAGAAGATTATAAAGAGTATGGCGGCGCCATAGCAAAGCAGCAGCCGGCGCACCAAAGACCCCTGTTCGGCGATCGCTTCGAATCGGGTCGGCCCGAAGCTCATGCTGTTCCAGCGCTCGTTCCATAGTTCGATCATCGACCAGGGGATCATCAGGCCCAGGGCGAAGCCGCCGACGACCGACTTCCAGACATAGGACCAGCCATAGAGTACGCCCTTGTCATCGCTGCCGCCCCTGATGCCGTGCCAGCGGGTGCGGCTCAGCCGGTAGCGCAGCGCGCGAAAGCGGGCGACACCGATGATGTACAGGATGCCGAAGGTGAAACCGAAGCCGAATAGCTGCGCCCAGCCCAGCATGCCGCGCATGATCAGCATCTGCGCCGCGACCTGCAGCAGGATCAGCGGGACGCCGAATAGCAGCACGGCCATCAGGAAGCCGATGAACAGCTCCTTGCCGGTGCCGGTCCATTCGAGCGGATCGCCGATGAAGTCGGTGCGGCTCCACAAATAACGGCGCTCGCGGGTCTTTGCCCAGAAACGGTAGACGCCGAGCGTGACGATGATCAGCACCAAATTGGTGAAGGCGATCGGCGCAAAGTCGCGCCAGTTGCCGTTGAACCGGAAGGCGCTGCCCCCCGTGTGCGCATCGTTCATGGATTCACCCCCGTGAAAGTCCCGTCGCCAAGGGAAAGCGCGATCGAGGGCGGCGTCAAGCGCAATCGGCTCCGAAGTGGAGCGCTACGGCAAGGCGCTTGCCCCCCGCCCCCTTGTCCGGGCATAAGCCGCGCTCCGCAAATCCAAGGAATCCCTGGCTCTCATGTCCGATCTTCTCACCATCACGCTTCCCGACGGCTCGGTGCGCGAAGTGAAGACGGGCACCACGCCGGCCGAGATCGCCGCGGCGATCGGGCCGGGCCTCGCCAAGGCCGCGCTGGCGGCGCGCGTCGATGGCGAGCTGCGCGATCTCGATCGGCCGCTGGACAAGGATTCGGCCCTGGCGCTGGTCACGGCGCGCGACGAGGCCGATGCGCTCGACCTCGCCCGCCACGACTATGCGCACATCCTTGCCGAAGCGGTGCAGCGCCTGTTTCCCGGCACCCAGATCACCTTCGGCCCGTCGACCGACGACGGCTTCTATTACGACTTCGCGCCGGCTGCCGGCCGCGGCCCCTTCACCGACGAGGATCTGCCCGCGATCGAGGTCGAGATGCGCCGCATCATCGCGGCGGACAAGAAGCTGCGCCGCGAAGTCTGGGATCGCGAGACGCTGATCTCGCGCTGGAAGCAGCAGGGCGAGAGCTTCAAGGCCGAATGGGCCGCCGAACTGCCGGGTGAGGAACCGCTGACGGTCTACTGGTCCGGCGAGGACTGGCTCGACATGTGCCGCGGCCCGCATCTGCCCTCGACCGGCAAGCTCGATCCGCAGGCGTTCAAGCTGACCCGCGTCTCCGGCGCCTATTGGCGCGGCGACCAGAAGAATGCGATGCTCAGCCGCATCTACGGCACCGGCTGGCTCACCAAGAAGCAGCTCGACGCGCATTTGACCCGGTTGGAGGAAGCCGCCAAGCGCGACCATCGCCGCATCGGCCAGGAGATGGATCTGTTCCACCTCCAGTCCGAGGCGCAAGGGTCGGTCTTCTGGCATCCCAAGGGCTTCCGCCTGTGGCGGACGCTCGAGGCCTATATGCGGCGCAAGCTCGACGCTGCCGATTATCTGGAGGTGAAAACCCCCCAGCTGATGGATGCCCGCCAGTGGGAGCAGTCGGGCCATTGGGGCAAATATCGCGAGAATATGTTCGTTGTGCCCGACGAGATTCCGAATAGCGAGGAAGAGGGGCCGGTGTTGACGGGCGAGGGCGACCTGATGGCGCTGAAGCCGATGAACTGCCCAGCGCACATCCTGATCTTCAAGCAGGGGATCAAAAGCTATCGCGACCTGCCGATCCGGATGGCCGAGTTCGGCTGCTGCCACCGCAACGAACCGCACGGCGCGCTCCACGGTATCATGCGCGTCCGTCAGTTCACCCAGGACGACGCCCATATTTTCGTGCGGGAGGACCAGCTGATCGGCGAGATCAGGGATTTCTGCGATCTGCTCGACGCGGTCTATCGCGATCTCGGCTTCGACAGCTACGCGATCAAGCTGGCATTGCGCCCGGAAAAGCGCTTCGGCTCGGATGAGATGTGGGACAAGGCGGAGCAGACGTTGCGCGACGCAGTGATCGCCTCGGGCCGCGCCACCGAGGCGTTCGGTTGGGAGGAGCTGCCTGGTGAAGGCGCCTTCTACGCACCCAAGCTCGAATTTCACCTGACCGATGCAATCGGCCGCACCTGGCAGGTCGGCACGATCCAGGCCGACACCGTTCTACCCGAACGTCTCGATGCCTCCTATGTCGGCGAGGACGGAGAACGGCACCGTCCGGTGATGCTCCATCGCGCGATTCTCGGCACCTTCGAGCGGTTCATCGGCATATTGATCGAGCATCATGCCGGTCGCTTTCCCGTCTGGCTCGCGCCGGTGCAGGGCGTCGTCGCGACAATCGTTTCGGATGCCGATGACTATGCACGCCAAGTCGAGGCGAAGATGGTGGCTGCCGGCCTCCGCGTCGAAAGCGACCTGCGCAACGAGAAGATCAACTACAAGGTGCGCGAGCATAGCCTGGCTAAGGTCCCGGCGTTGTTCGTCGTCGGCAAGCGCGAGGCGGAGGAGGGCACCGTCGCCATCCGCCGGCTCGGCGAACAGGCGCAGACCGTGCTTCCGCTCGACGATGCGATCGCCGCGCTGGTGGCGGAGGCGACCCCGCCTGATCTCCGTCGTTGATGCCGGCGCAGCCCGGGAAAAGGAGCGCGCCATATACCACCGATGCGGAAGCAGAGCTCGCCCTGGCCGGCTGACGCGTCCGGAACACAGTCGACGATAAAAGCGTCGGGCGCGATTGCGCGTCCGTCTTCCCTATTCGCGCGTTTGGGCATATATCGCGCGCGGATAAAGACCTTGGACAGGAGATAGTGCTATACGTCCCCCGATGATGCGCCGCCCGCTCGGGCAGCCGCCGACGCCGCTCAACGGCCCTCGCTACAATGAGTTCATCCAGTCGCCCAAGGTCCGGGTGATCGATGAGAATGGCGAGAATCTGGGCGTGATGTATACACGCGAAGCTATGGAGCAAGCTCAGGCGGTCGGACTCGATCTGGTCGAGGTTTCCCCGAACGCCGACCCGCCCGTCGCCAAATTCCTCGACGTCGGCAAATATAAATATGAGACCCAGAAAAAGGCCAATCTGGCGCGAAAGTCGCAGAAGACGCAGGAGATCAAGGAGATCAAGATGCGTCCGAACATCGACGACCACGACTATGAGACCAAGATGAAGAAGGTCCACGAGTTCATCGACGAAGGCGACAAGGTGAAGGTCACCCTGCGCTTCCGGGGTCGTGAACTCGCACATGGTCAGCTCGGCATGCAGGTACTCCAGCGCGTTCAGGCCGACATGGCGGAGACTGCCAAGGTCGAACAGTTTCCGCGCATGGAAGGCCGGCAGATGCTGATGGTGATCGCACCCAAATAGAGGAACGGTCGCGGCTGACGCAGCCCGGCTCAACCGGTCCTGCGCTCAGCCGCCCGTCAATCCATTCGAGGTCGTAGCCAAACCAGAAATATTGCGCCGATCAGGCGCGAGAACGCGCAAGCTGTGAAAAAGCGCTGCGGCCGATGTCGAGCAGCGGTCAGATCAGCCCCGTGGTCGCCGCAAGCATTGCGAGCCAGATCAAAGCATTTGCGGCGCAGATTACCAGCATGCGAGTAAGTCGCGCGCGGATATCGGCACCCGCACAGCCCGTACTGACGACCTCCATGGCGGGCGGCAGGCTATGGCCATGATATCGCATTCCGGCATCCTCTCATATCGGGCAGTCGATCGACGACCGCTCCCCTTATTCGAGTGATAAATAGCTGATATCGTTCAGAGTTCCGCCAAATATATTATCCATCCCGCGGCGGCGTCGGGTCCGTCGCCCGCGCGCTCCAATCATGCGGCCTTGCGGGTCGAGCTTCCCGCCGCGGCATCGAGCACAAGCCGCTCGAGCGTCCTGAGCCGGGCGGTGCTGGTGATCTTGTCGCCGGTGAGGTCCGCGACATAGAAGACGTCGACCGCACGCTCCCCATACGTCGCGATATGGGCGGAATGGATCATCACCCGTGCCTGAAACAGCGAATGCGCGAGTGCATAGAGCAGCGCAGGTCGATCCCGCGCATTGACTTCGATCACGGTGTGGCGATTCGAAGCACGATTGTCGATCAGCACCGCCGGTTCGATCGTGAAGGCGTCGGCGCGGGGACGGGCATGGGGCTTGGCGAGCAGGCGGTCGACCATTCGGGCGCGGTTAGCCAGCGCATCCTCGATCGCGATCCCGAGTCGCTTCATCCTGTCGGCCTCGTCGAACGGTTGTCCGAAGGGATCCTGGACGAGAAGATTGTCGATCGCCATCCCGTCTCGGGTCGTATGGATCCGCGCGTCGATAACGTTGGCGCCGGCGAGATGAATCGCGCCGGCGATGCGATAGAACAGGCCCGGATGATCGCCGGCATAGATAGTGACGAGCGTAGCGCCCCGATCGGGATCGGGCGAGGCGTCGATCGACAAGGGCTTCCGCTCGGCATCGGCGATGGAGATCAGGCGCGCGTTGCGCTCCAATATGTCGACGCTCTCGGCGACCCAATAGGCCTCGGGGAACCGCTTCACATAGGCGGCGAAGGCTTTTTCGGTCCAGCCCAGCCGTTCGTTCAGCAGGCGTTGTTTGACGCTGATCCGTTCGCGGCGGCCGGTCTGCTTGTGCCCGAGCCGAAGCACCTCTTCCGCGGCTTCGTAAAGATCGCTGAGCAGCTGGCGCTTCCAGCTGTTCCAGACGCCGGGGCCGACCGCGCGGATATCGACTATGGTCAGGCAGAAAAGCAGCTTCAGCCGCTCCGGGCTCTGCACCGTCTCGGCGAAATCGAGGATTGTCTTGAAGTCCGAAAGATCCCGCTTGAAGGCCGTGTCGGACATGACGAGGTGATAGCGGACGAGCCAGGCCACGGTTTCGGTTTCCGCGGGAGTCAGTCCAAAGCGGGGGCCGAGCTTTTCCGCGACCTCCGCGCCGAGGATCGAATGGTCTCCGCTGCGTCCCTTGGCGATGTCGTGGAGCAGCACGGCGACGTAGAGCACCCGGCGCGATACGATCGAGCGCAGTAGCCCCGACGCGAGCGAATGGTCGTCCTCTAGTTCGCCTTTTTCGATGAGCGAGAGCAGCCCGATCGCGCGGATCGAGTGCTCGTCGACCGTATAATGATGGTACATGTCGAACTGCATCTGCGCGACCACGCGGCCGAAATCCGGCACGAAGCGGCCGAAAACCCCCGCCTCGTTCATCCAGCGCAGCACGGCGTCGGGGCTGTTACGCGACGTCAGCACGTCCATGAAATAGGCGTTGGCGCGGGGATCGCGACGGATATCGTTATCGATGAAGCGTGAGTCGCGCCCGGCAGCGCGCATGGCAAGCGGATGTATTTCCAGGCCATGGCGGTCAGCGAGGGCGAACATCTGCAACAGCCGCACCGGATCCTGCTCGAAGAAATCGTCGCGGGGAATGGCAAGCCGGCCGCGATCGAGCACGAAGCCGTCGAGCTTGGTCGGCTTGCGGCGCAGCCGTGGCAGGCCGAAGCGCCGGCCGCGAGAGGCGAAGGTCTCGTCGATATGGGCAAGGAAGATCGCGGTCAGGTCGCCGACCCGCTTCGCCATCAGGAAGTAGTGCTGCATGAATCGTTCGACGGCGGACTTGCCCGGGCGCTCGGCATAGCGCATTCGGCTGGCGATCTCGCGCTGGACGTCGAAGGTCAGCCGCTCTTCGGGGCGCCCGGCCACGATATGAAGGTGGCAGCGGACCGCCCACAGGAAGTTTTCGGCCTGCTGGAACTGGCGCAGTTCGGCTTTGGTCAGCAGGCCCTTTTCGACCAGCTCGGGCACCGAGTCGACCTGATAGACATATTTGCCGATCCAGAAGAGCGTATGGAGATCGCGGAGGCCGCCCTTGCCCTCCTTGAGATTGGGCTCCACGACGTAGCGACTGTCCCCCATCCGCCTATGACGCTCGTTGCGCTCCTCGAGCTTCTCGGTCACGAAAGCCCGTGCGGTGCCGCTGACCACCTCACGGCGGAAACTCGTCGCGGCCTCATCGTACAGCGCTTCGTCGCCCCAGATGAAGCGTCCCTCCAGCAGGGCGGTACGGATCGTGAGATCACTTTTCGCCATTCGGATCATGTCGTCGAGCGATCGGCTGGAATGGCCTACCTTAAGCCCGAGATCCCACATGGTGTAGAGCATCGATTCGATGACCTGCTCGGACCAGCTGGTTTGCTTCCAAGGCGTCAGGAAGGTGATGTCGACATCCGAATGCGGCGCCATTTCGCCGCGCCCGTAGCCGCCAACCGCCATCAGCGTCAGCCTTTCGGCAGCCGAGGGATTGTTGATCGGATAAAGCCGCTCGACCGTGAAGTCGAAGATGAGGCGCAGGAGCTGGTCGGTGAGGAAGGCGTAGGCGGCCGCGGTCTCCGAGCCGCGCGTTGGCGCAGCTGCCAGCCGCCGCTCGATCTCGGCGCGGCCGGCGTCGAGCGCTTCGCGCAGCACGCCCGTTGCCGCCTGGCGCAGCGCGGAACTGTCGCTGCTTTCGGGGTGCAGCAGCGCAAGCTGTTCCACGACCGCGCGCCGATCAATGATCGCGCGGCGCTGCGGCAGCAGATCGAGTTTGGTGGCCATTCCACGCCATGTAGGCGCGAACAGGCAAAAGCGCTAGCGCGCCGGCAACCAGGCGGGCAGAGCCCGCGCAACCGCGACAAGCAGGCCGCCGAGCGTCATGTCGATGGTCGCGACGGCGTCTCCGCCAGGCACGATCAGATAACAAGCGGCGAGCGCGAACAGGGCAGACGAGCCAAGCCAGAGCGCGATCATCCACTGCGCCCGAATGTCTCGGGCAGCGAGGCAGGCCAGCGTCGCCATGGCCCAGCAGATGAGGAAGACGGGGGTCATTTCGAGATAGAGTATCACCGCGCTGGACAGCAGCAGTGCCAGGACGGCCCCCAGGAACATCGCGACGGGCACCGCCGTCAACGCCCCCAGCAGCAACGCTGTCCAGATCCGCTCGAACTTCGTGTGTCCGGTCGAGCCTTCGGCGATGAGATGGCGCGGCGGGGTCCGCCAGAGCTGCCGACGCACATGGGCCGCGCGGCGCGGATCGACGGGGTCGACTTCAAACGGGCGACGATCGTACGAAAAGGCTTCGGAAGCGGCATGCCGCATCAGAATAGCTTGAGCCATCGGGCCCCCCATTCTCGGATCGACTGAGCGCGAGCCGACCCTTTCCAAAAACCCGCAGAGGACGGCGCGGCGGCTCATAGCCGTGCCGTTCCCACAACCGAAGATGTGCGACATCCCCCGCGGATGGCGACCCCTGTTGGCGAGGTCCCGCCGCGCCATCGCCTCCCGTTGCCCCCGGCGCGATGACACGATCTGTTCTAAAATGGGACGGTCATTCTTTCGAGGATCGGCGGAGCGGACGAAAGAGCGATGCGGCCAACTGTGCTGCATCCCTGATGATCCGATAAATCTGCTGCAACCAAAGAGTTGGCGCGGCCGTGCCGTGCGCGCCGGCTGCGGCTTGGCTCATGGGCGACGGCTATTAATCGCAACGCCAAGGGAGCCGCTGCCGGCGAGGGACTTGGATGGCTTAACCCAGCCCTTTCCGGCCTTGAAGAAGAATCGTGCAGTTATGCCTGGTCTTTGAGCGCGTTGGGGCGCTGATCCGGCGGTTCAGTCGAAGGACTGGTCCAGGAACGTCAGTAGAGCTGTCCAGGACGCGCTATCGGCCGCGGCGTCATAGCCCATGCGCGGGTCGCCCAGCGCGTCGACCGCGACATTGGTGAAGCTATGTAGAGCGCGGCCATAGACCGCCAGCTGCCAGTCTGCACGGGCCCTCATCATTTCCGCCTGGAAGCGGGCGACATGGTCGGGCGGCACCAGCGGATCGAGTGCCCCCGTACAAGCGAGGACGCGCGCGGCAATCACGCCCGGTTCGGCTGGGCAGGCGGTCGTCAACAAGCCGTGGAAGCTCGCGACCGCCCGCACAGGCGCCCCGCTGCGCGCGAGTTCCAGCACTGACCATCCGCCGAAGCAATAGCCAATCGCGGCGGTTCGCTCGGACGTCACGCCACTGGCTATGAGCATCGCCTCATAAGCGGCGCGCACGCGCCGCCGCAGCATCTCGGGCGACGCACGGAACGCTTCGAGCGCTGCCGCCATCTCGGCACCATCGAGGACGCGGCCGTCCCCATGCATGTCGGCGGCCACTGCGATATAACCGAGCGCGGCGAGCATCGCACAGCGCCGCCGGACATTACCGCCGATGCCGTCCGCCTCGTGCACGACCAGGATCGCCTTGCCGTTGCCCGGCTCTGCAGGACGATACAGCTCGCCCAAGAGCGATGTTTCGCCATCGCGGTAGGAAAAGCGCTTGGTCATCGCCGCTCAACGACCGCGGCGGGCGAACGGTTGCGGCGGCGGAGATCGGGATGCGGGTCCGGCCCATTCCTTTCAGGTGGGCACACGCCGTGCCGATCCCCATCTTCCTATATGCCGCGAATCAGCCTCCATAGAGCGCGTCGAGCCGCGCGCCATAGACTGCGCGGATCACGTGCCGGCGGTTTTTGAGCGAGGGGGTCATCTGCTCGTTGGCGATCGAAAACGCTTCGTCGGCGATGGTGATGCGCCGCACCTTCTCGATCACCGAAAGGTCCGCATTCACACGATCCACCGCCGCTATCAGCGCGCGATGGAGGTCGGGATCGTCGCGGAGCGCTGCAAGATTGGGCTCTAGCCCCTTTTTCGCCGCCCAGTCCGCCAGCCATTCCTGATCCGGCACGACAAGTCCGACGATGTAGGGCCGCCTGTCACCCGACACCATCGCCTGGCTGATCTCGGGCTGAAGGGTCAACATCCCTTCCACCTTCTGCGGCGCGATATTGTCGCCCTTGTCGTTGACGATGAGGTCTTTCTTGCGATCGGTGATGCGAAGCCGCCCCGCCTCGTCCAGATGTCCGACGTCGCCCGAATGTAGCCACCCGTTTCTGAGCACGCGTTCGGTGTCGGCCTCGTTGCGCCAATAGCCGTGCATGACGAGCTCCCCCCGGACAAGGATCTCGCCGTCATCGGCAATCTTCAGCTCTACGCCCTTCAGCGGCGGCCCGACCGTATCGACCCTGATCCCGGCGGCGGGGCGGTTGCACGAGATGACCGGCCCGGCCTCGGTCTGGCCGTAGCCCTGGAGGAGGGTAAGACCGAGCGACGAGAAGAACTGGCCGACCTCGGGATTGAGGGGGGCGCCGCCCGAGACCAGCGCCTTCATGCGGCCGCCGAAGCGCTTGGCGACCTTCGGCTTCAGCAAAAGATTGATCGCGATTCTGAACGGGAAGTCGATCAGGCGCAGCTTCTCGCGGCCTCCGAGCTCGATCGCCTTGTCGAGTAGCTTCTTGGCAACGCCGCCCTGCTTATCGATCGCCTTGATCAGCCGCGCGCGGATCAGCTCGAACAGGCGCGGAACGACCACCATGATCGTTGGGCCCACCTCCTCGATATTGGCGGCGAGCCTTTCCAATCCCTCGGCATAATAGATCTGGGCGCCCAGGCCGATCGGGAGAAACTGGCCCCCGCTATGTTCGTAGGCGTGGCTCAGCGGCAGGAAGGACAGGAAGACCTCGTCCTCTTCCCAGCCGAAGTCGCCGGCGATGATATCCACCGCGCCTTCGACATTACACAGGATCGCGCCGTGATGCTGCCGCACCCCCCGCGGTGCCCCGCCGGTGCCGCTGGTGTAGATCAGGCAAGCCAGGTCCTCGCGGCGCAGCTCGGCGGCGGCTTCGCGCACCGCGGCGACATCGGCGCCGGCGTCACCGGCCATCGTAGCGAAATCGAGCGTCCTTACCCCCGTATGCGGAAGCGGCTCGATGGCGATCAGGAACTCGCACGTCGACGAACGGACGATGGCCGGGAGAAGTGTTTGCGCGAGCTTTGCAGTCGAGACGATCGCAGCCCGGGCACCGCTATTCTCCAATATGTGGGCGTGATCGCGCTCGGTGTTGGTGGTATAGGTCGGCACGGTCACGCAGCCCGCGGCCATGATCGCGAGATCGCCGATACAAAATTCCGGCCGGTTTTCCGAGACCAGCATGACGCGATCGCCCTCCCGCAGCCCCGCGGCCTTGAGCGCCGCTGCCAGCGACGCCACTTGCCGCGCGACCTCGGCCCAGCTCAGCGGCCGCCACACGCCCTCGCGCTTTGCCCACAGCATCGGCGCGTCGCGTTTCTCGGCCGCCCTCGTGAAGAACATCGTGACCAGGTTGGGGAACCGCTCGAACGCCCGCATCGCCTCTCCTGTCCCGTTGCCGCGGAAATCCCCTACTCGCCCCTTCGCTGCGGAACGACAATATGGCAGCTCTATTGCGAAAGCGCGACACCGGGTGTGCGGGGATCGGCTGCGCCGGCCCAGCCATCCGGGGTGGACTCGGCGGCCATGATTTTCGAGCTCAGATCACCGGCAATGGCCGTCTCGCCGAGGCGGGCAAGTTCGGGCAATCTCCCTTCCAGCGCGCTGCCGCGCTCGACCACCAGCGCCGGGCCGTTGAAGAAGATGTTCGGCAGGCGGACGGCGTCAGCGACCGGCAGCTTCCAGTCGATCGCACCGATAATCGTCTTCAGGCTGTGCATGATGATCATCCTGCCGCCGCCCGAGCCGACCGCAAGCCGGGGCCTGCCGTCGGGCGCGTAGACGATCGTGGGCGCCATGGAGGAGAGCGGCCGCTTGCCCGGCTCGACCCGGTTCGGCACCGGACGGCCAGCGTCGGCGGGAACCGCTGCGAAGTCGGTCAACTCGTTGTTGAGCACCATCCCAGCGACGACGAGCTGACTGCCCATCGGCCCTTCGACCGTGGTGGTCATGCTGACGATGCTGCCCTGATCGTCGACCACGACCATGTGGCTGGTCCCCCGCTCGATCGCCGGCGCGCCGACCGCCAGTTCCGGCGCGCCGGGCGGCCTGCCCGGCCTGTAGTCGCCAAGCGTGCGATCGGGCGCGATCAACTTCGACCGCTCGGCCAGATAGGCGCGATCGAGCAGCCCGGCGACGGGCACCCGCGCGAAGTCGGTATCGCCGAGCCAGGCGTCGCGATCGGCGTAAGCAAGCCGCATCGCTTCGCCGATCAGATGCCATGCGACGGGCGAGTCTTTGCCCAGCGCGGCAAGGTCGAAGCGCTCGAGCATGCCGAGAATCATCAGGTCGGTGATGGCGCCGGACGATGGCGGGCCCATGCCGCAGATCCGGTAGCCGCGATATCCGCCGCAGATCGGATCGCGCTCTTTCACGCGATAGCCCGCCATGTCGGCCGCGCTGATCGTCGCCGGGTTGATGGGGCTCGACGCCACCGCGCGGCGGATGAGCGCCGCGATCTTGCCCGCATAAAAGACCTTCGGCCCCTTGGCGGCGATCAGGCGCAGCGTCCGGGCAAGCTCGGGATTGCGAAAATGGTCACCCGCACGGAGCGGCGCGCCATCTTTCCAATATACCGCGCGCGCCTCCGGAAAATCCTTCCACAGCGCCTGATATTGTGTCAGCCGGTCGGCAAGCGTCGGCTGCTCCGTCCAAGGACCTGGCGGATTGGGACCAGCCAGGGGAAAGCCTTGCTCGGCCAACCGGATCGCCGGCTGGAAGAGCTTCGCCCAGGGCAACCGTCCCCACCGCCTGTGCGCCTCCGCGATCATCGCGACGTTGCCGGGAATGCCGACCGACTTACCTCCGGGAAAGCGGCGGGAAAAGGGTATGGGCTTGCCATCCGGATCGAGAAACATGCCGGGGTGGGCCGAAGCCGGGGCGGTCTCTCTCGCGTCGATGGTGGCGAGCGTGCCGCTCTTGCCGTCATGATGGACAAGAAAGCCGCCGCCACCGATCCCGGTCGCCGCCGGCTCGGTCACCGTCAGCGCGAGCATCACCGCCATGGCCGCGTCGGCGGCGCTACCGCCCGCGCGCAGCATTTCGCGTCCTGCCTCAGCAGCGCGAGGCTCCGGCGCGACGATGAGGCCCGCCGCAGCGAGCGTCGGCGCGAGGAGAAGGAGTACGGCGAGGAGAACTCGGATCATGCGACGCCTCCGACTGATGGGCCGCGAAGCTTGGATCGGCAGCGCCGACAAGGACCAGCCCATATACCGCGCCCCGACGGAAATGTCGTCTGAGCGGACAAAGGAGGGACAACCGGCCCTGCCGTCGTGCCGAACAAGAGATCAGGCCGTTCCAATCGTCTCCCCGATCGTCCTGAACCCGTCCCGATCGAGCAGCTCGACCAGCCCGGCATTTATCCGCCTCGCCAGCCCCGGCCCCTCATAGACCAGCGCCGAATAAAGCTGGACGAGGCTCGCACCCGCCCGCAGCCGCGCATAGGCATGTTCAGCCGAGGCGATGCCGCCGGCCGCGATCAGCGGCAGGCGACCGCCGGTAGCCTTGTGAAAATCGGCGATCCGCGCCTGCGCCAGATCGCGCAGCGGCGCGCCCGAAAGACCACCGCTTTCGCCCGCGTGGCGACTGCGTAGCGGCGGGCGCGCAATGGTCGTGTTCGATATGATCAGTCCATCCATGCGATGCTGGCCTACGATCTCGGCGATGTCATCGATGTCGGCCGGCTCGAGGTCGGGGGCGACCTTAAGGAAGATCGGCGGGCCGGACACCGGTCGCGCCTCCGTCACCGCCGACAGCAGTTCGGCCAGAGCGCCACGGTCCTGCAGCGCGCGCAGGCCCGGCGTGTTGGGCGAGGAGATGTTGACCGTCAGATAGCGCGCAACCCCCGCCATAACCTTCACGCCGGTGGCGTAATCGGCGATACGGTCGGCGGCATCCTTATTCGCTCCGATATTGACCCCGACGATGCCGGGACGGTCGTTACGCCGCAGCAGCCTCTCGAAGGCAGCGGCCTGCCCGCCATTGTTGAAACCCATCCGGTTGATCACGGCCTCGTCCTCGACCAGCCGGAACAGGCGCGGGCGTGGATTGCCGGCCTGCGGGAACGGCGTCAGCGTGCCCACCTCGGCAAAACCGAAACCCAGACCCAACATCGCGTCGGGCACCTGCGCGTCCTTGTCGAAGCCGGCGGCAAGGCCCACCGGATTCGGGAAGTTCAGACCGGCGACGCTGATGGCCAGACGCGGATCGCTCGCCGGCGCGGCGCGTGCAGGCTTGAGGCGCAGCGCCCGGATCGTCATCCGGTGAGCGCGCTCGGGATCAAGGCCGAAAAGCAGCGGGCGAAACATTGCGTAGAGCGGCATGGCAAGCGCTTAGCCGCTGAGCTCCGGTTCGTCACCCCAGCACGATGCTTGGCAAGGTGCCGTGCCGCCGCAGGGGGCGACCGCACCGGAAACAGCGCTTGACCTCGTCCTCCACCGCCCCCATCTGCCAATCGGATCGAATCAATCCGATTGGAATGGCCAGCGTGCGTCTCTCCAGCTTCGCCGATTATGCCGTGGTGATGCTTTCCGCTGCCGCCCGCCATGGCTTGGGCGTGCGGCTGACCGCGACATTATTGTCCGGAGAAACCGGCGTGCCGTTGCCGACCGCGCAGAAGCTGATGGGCCGGCTGACCCAGGCCGGGTTGCTCGTTTCCGCCCGCGGGACGGGAGGCGGGGTCCAGCTCGCCCGCGATCCGGCGTCGATCAGCCTCGCTGACATCGTCGAAGCTGTCGAGGGCCCGATCGCGATGACCGCTTGCGTCGACGATCATCGCCATGATTGCGGGCTCGAAAGTGCGTGCCGGGTCAGGCCTCACTGGGGCGTGGTCAACAGCACGATACGCGGCGCCCTCGGCGGCGTAAGCCTCGAAACGCTTGCAGCCGGCAAGATGGGAGCGGAAGCATGAGCGAGACCCGTGCCCGCAACCAGGCCGCGCATGAGGCGGCCGAACGCGCATCCAGCTATGAATGGGGTTTCACCACCGACATCGAGCAGGATTTCGCGCCCAAGGGGCTCAGCGAGGAGACCGTCCGCTTCATTTCGGCCAAGAAGAACGAGCCGGAGTGGATGCTCGACTGGCGTCTCAAGGCCTATCGCCACTGGCTGACGATGACCCCGCCCGACTGGGCGAAGCTGGACGTGCCCCCGATCGACTATCAGGACGCCTATTATTATGCGGAGCCCAAAAGAAAGTCAGAGCTGGCGAGCCTCGACGAGGTCGATCCCGAGATCCTGAGGGTTTATGAGAAGCTCGGTATTCCGATCGAGGAGCAGAAGGTTCTCGCCGGCGTGGAAGGCGCGCGCAAGGTCGCCGTCGATGCGGTGTTCGACAGCGTATCGGTCGCCACCACCTTCCGCGCCGAACTGGAAAAGGCGGGTGTCATCTTCCGATCGATCTCGGAGGCGGTCCGAGAATATCCCGAGCTGGTGAAGCGCTGGCTCGGCAAGGTCGTGCCGATGCACGACAATTATTTCGCGACATTGAACTGCGCGGTCTTCTCGGACGGCACATTCGTCTACATCCCGGAAGGCGTGCGCTGCCCGATGGAGCTGAGCACCTATTTCCGTATCAATGCCGAGAATACCGGCCAGTTCGAGCGCACGCTGATTGTCGCCGAGAAGGGCAGCTACGTCTCCTATCTGGAGGGATGCACCGCGCCGATGCGCGACGAGAACCAGCTTCACGCCGCGGTGGTCGAACTGGTCGCGCTCGACGATGCCGAGATAAAATATTCGACCGTGCAGAACTGGTATCCGGGCGATGCCGAGGGACGCGGCGGCATCTATAATTTCGTCACCAAGCGCGCGCTGTGCCAGGGCCGCAACAGCAAGGTGAGCTGGACCCAGGTCGAGACCGGCAGCGCGATCACCTGGAAATATCCGAGCTGCGTGCTGGCGGGCGAGAACAGCGTCGGCGAATTCTACTCGGTTGCGGTCACCAACAACCGCCAGCAGGCCGATACCGGCACGAAGATGATCCACCTCGGCAAGAATTCGAAATCGACGATCATCTCGAAAGGCATCTCGGCGGGGCGCAGCGACAACAGTTATCGCGGTCTCGTCCGCGTCTCGCCGACCGCCGAGAATGCGCGCAACCATACCCAGTGCGACAGCCTGCTGCTTGGAGCCGAATGTGGCGCGCACACCATCCCCTATATCGAGGTGCGAAACCCCTCGGCGCAGATCGAGCATGAGGCGACGACCTCGAAGATTAGCGACGACCAGCTCTTCTACGCGATGGCGCGCGGCCTCGATCAGGAAGCGGCGATCGCCCTGATCGTCAACGGCTTCGCGAAAGAGGTGCTCCAGCAGCTGCCGATGGAGTTCGCCGTCGAGGCGCAAAAGCTGCTGGGGATAAGCCTGGAGGGATCGGTCGGATGAGCGTTGGCGCTCTTGATGGCACACCCCACCCCAACCCCTCCCCTGAAGGGGAGGGATTTGAGAAGGTCGAGCCCAAGTTTGTAAGAGAAGCTGGCGCTGCTGGGTCGGAACGCACCTATTTCGAATCTGAGTGTACGCCGCGTAATCGCGCTGGCGAAGGCTTCATCGATCGCAACACGAAAGCCGCGATCTCCGTTCTGCCCGAGTACGAAAAATGTTGAACATCCAGAACCTCCACGCCGAGATCGATGGCAAGGCGATCCTCAAGGACCTGACGCTCGCTATCAACCCGGGCGAAATCCACGCAATCATGGGGCCCAACGGTGCGGGCAAGTCGACTCTGTCCTATGTCCTCGCCGGTCGCCCCGGCTATGAGGTGACCGGGGGCAGCGTAACTTTCGATGGACAGGATCTGCTCGCGCTCGCGCCGCATGAACGCGCCGCCGCCGGACTGTTCCTCGGCTTCCAATATCCAGTCGAGATTCCCGGCGTCTCCAACGTCCAGTTCCTGCGCGAAGCGCTCAATGCGCAACGCAAGATCCGCGGTGAGGAACCCTTGTCCGGCGGCGATTTCCTCAAGCGGGCGAAGGCGCAGGCCGATGCGCTCGATCTCTCGATGGACATGCTCAAAAGGTCGGTCAATGTCGGCTTCTCGGGCGGCGAGAAGAAGCGTAACGAGATGGTTCAGATGGGGATCATCGACCCCAGGCTCGCCATCCTCGACGAGACCGACAGCGGCCTCGACATCGACGCGCTGCGTACGGTCGGTCACGGCATCAATTCGATCATGCGCAAGCCGGACAAGGCGGTGCTGCTGATCACCCATTATCAGCGCCTGCTCGATTATGTGAAACCCGACTTTGTTCATGTCCTTGCCGGAGGCCGGATCGTCCGCACCGGCGGCGCCGAGCTCGCGCTCGAACTCGAGCGCGAGGGCTACGGGGCAATCGCGGCGTGACGCTGACGCTGCCCACGACGCGCCAGGAGGCGTGGCGCTGGTCCGACCTGTCGGGGCTGGAGGCGCTTGCCGCGACCCAGGCGAGCGGCGCGGCGCGCGATGTCGATGCGTATTGGATCGGCGAAGGCCCGAGGCTGCTGTTCGTCGACGGCAAGTACGACGGAGGCCGCAGCAGGCCCGGTCCGGTGATCGTGGGCCCGACCGCAGCCATATCCGATCACCCGCTGGCGAGACTGGCGACCGGACCCGGCTGGACGCTCACCATGCCGCAGGACGGCGCCGCGGGGCTGATCGAGATCGTCCATGTCGGGACCGGCGGTGCGAGCCATGTGCCGGCCCGGGTCGTGCTGGACGAGGATGCGCAGGCCAGCATCGTCGAGAGTCATGTCGGCGACGGCTGGGCGAACCGCCTGACGAGCATCGAACTCGGCCGGTCGGCGCGGCTGATGCGCGCGATCCGCATCGTCCAGACGAGCGGCTTCGTCTCGCTGCGCGACGAAGCGCGATTGGAGGCCGGTGCGAGCCTCGTCACCACCGTGCTGGCGGCGGGCCACGGCGGCAGCCGGGCGGATGCCGCAATCATCCTCGACGGTCCCGGCGCGTTCGCCGAGCATGGCGGCGCCTTGCTGGCACGGGATGAACAACGCCACGACGCCGCGATAGTCGTCCGCCATGCGCGCGAGGAAGGAACGAGCCGCCAGCTCTGGCGCGCGGTCGCCGACGATCAGGCCATGGCGAGCATGGCGGCGCGGGTCGAGGTCGCGCGCGGCGCGCAGAAGACCGATGGCGAGCAGTCGCTTCGTGGGCTGATGCTCAAGCGGTCGGCAACGATCAATCTCAAGCCCGAGCTGGAGATTTTCGCCGACGACGTCAAATGTGCACATGGCGCGACCGTCGGCGAACTCGACGCGCAGGCGCTTTTCTATATGGGCGCGCGCGGTATCAGGCCCGATCGCGCACGCGCGCTGCTGACCCAGGCGTTCATCGCCGACGCGCTGTCACGCATCGGCGATGATGTTGTGCGCGAAGTGTTCCAAGCCGAATCCGAAACATGGCTGGAGGCGCGGGCATGAGCAGCGTCGCCGATATCGCCACGGTCAACTGGCGCGCCGATTTCCCGGCGATCCCCGAGGGCTGGCATTATCTCGACACCGCCGCCACCGCGCAAAAGCCGCGCGCCGTGATCGACGCGATCGAAAAGGCCTATGCCAAGGATTATGCGACCGTGCATCGCGGCGTCTATCGCCGCTCGGCCGACATGACGATCGCCTATGAAGCCGCCCGCCAGCGGGTCGCGCGCTTTCTCAATGCGCGAAGCTCGGACGAGGTCGTCTTCGTGCGCGGCGCGACCGAGGCCATCAACCTCGTCGCACAAAGCTGGGGCATCGCCAATCTCAAGGCCGGCGATCGCATATTGCTGTCGAAGCTCGAGCATCATTCGAACATCGTTCCCTGGCAGCTGATCCAGGAGCGTACCGGGGTGGCGATCGACGTCTGCCCGCTGACCGAGGATGGCCGGATCGATCTCGACGCCGCCGAGGCGATGCTGACGCCCGCGCACAAGCTCGTCGCGTTCGCGCATGTCTCGAACGTGCTCGGCTCGCTGCTCGATGCCAGGCGCGCGACCGAACTCGCGCATGCGGTCGGCGCGAAGATTCTCCTCGACGGCTGCCAGGCGGTTCCCCGCATCGCGGTCGACGTTCAGCAGATCGGCTGCGATTTCTATGTTTTCTCAGGCCACAAGCTCTATGGGCCTACCGGCATCGGAGCAGTGTGGGCACGGGCCGAGCTTCTCGGTGCGATGCCGCCGTGGCAGGGTGGCGGATCGATGATCGATCGCGTCACCTTCGCCAAGACGACATGGGCGCCGGCGCCACAGCGCTTCGAGGCGGGCACGCCGAATATTGTCGGCGCGCTCGGCCTGCACGCCGCGATCGACTATGTCGACGCGATCGGGCTTGACCTGATCCACAAGCACGAGACGGCGCTGGTCGCCGAGGCGCGGGCGGCGCTGTCGGCGATCAACAGCGTGCGCCTCTATGGGCCGGTCGATTCGGCGGGGATCGTCAGCTTCGCGATCGAGGGCGTGCATCCCCACGACATCGGCACCATATTGGACGAAGAAGGGGTGGCGATCAGGGCCGGGCATCATTGCGCCCAGCCGTTGATGGAGCATCTCGATATCCCGGCGACGGCGCGGGCGAGCTTCGCGATCTACAATGACGCGGACGACGTCGCAGCGCTGGCGCGGGGGGTCGAGCGGGTAACGCGGATATTCGGATGATGGACGAACAGAACGAGACGGGAAAGATCGTGGTCGAGGAGGTAAGCGCTGTGGCGGCGCCGCCCAGGGCCCGCGTCGAGATGGCGGACCAGCCGGTCGAAGCGCCGCACAAGGCAGATTATCTGGAGGGCTTCCTGCGTCAGAAACCCGAGGGCCTGACGGCTGGCGAACCGGGG
>Ga0068864_100001248_pt1 | contig 21136 bp, 20 predicted proteins | sample KBSSwiS72_FD_66586 | JGI IMG/M metagenome (GOLD analysis project Ga0068864, IMG submission 66586) | Switchgrass rhizosphere microbial communities from Kellogg Biological Station, Michigan, USA - KBS Switchgrass S7-2 | ecosystem: Host-associated > Plants > Roots > Rhizosphere > Soil ... | reverse complement strand
TCTTTTACCGGATAAATGCCGTATTCGGCCAAGCCACCCGGCTTGATGTCGCGGTTGAAAATCACAACCTCATGTCCAGCCTGGGCGATCTTCTGCGCCGCAAAAAGCCCCGCCGGTCCAGCGCCTATTACGAAGACAGTAGCCATAAGTTTGTGGGAATCGTCTTGGATTGTGAGTACAAGCCGTTTTCCGCTGTGCGACTGGATTTTATATTAGCGGCTGGGGCCCGCACCTGCGGGTTGTCGTTCCATGTTCAAGCAGCTGTCCCTGGCGTTAGTACGCGCTGTATTCCAAGATTGTGAAACGCCATTTCATAATTGCTTCTTTCTATGCGGTCATCACCGCTCGCTTCGGCATCAGGTAGGCGAAGGCCGCCAACGGTCACGAATCCCTACTCGACAATGATCTTCCGGGAATTGCAATTACAGGACGAACCTGATCTCTCCAACAACGCGAACGCTCTCCGATCACGCAAGGCCGAAGTTCAAGAACGGATCGCGTACCCGGCCTTCACCGAAGTGCTACTTCCATGGCGATTCGTCGGGTAAAATCAAAGGGGTAGCTGCGGCTACCACTTTGCTGTTCCCTTCGCCAAATGCGCAAACAGGTCCGGCCGGTATTTTTTCTGTCTTTGCTATCCTTCTTCTGCGCAGCTCATGCAGCCGACCCTCAGTCGCCCATTCTTTTTGAATTGAGAACGCTCCCATTCCGCCTTGAAAACAGCGAAACCCCGGCGCGCAATGCCCCTGAGACCATGCCCGGAGGCCTCGCCGTCTTCGATTACAACGGCGATGGGCGTCCTGACATCTTCTTCACCAACGGCGGAAACATCTCCACCCTGAAGAAGGACGATCCGAAGTATCGCAATCGCCTATATCGAAACGATGGCAACGGTGTATTCACCGATGTAACGGTTGCCGCCGGGGTCGCGGGCACGCGCTACGACATGGGAGTTGCCGTGGCTGATTACGACAATGACGGCCATCCCGATATGTTTGTGGCCGGGTTACATCACGGTGCGCTTTACCACAACAATGGTGACGGTACTTTTTCCGACGTAACCGTCAAGTCGGGATTGGATGCCTCGATCAACAACCCCGACCCCGAATTCGGGCCATGGTGGGAAATCACGGCCGTGTGGGTCGACGTCAACAATGATGGCCTGCTCGATCTCTTTGTCGTTAACTACATGCAGTGGGAATACTCAGACAAGCCTCTCTGCAAGGTGGAGAATTTTGCCGACTACTGCCATCCCAGATTCTACAAAGGACAGCCAAACCAGCTTTTTCTAAATAACGGCGACGGTAGCTTTCGCGATGTCTCGGCCGGCTGGGGGATCCGTCAACACGTAGGAAAGGGAATGGGCGGCGGCATGGCCGATTACGACCTAGACGGCCGGCCTGACCTCTTCGTCACCAACGATGCGTCCTACAACTTTCTCTTTCATCACGCCGGCAAGAAGTTCGACGAAGTCGCATTCGAATCCGGTGTCGCTCTCGAGGAAGATGGCACCTTTGTTTCCGGCATGGGGCTGGACTTTCGGGATTACAACAACGACGGCTATCCCGATATCGTCTTTGTGGCCTTGCCCAACCAGACTTTTCCCATTTTCAAGAACACGGGCAAAGGGGATTTTAAGGAAGTCACAACCGACAGCGGCATGCGAAAGTTAAGCCGGCCCATCTCCGGCTTCGGAGTGGGGCTCTATGACTTCGACAATGATGGCTGGAAAGACATATTCGTCAGCGGCGGCCATGTCGAGTCGCACGACATGCCCGGCCAGCCGGTCAACCAGCCGAATTTCATGTTCCGGAACTCTGGGCGCACAGCGCAGTGGCAGGCGGTAGGTGCTGGGTTCGAGGCGGCTGCGAAACAACGACATCGTGGCTGCGCTTTCGGTGATCTCGACGGCGATGGACGAATCGATGTCGTGGTGAGCGCGTTGGGCGCAGAAGCCGAAATCTGGATGAACCGAAGCCAGAACTCCGGTCATTGGCTGGAGATCGCTCTGAAGGGAACCAAAAGCAACCGGGACGGCATCGGTGCACGCATTAAAGTAGTCAGCAAAACCCTAGGATCTCAGTACAATCACATGACTACGAGCGTGGGCTATGCCTCGTCGAGCTATGGGCCGGTCCATTTCGGCCTCGGATCCGACCTCCGCGCCGATAGCATCGAAATCCGTTGGCCCAGTGGTACAGTTCAGAAACTCGACAACATCTCCGCAGACCGGGTTCTGAAGGTCGTCGAGCCCGGACCCTGACGAAATTTACTTACCTTCACCAAGAAATCTCCGGTAGCGGGAAACTCCCATAGCATCGGGCTGTGCTCGAGGGTGGGTGCTTCTGTCGGTTCGGTGGGCCTTGTTCCGCGATTGGCAATGCGATTGGGGACGTGATTCGCTGCCTGTATCATCGGAGCTATGACCGCGTGGGAGTTCGCCATCTCGATCGTGCGTACCCTGCGCGAGCACGGTCACCAGGCCTACCTCGTCGGGGGCTGCGTACGCGACCTGCTTCTTGGTCGGAAGCCAGCCGACTATGACGTCGCGACCGAAGCCTCTCCTCAAGCGGTGATGCGGATCTTCCCTGAATCCTACGCAGTGGGTGTGCAGTTCGGGGTGGTACTGGTCCCGGTGCCGAAGACGTTGCTAACCTCAAACTCTCCTCTCAACGCGATACACGAGAGTCCAAATAATCCATGTCATTCCTTTCCGGCTTTAGCCGCCGAGGAGATTGCCTTTTCCCGACCGTCTCCTCCCGGCCATTCGCACAAAGCTTGCGTCGAAGTCGCGACTTTTCGCTGCGACCTGAGTTACTCCGATGGCCGCCACCCTGATGAGGTCCGCTTCAGCCGTGATCCGCGGGAAGACGTGCAGCGCCGCGACTTCACCATCAACGGCCTGCTTCTTGACCCCGAGAAGAATGAGGTGCTCGACTTCGTTGGCGGACAAGAGGACTTGCGGGCCGGGATCATCCGCGCTATTGGGGATCCTGAGCTGCGTTTCACAGAAGACAAGTTGCGCATGCTCCGGGCCATTCGCTTTGCCGCGCGGTTTGGGTACAAGATGGATCCGGCAACCTTCCTCGCAATCCAAAGGCTTGCCCCACAGACCCACCAGGTTTCTCGCGAGCGCGTCCGCGATGAACTTACTCGGATGCTTACCGAAGGCCAAGCCAAGAAGGCCTTCCAGCTCCTCGATCAGAGCGGTCTATTGCACGAGGTTCTCCCGGAAATAGAAGCCATGAAAGGGGTCGAGCAACCGCCCGAGTTTCACCCCGAAGGCGACGTTTTCGTACATACGTTTCTGTTGCTCGAGAAATTGCCGCATCCCTGCGCGCCAACCTTGGCATGGGGGGCGCTGCTTCACGATGTAGGAAAGCCACCGACGTTCCGCCGCGCACCCGATCGCATCCGGTTCGATAATCATGTAAAGGTCGGAGTCAAAATGGCCGAAGCCATTTGCAAGCGCTTGCGCTTCTCAAACGATGACACGGAGCAAATTCTGGCCCTGGTAGACAATCACATGCGTTTCGGGGACGTAGAGCGCATGAAGTTGTCGACCTTTAAGAAGTTCATTCGACTGCCGCGGTTTGATGAGCATCTCGAACTGCATCGGCTGGACTGTGAGTCAAGCCACCGCAGCCTGGCAATGTATAACTTTACTCGCGAGAAGATCGAGAATCTCCCAGACGAAGAGCTTCGACCGAAAGCGCTGATTGGCGGAGATGATCTCATTGCGGCTGGCTACAAGCCAGGTCCTTTGTTCAAGCAAGTTCTGGGAGCGGTGGAAGACGCACAGCTCGACGGCAGACTGAGCAGCAAGGCAGACGCGTTACGATTTATCGAGCAGCAGTTTCCGCAGCAGTCGTCGGGGTCATAACTTGGGATGGGTGAGCGCCTGGCCAGGATCTTTTCTGTGCAAATCCTTTCAAGGCCTATAACCGCTGCAATGGTTCGTCCCGTGCAATAAATCGAAGACGTTCCCGGCTAAGTTACAGTTCAGAAATAAGGGGAGTAAAAAGCATTTTCAGGGAAGGCCCTCCGACGGCTTTCCGGATGTTAGAATCGAAGCTCTGTGGAACCAATCGCACGTGAAATGGAAAAGATAGTCGCGGGCAGCTTGCGCAAAGCAGCTAGCTCCGAAGCGGTTCTGCTTGCCTGGCCTGTGGCCTGCGGATCGGCGGTCGCCGCCCGCACACAAGCATTGGAGTTTTCGCATGGCGTGTTGAGGGTGGAAGTCCCGGATGCGGCCTGGCGCGCCGAACTGCAGCACCTGGCGCCCAGATACGTTGCCGCATTGAACCGGTATTCCAAGGGCGTGAGCCGGGTTGAGTTCGTGGTGCGCCCCAAAGTCGCTCAAAGCGCCTGATTCGAAGTTAATCGTTTGATCGCAAATTGCATTGAATCAGGAGCGAAGGTTGTTCTTAGCGCTTAGCAAGCGCTGTCGACGAACAGAATCGGCAACGATAACCAGCTGCGACGTCGACATCATTGTAAGTAGTCGGCGTAAGTAGTTTGCAAGGCGAGCTGAGTCAACGAGTACGCTGAATCGGACGGCACCAAACCATGAAAGTTACCGACAAGGATGTTGCGTACGTTGCCGACCTGGCGAACCTGGAACTGACCGAACAGGAGCGTGCGAGGATGGTGCGCGACCTGAACTCGATCCTCGCCTATGTCGATTCCCTGAACGAACTCGGAACCGATAACGTGCCTCCGATGGCGCAGGTCTCCGACCGTTTTGGCCTCGATGATTCGAAACAAGGGAGCGAACGGTTTGCTTACGCTAGTCGCCCCGACGTTCACCAAGGTCTGCGCAAGTCTCTAGCGCATGATGTCGCTCTCGGCAATGCGCCGGACACAGATGGCACATTCTTCAAGGTTCCGAAAGTGATTGAAAAATAGGGGTTAGTTCTCGGTGTCGTTCCAGGCTGTCAAACTTCCAACGAGTCACTGACAAGTCGTTGATATGGACCTTCGCAACCTCACCATCGAGGCCGCCCGCTCTGCTGTTGTGGAAGGCAAAACCAGCGCCACCGCGCTGGCCGAGTCCTACTTCGCAAAAATTGAAAGTGACGATCCGAAGATCGGCTCCTATTTGATGCTCTCGAAAGAGCGTGCGCTCGCGAAGGCTGCCGAGGTCGACTCGCTCGTGAAGAAGGGAGAGAAGCTTCCGCCCCTCGCAGGTGTTCCGCTCGGCGTGAAGGATGTTCTTGTGACGAAGGGCGTTCGCACAACTGCCGGATCGAAGATCCTGGGAGATTACATCCCGCCTTACGACTGCACCGCTGTCGCCCGGCTCGAGACAGCCGGCGCCGTAGTACTCGGAAAGCTTAATTGCGACGAGTTTGCGATGGGATCGTCGAACGAGAATTCTGCTTTTAAGCCGGTACACAACCCGAGGGACTTAACACGGGTTCCCGGTGGCTCCTCCGGTGGATCTGCGGCCGCCGTGGCTGCGGATATGGCGGTTGCAACCTTGGGTTCTGATACTGGTGGTTCCATTCGTCAGCCCGCATCATTTTGCGGCGTAGTTGGCCTGAAGCCGACATATGGACGGGTTTCGCGCTATGGCTTGATCGCTTTCGCCTCGTCGCTCGACAACATCGGTCCGTTTGCGAAGACCGCAAAAGACGCGGCGATCATGTTGCGCACGATTGCAGGTCGCGACCCGATGGACTCCACGTCGGCCGACTTGCCGGTCCCCGACTACGCGGCCGAACTCGAGAAGCACACCCGAGGAATGAGAGTGGGAGTCGCCAAAGAATATTTTGGCGAAGGGCTGGAGCCGGAAACCCGCGCCGCGATCGAAGCCGCACTTCAAAAGTTGGCGGGTCTGGGTTACGAGATCGTGGACGTTTCTCTGCCGCACACGAAATATGCGATCCCCGCGTACTACCTGGTCGCAACCGCGGAAGCCTCGTCGAACCTCGCGCGTTTCGACGCCGTCCGTTATGGCCATCGCGCAAAGGGTGTGCGCGGCCTTTCCGACATGTACCGCCGCAGCCGCGACGAGGGATTCGGAGGGGAGGTGAAGCGCCGCATCATGCTGGGAACCTACGCGCTAAGCGCCGGCTATTACGATGCCTATTACCTGAAAGCGCAGCGCGTGCGTACGCTGCTCACCAGTGACTTCGTGGAAGCTTTCAAGAAGGTGGATGTCATCATTGGGCCAACCAGCCCCACGCCGGCCTTCAGGCTTGGGGAAAAAGTGGATGATCCTTTGGCGATGTACTTGGCAGATATCTACACCGTCACGGCAAACTTGGCAGGCATTCCGGGCATATCGATCCCGGTCGGCATTTCAAAGGAGAATCTGCCAATTGGCATGCAGATTTTTGGTAAGCACTTTGACGAAGCGACTATCCTGCGCGTCGCCTACGCGTACGAGAAGGCCCAGTAACTCAACACATCAGCCACGCAGCACGGGGAGTTACAAAAACTCCGATATTTCCTTCGCGCTGTCTCTACACGGTTCGGCTCATGGTTCGACAATTTCGTAGTAGGATTCTCCCGCGCAGCTGCGGCACAGAGTTCGTCCCTCGCGGCATACTTCGCGGCGGAAGTTGATGCCTTCGCCGCAAAGGTCGCAAACCACTCGTTGGCCTTTGTAGCCGGGGAAGTCTTCCGGAAGCAACTCGATCTTCACCCACTGCGTCGTGAACAGGTCGTTGTCCGCCATCTCGCGATAGGCAAGCATCTGCTGCTGGTTCTTGCCTTCCAGCTCCGGATGCATCCGCTGCGCAAGCGACTTCGACGATTCCTTGGCAGCGATGCGAACGGCGCGGCCGGTTTGGACGTCAATGAACGTTGCTGCCATCTTGCCGAAGTCCCGAAACTTCAGCGCCCGCTTGCCTAATCGGCAGCCGGTGACAATCGAGACCGCATCGGTCGCGCAACGGTCGATTTCAACAAATGTAACTAGGCGTTTGCGATCTTCTTTCTTGTTTTGAGGATCGTCGATCCCCAGCTTCTGAAGCCCAAGCATCGCCATGCGCACGCCGAGCACCTGCCCGGCGCAAATGTGTCCGTGTGCCTTTTCAGCGTCGCGGAGATAGTCGGAAAGGGAACGCATAAAATCAGTCGCCCGCCGTGAGTCGCCGATCGCCCTCTACCCTGACTGGACGCGCGACACTTGGTAGCCCGCCACTGTTCCGTTCGAGGTGCCAACGATGACCTACGTCGGACTCACGGATTGTGGAGAGAACGAGGACACATCCTACGACCGCCCATTCTAAATCCCAAACCCCTGGCTTGCTGCGGTGCTCGCGATTTGTATCGTTGTCGGTCACGCCACCCGAATGGATAAACATCGGGTTGCGATGCAGGCTCCTGTGGAACGCGAGACGACGTCCGTGTTACCCGCCCAAACTATTTCCTTCTCCAGCGGATCCCTTCCTTGGTCTGCTCGATAAGGATGCCGAGGGCGATGAGTTCGGCGCGGATCCTATCTGAAGTGGCGAAGTCTCGGGCTTTACGTGCCTCCCCCATTTGTGCAATCTGTGTGTCAATTTGTGCATCGGTTAACGCCGCGGAACGGACGACTTCTTCCAGCTCGGGGCTGATGTTCTTCTCGCGTCCTTCCGTCTTGGCCCATTCGTAGATGCGTTGCATCTGGGCAGCATCGTCGTCTTGCAAGACGGAGAAAACTTGATCGAACTGCTCGAGCGCGACAAGCAGAGATGGCACGTCGCCGCTCTTCAGCTCGCCGGCATCGATCGCGCTGTTGACCGCGCGGATCATGTCGAAGATTGCGGCTTGGGCTTGAGCGGTGTTCAGGTCGTCGTCAAGGGCTTCACGAAGACGCTTGCAGGTCTGCTCGCCGAGGCTTGTCATGGCAATGGTTGAGCCACCGGGTAAGTTGCCCGCGAGACGCTGGTGGAAGTTGCGCAACCTGTCGACCGAAGCTGCCGCCTGTTGCAGGCCATCGAATGTAAAGTTGAGCTGATTGCGATAGGGAACTGAACTCAACAGGTAACGAATCGTCGAAGGCTTGTAGCCTTTGAGTACCAGATCGCGCAAGGTGAAGAAATTCCCCGCACTCTTCGACATTTTCTCGCCCTCAACCAGCAGAAAGCGAGCGTGAAACCAGAAGCGCGCGAACGGCTTACCCGTGAGCGACTCGGACTGCGCGATTTCGTTTTCATGATGCGGGAAGATCAGGTCCTCGCCGCCGGCGTGTAGGTCAAAGCTTTCGCCGAGTTCCTGCATCGACATGACCGAGCACTCGATATGCCAGCCCGGTCGTCCTGGACCGATCATGCTGTCCCACCAGGCCTCGCTAGGCTTTGGGGCCTTCCACAGCGCGAAATCGCGCGCGTTGTCTTTCTCGTATTCGTCAACGTCGACCCGGGCGCCATCTTCCATACCTGCGAAATCTTTCTTCGAGAGCTTGCCGTAGGAGGGGAACTTGGCGATGCGGAAGTAATAGGATCCGTCCTCGGTCTTGTAGGCATAGCCCCTCTCGGCCAACCTGGCGATGAATTCCGCCATGGGCGCAATGTTCTCGGTGGCGCGGACGATCTGCGGCTGCTCGATATGAAGTGCTGTGGCATCTTCAAGGAATGCCTTCTGATAGGTCGCTGTGTAGTTCTGTACCGAGACGCCGGCTGCAGCCGCGTTACGGATGATCTTGTCATCCACGTCGGTGATGTTCATGACGTATTTGACTTTGTACCCGCTCAAGCGCAGATACCGGGCCAGAAGGTCCACTGCGACAAAGGTTCGAAAGTTGCCAATGTGGCCGTAGTCGTAGACCGTCGGTCCGCAGGCGTACATGCGGACTGCGTTGTCCACCAGCGGCCGAAACTCCTCAACTTTCGCGGAAAGTGTATTGAACAGGCGCAGCGCCATAGCGTGAAAGGAACTTCAATGATAGCGGGAAGCAAGAAAAGGGGGCAAACAGAGCGCCGAGCCCTTTATGGACGGCGACAGGGAGGTGCCCGCCGGGCCACCAAACAGGTAGTATCATGCCCGGCATGGCAACCTCCCCTTTTTCAGCTGCAGGCAAATCATTTGAGATTCATGAGTGGAGAGGCAGCGGCCCAGCCACGCTACACGTCCACCATTCAGACGACGAAGCATGGCACGTCCTCGAAGGCGAACTCACGTTTCGTTACTCGGACCGAACCGAGACCGTAGGAGCGGGAAGGACGGTGTTCGTGCCCGCTGGCGTAGCTCACACCTACACCGCCGGCCGCGAGACACGCTATTTGATTGTCCTGACCCCGCGCTTACGCTCCTTGATTGCAGCCCTGCAAGCAGATCGTGACCCCGGCCATCAGCACGAAATTTATCGTCGCTTCGATTCCGAACTGTTGGAGTAGCCGATGCCACTTGGCGCGAATGAGGGGCAATGCCCATGAGAAAGCTCAAGTCCGAAAGTTGGCTCGTCCTTTTCTTGCACAAGATGTTTCCGGCTGCTCTCATGCTGCGGTCGCATCCTTTTATGGGAAGCCGATAAGAGCATTCTTTGCACGCTGCTAGGCGTCAGGGAGAAGACATGGCAAGCCTTGCATGACAGCTTTTTTCCTCCGCATCTGCATGCGGAAGTACGGTTGCTCGCACAATCCTCGTCCAGATCTTGTAACCGGCGGCGTTCATGTGAAGTCCGTCCTCGACAAACAGGCCTTTGGGTTTGCCAGTTTCGTCGAGCATCGCCGAGACCACATCAATGTAGTGCAGATCCGAGCGCTTAGCCGCGCTCTCCCGAATCGCATTGTTTACCAGGGTTTGAAGAGGAAACTGCGTAAGACGCAACTTGGAAGGTTTTAGGGAGATGAAATACACGGGGGTATCGCCCAGCGCCTTGGTCTTGCGGTCCATGAACTCGTCAAAATCAGACACGACCCTGTCCACCGATTTTCCCGCGTCAATATCATTCTCGCCCGCATAAAACACGATGGCGCGGGGTCGATAGGGAGCAACGATCTGGTCAAACCAGCGGTTCACATATTCGACGTGCGAGCCACCGAATCCACGATTGATCACCGGCATGGGCGCCATGTCGGAGGCGAGAGTCTCCTTCCATTTGACGATGCTTGAGGAACCAACGAACAACACCCGACAAGCCCCAGGTGGCGAGGTCTTATCGGCTTCAACAAACCGGTCGACTTCCGCCGCAAGCGATCGCTCCAGGGTAGGATCCGTCGCGGTCTGGGCTCCTACGCGAACCACACAGGTCGCAAGCACGATCAGGCATGAAACAAGATGAAGGACAAGGCGGGGGAGCGGAGAGGTGGTCACAACCGCAATATAACTCGACTTTGGGTGTGCTTGTACAATCCTCTTCAATATCTATGTCTGAACAACTGGGAAAGGCACTTCGCTTCCGAGCACTCCACGAGGGGCCGGGAGTGTTCATTATTCCCAATCCTTGGGATGTTGCGTCGGCGCAGCTGCTGACCGGACTTGGCTTTCAAGCGCTTGCCACATCCAGCGCCGCAGCGGCGTGCACGGTTGGGAAAAGGGACGGAATGCTCACGCGAGAAGAAGCGCTCGAGCATGCACACGCGATCGTGAGCGCCACGGATGTGCCGGTTTCAGCGGACCTCGAGAATGGCTTCGGGGACGCACCCGAATCCGTTGCCGAAACCGTACGCCGCGCTGCAAGCGCGGGGCTGGTCGGCTGCACGATTGAGGATGCGACTCGCCGTTCCGAGTCGCCGCTCTACGACTTCCAACATGCGGTGGAGAGGGTCGCTGCCGGTGCCGAGGCCGCCCGCAAGCTTGGGTTTCCATTTATGTTGACCGCTCGCGCGCACGGTCTCCTGTTTCCAAATTCGAGCCTGGAGGAAACGATTGCCAGGTTGCAAGCGTTTGAGCGCGCGGGCGCGGATGTTCTATTTGCACCTGGGCTTCCCGACATTGCAGCCGTGCGCAAAGTCTGTGCGGCGGTATCGAAGCCATTCAACTTCATGGTGGGAATCAAGGGGATGTCATTCTCGGTGGCTGACCTGTCCGCTGCCGGAGTGAAACGAATTAGTCTGGCAACCTCGCTCTATCGCGCCGCGATGACTGCCTTTCTCGAGGCAGCGCGCGAAGTTAAGGAGCAAGGTACGTTTGGTTTTCTTGACCGATCCGTGAGTACGGCGGATTTGCATTCGCTGATGAGGGTTTAGATCGTTGGCCGACAAACACGTTGAAGACCGCGGCTAGGTGCGTGTGACGCCCTCGTTCATTGCGTGCAGCCGATGCCCAACGAGATAGACATAGTGCAATCCCGACAAGATTGTGAACAAGAATGTGGCGCTCAGGAATAACCTGCGTCCAACCCAGACCCAATGTTGGGAATAGACCTGAAACAGCATGACAAACAGGACGGCCGCCACTTGGGCGAACGTGTTCGCCTTGCCAAAAATACTGGGGCGAAAATCGCGGAGTCCCGCGATGGTGTACAGCACGCCGCTGACAAGCAGGATGCAGACGTCGCGGCTAAAGACCAGCACCGTGTACTTCCACGGAATCAGGTTCACTACCGACAGCACGAGAAATATGGTGCTGAGCAGCAGCTTGTCAGCGATGGGGTCGAGATATTGGCCGAGCAGTGTCTGCTGATGGAGGCGACGAGCAAGCAGTCCGTCAAGCCCGTCGCTTAGCCCGGCAAGCAATGTGAGAATGAGCGCACCCTTGAAGTGATGGTCCAGCAGCTTGTTCACGATAAAGGGTAGAAACGCCATTCGTGCCAGCGTAAGTTGATTCGGGGCGGTCAGGATCTGCGAGATCTTGAACGCCCTGGTCTTGGACAAGCCACCAGGAGATTGCGGATTGTGCTCCACCCCTCGATTGTCTCTGTCTGGAAGAATGTTTTGCAACTCGCAGCAAGGGAACTGGGGTGTTTAGCTGCTGTCCTGCAAATTTCAGCCGGCGAAAGCCAATTGGAGTCGTCGAGGTCTATGACCCGCACTTAATAATCTGGGGCATCACGCCCGTAGGCACGGAAAAGGCGAATCGGTCAACGACGCGAGACTCTCTCCGGCAGACAGGGACTCGTATATGCGAACGTCAAGCGAACGGAGTTGGGCTATAGTTTTGGGGAGCTTGGATGATCTTTGAGACTTGGCGCTCGCAAATTCGCGAGAAATGGGGGGCATCCCGAGTCCGGTGACAATTGTCACCTTCGCGCAGTGATGATCTTTACTGTTGCGAATATTTCGAAAAAACTACTCTCGTCCTGCTGGTATGAAGTACCTTGCTAAGCCGTGATGCCATGGCAAAAGGACATGCAGACCATGAACACTTCTATTGCGTATGAGACGCAGTTACCAACCAAGCTACGTTTCGCCGGCGCAATTTGGACGTTAGTGCTCGTTTCGCCATTCATCGGCGAAATCTTGAGCGGATCAACGCGCACAAGCATTCTGTTCGTTTTCATTCCCGAGATGATGGTCTGGGGGGTAGGCGCGCTGTTGTGCCGCGAACTGGTTCGGCGATGGCGTGCGGGAGGCGTCAGCCTGCTCCTTCTTGGGCTAGCACTATCCATAGCCGAAGAATTCATCATCCAGCAAACCTCCTTGGCTCCTTTACCTTTTCCCGGATCTCACGCGGACTATGGCCGCTTGTGGGGACTCAATCTTGTGTATCTGCTGTTCATGCTGGGATACGAAAGTGTTTGGGTCGTCGTTGTACCCGTCCAATTGACTGAATTGTTTTTCCCGATGCAAGCAAATCAGCCCTGGCTGCGGATGCGCGGCATCATAGTTTCCTCCATCGTATTTCTTCTCGGATGCCGTATTGCCTGGTACGGCTGGACCCAACAGGCGCGCCCCAGACTACATGCGGCTCCCTACCATCCGCCGTTGACGCTCCTCGCACTTGGTTTCGTCTTGATCGCATTGCTGATCGTTGCCGCGTATTCTGTCCGGAAGTTTGCCTTGCCGAAGTCTGATGATTCGCGCGCAACAATCCCCGCCTGGGCTGCTGGTTTGATGGCGTTCGTGATGGGAGCTGCATGGTTTGAAGTCATCGCGCAAATTTTCGTTCCCCATCCTGTGCATCCGTTTTGGGTGGTGATAATAGCCGGTGTCGTGTGGGCTGGAATGGCGTTCACGTTGTTCATCCGTTGGTCATCTCGACCGGCGTGGCGCGAGATCCATGGATTCTCCGCTGCTGTAGGCGCAACGTTAGCTTGCATGGCCACCCCGTATGTGACCATCTCCACATGGCCGAGAGTGGACGTGATCGGCAAGATATCGTTCGATGTGATGGTTGTGATTGGATTTTTAGTCCTGGGTAGGAAGGTTCTCGGGCGGTCGAAAACAACCCGCAACTGAGACGCGAGAACTGGGCGAGTGTCCTCTATCGTTCATGGTGCGCGAAGAGCGTGGCAGAGAAAAGTAGCGAAAGTAGACGCCGCTTTCAGCTCCCTTGGGGATCGCGAGGCCGCCAAATGCGGGGGATTCCAAGGGCATAAAGGAGCGGTTTCGACACATCCCTTCGGGCCAAAAGTGTCACCCATGTCTCCGGAACGTTCTGTTACCTATGTCTCCGGAACGGACACCGGAAACATTGGTAGGCCCGAATGGACTCGAACCATCGACCTCTTCCGTGTCAAGGAAGCGCTCTAACCAACTGAGCTACGGGCCTATAAAGCTGGGAATTGTACCAACTAGAGCAGCAGCTGCATTTATTCTACTGAGGCGTTCTACAGCTTGGCAAACTCGCAACGCGATGCCTTGGATCCGATCATCGTGGTCCCGTGAAGCCGTACCGCTTCCATAACCTTTCCCACATCCAAATCTCGTGGCTAGCTTCGATGGGAAAACCCAGTTGATGGGCCAGTACACATATTTGTCCGCGATGGTGTGCGTCGTGCATGATCATGTAAGCGAACATGGCGGCGCCGGGTGGCCAACCCCTGCTCCAACCGTCGCGCTTGAAGTATTTGACCGCTCCGTCTGGCGTGAGCGCCTCTTCTAGCAACTCCCTGCAATTCCGACCACTGCAAGCGAGCGCAACTTGTACCTCGCGGCGCGTGCAGAGTCTTGCGTCGAGCTTCGCAGGTAGCTCGATATGGGGAGCGGAAAGCCGCAGCCACTTTCGGCGAGCATGATGCATATGAACAAATATTGCCGCAATGCTGCGCACGTTGCGACCAGCAGGTTTTGCCCTCCATGCGCGCGGATCTAGCCGCTCGAGAATAATTTGGTTCGTGTGTTCGTTGACCGCATAGCTGTCGAGCAGCGCCTGGCAGAAATCCGAGGAAGGCAGAGCTGGGGCACGAACCATAAAGACCTCCTCGACCGTTTTGAAGTCTACAGAGTACTGCTAAATGGTTCGTGATGGGAGAGTGCTCCGCTAGCCATGCAACTGTTTATACTGAATGGCTGATGACTGTCCGTATGAAGGACATTGCGCGGGACTTGGGGGTGTCGGTTGTGACCGTCTCCAAGGTCTTGCGCAACCACTCCGATATTTCCGAAGAGACCCGCGAGAGGGTGCTGGCACGAATCAAAGAGCTCGACTACCGGCCCAATATCGCTGCGCGAAGCCTGGTCACGGGGCGTACGTATCTCATCGGCCTTGTCGTGCCCAGCCTGCTTCACCCGTTCTTTGCGGAAATCGCAAAGTCACTTTCCGAGACGCTCCGACAGCAAGGTTATTACCTGATCATTTCATCATCGGAGGAGGACCCTGAACTTGAAATGCAGGAGATTCATCACCTTCTCGAAAGGCGGCTCGACACCCTAATTATCGCGTCCTGCCACACCAGCGCGGAATTCCTGCGCAAGATCGAAAAAGAGGGCACGCCCTACATCCTGATTGATCGCAGCTTTCACGGACATTCAGCCAATTTTATCGGGGTGGACGACGAAGCCGCGGGAATTATTGCGACTCAGCACCTCATTGACATTGGGTGCAAACGCATCGCCCACATTCGTGGGCCGGAGACCAGCACTGGCCGGCACAGATTGGAGGGCTATAAGCGGGCAATGGCCGACAATCGGGTGGAATTGAGGCCCCAATACATCATTTCTGAGGGCAAGGGCGATGTTGAAACTCGCCAGCGAGGGTACCAAGCCCTGCAGCAGTTGCTCGAGCTTGACCCGCGGCCCGATGGCGTCTTTTGCTTCAACGATCCTATGGCCATGGGTGCGATGCATTGCATTTTCGAGCGGGGATTGCGGATCCCCCAGGACATTGCGCTCATTGGCTGCGGCAATTTGTACCGCGATGAGAACCTGCGTGTGCCCCTCTCCAGCGTTGATCAGAGCAGCAGCCTTATAGGCCAGGAAGCGGCACGGATCGCCCTTCACATGCTGAAGTCCAAAGTGCCTCCCGCGCCCGAAACCGTCATTCTGAAGCCGCAGCTAATCGTACGCGGTTCCACGGAACGATCATGATTCCTGCTCGGCCTAAGCAGGTGTCCACTAGAACCTTGCTGGAATAAAATTCCTTGTCACGAGAAGGGTACTGCCGAGTTACAGGTCCAAGGAGGCACCATGTCAGCTTACGAAGGGCGCTGGAAGACGGTTCGCGTTGAAGCGGAAGAGGGCATTGGATGGGTGGTCATGAACCGTCCCGAAAAGCGGAATGCCATGAACCCCACGATGAATCGCGAGATGCGCGAGGTTCTTGAAGCGCTGGAGCTGGATGATGCCGTCAAGGTCCTGGTGCTCACCGGCGCGGGCGAGTCGTGGACCGCTGGCATGGACCTCAAGGAATATTTCCGGGAGGTCGATCAAGCGCCGGAGGTCATCCAGGAAAAAGTCAGGCGCGAGGCCTCCACATGGCAATGGAAGCTGCTGCGCATGTATGCCAAGGCAACCATCGCGATGGTCAACGGCTGGTGCTTTGGCGGGGGATTTTCTCCACTGGTTGCGTGCGATTTGGCGATCGCTTCCGAGACAGCTGTGTTTGGGCTGTCGGAAATCAATTGGGGCATTCCTCCGGGAAATCTTGTAAGCAAAGCCCTGGCCGATACGGTCGGACATCGCAAGGCGCTCGAATACATCATGACCGGAGAGACCTTCACGGGAAAACAAGCGGCAGAAATTGGATTGGTAAATCGTGCAGTGCCGCACGCGCAATTGCGCGATGAAACTGTTGCCCTCGCGCGCAAGCTGATGGAGAAAAATCCTGTAATACTGCGCGCTGCCAAACACGGCTTCAAACGCTGTCGCGAACTGACCTGGGAGCAGAGCGAGGATTACCTCTATGCGAAACTCGATCAGTCGCAGTTGCGCGATCCAGAACACGGTCGCGAAAAAGGCCTAAAGCAGTTCCTCGACGAAAAAAGCATCAAGCCTGGGCTGGAAACGTACCGCCGCTGATGGGCGATTCCATTGTGGCTAAGCAACGACAATCTGAAGAAGTTCCTTGATAGCCGCAAGGGAGTCCTATCGAGTGCCGAGGGGAGGGAGGCCTAACTTCCGTTCCCGAGATACCTGAATCGCTCCTGTTTATTCGCGCTCCCCGCCGGCTGCAGCTACGTTCGTCCGCTCTCGACTGGGTTGCTGGAACGGCAACCGGAAGACTTTCTAGTAACCGGGCGGCTGGGCCAAAGGTAGTCCTACGTAATTTTCCGCGAGACTCTGGGAGGCTGCGCGCGAGCTAGCGAGATATTCCAGTTCTGCCAGCTGGCGTCGGTGGTCAAACGAACTTTGATCCGGAAGTTTGTGCAACATCGAGGTCATCCACCAAGAGAACCGCTGCACCTTCCACACCCGTTGCAAGCACACCTGGGAATAGCGATCGAGAGCTCCTGTGCTGCCCGAGGCGTAAAACTCCGCAATGGCATTGGCGAGCACTTGAACATCGGTCACCGCTAGATTGAGACCCTTTGCGCCAGTGGGAGGAACGATGTGGGCTGCGTCTCCTGCAAGAAACAGCCGGCCACATTGCATCGGCTCGACCACGAAGCTGCGCATGCCGGTCACGCCCTTCTGAATGATGGGCCCTTCGGTGAGAGTCCAATCTTGCGCGGCTAATCTGGTTTGGAGTTCCTCCCAAATGCGATCGTCCGGCCACTCTTCGATATCCTCTTCGGGCAAGCACTGCAGATATAAGCGGCTCAATTGGGGCGTACGCATGCTGAGCAGCGCAAAGCCGCGGTCATGATGGGCATAGATCAGTTCGTCCGATGATGGCGGCGCCTGCGCCAGTATCCCGAGCCATCCGAAAGGATATTCACGCTCGAAGGTAGTGAGCACACCTTCGGGGATACAGGGCCGGCAGATGCCGTGAAAGCCATCGCATCCGCCAATGAAATCACACTCAATCTCCTCATGCACGCCGTTCTTCCGAAAGCGAATTGAGGGGTGTTCGGTTGTGAAGTTCTGAACACTTACGTCGTCAACTTCGAAGTAGACCTTGCCTGATGCAGCTAGCCGTGCGTCAATCAAGTCTCTGACCACCTCGGCTTGCGCGTAGATGGTGATGGCCTTTCCGGTAAGGGCCTCAAAGTCAATGCGATGACGCTGTCGATTGAATCGCAGTTCAATCCCGTGGTGAACAAGGCCCTCGCGTTGCATGCGTTCGCCGACCCCGGTCGCAAGCAGCAGATCAACCGTGTTTTGTTCGAGGACTCCCGCGCGTACGCGCTCCTGTACGTACTCGCGGCTGCGGCATTCAAGAACGATGGAATCAATTCCACGCAGATGCAGCAGATGCGAAAGCACAAGACCTGCCGGGCCTGCGCCCACGATCCCGACTTGCGTTCGCATAGGGGGCTAGAACGGGTAGGGCCGCTGCCCCATTTGAATGGTGACCCACTTGGTCTCGGTGAGTTCGTCCATCGACCAGTGTCCCCCCTCGCGACCTGTGCCCGAATCTTTCACCCCACCAAACGGGACGGTGACCTCGTCGTGAACCGTGGGGCCATTGACATGCACCATTCCAGCCTCAAGTTCAAGCGCGAACTTCATCGCTAGCTGAAGATCGTTGGTGAGCACCGCGGATGAAAGTCCATAAGACGTGTCATTGGCGAGCTTGAGCGCATGATCGGCGTCGCTGGCCTTGATCACCGACGCCACCGGTCCGAAGAGCTCGTCGCGGAAGACTGACATCTGTGGCACAACGTCCGCGAGTACGGTTGGTTGATAAAAGTTTCCTTCGAAGGTGCCGCCAGTAAGAAGACGCGCGCCCTCTTTTTCTGCCTGCTTCACCTTGCCGTCGATCATCGGACACTGCGAGGTGCGAATGAGCGGACCAATGATGGTGTGCGGGTCGCGAGGGTCGCCGACTTGCAGGGTCTTCACTTTCGCTACGAACCTCTCGAGGAACCTCTCGTAGATCGGCTCTTCCACGATGATCCTCGATCCCGCCATACAGATCTGGCCTTGATGAATAAAGAGTCCGAAGCAAGCGGTCGACACAGCGTAATCAAGGTCGGCGTCTTTTAGAATGACCAGCGGACTCTTGCCGCCAAGTTCGAGTATTACTTTCTTTCCGTTCTTGGCGCAGTCGGCCGCAATGGTCCGCCCCACGCGTGTCGAACCGGTGAAAGAAATCAGGCGCACCCGAGGGTCGGAGGTAAGCACTGTACCCAGGACTTTTCCGTCTCCCGGAACGACATTCAAGACTCCCTTCGGCAGACCAGCCTTATCGAAAACCTCGGCGATCTTGAGACCCAGCAGGGAAGTCTCCTCCGACGGCTTCAAGACAAATGTGTTCCCCGCAGCCAACGCGAGGCAGACCTTCTTCGTGGCTAGGATGAGGGGAAAGTTAAAGGGAGCAATGCCAGCTACGACTCCCAATGGCTGTCGGATTGCGAACGACATCATTCCGGGAACATCCGACGGCATGACATCACCGTTGATGCGGCGCGCTTCTCCGGCGACGGCGCGAAGCATATTCACCGTGAACGACACCTCGAATTGTGACTTGCCGAAGGTTGAACCGGTCTCGCCGATCAGGAGGTCCACAACCTCCTGCCGCATACCCTCCAGGACGTCGGCGGCACGTTGCAGAATGAGCTCCCTTTCGGCAGCCAGCGACTTTCCCCATGTTGCCTTAGCTTTTTCGGCGGCATCGATGGCTTTCCGCATCATGGCGACATCGGCCATGAAGACGCTGCCAAATGGTTTTTGCGTGGCTGGATTGATGACCTCGGTTGCTGAATCTGATGAGATGCTGACGGGACTGCCGTCAATGTAGGGAGCTGTAAACATGGTTCACCCCCGGGGTTCTTGCGGCTACGAACCTGGCGCTTTTCGCGCCGATGAACGATAAATCTCCTCGATGCGACCAGTCAAGCTTGGCGCCTTTTTTCTTAGATGCTGCGGCGAGCCGAAGAGGGGCACGGTCATTGGTCTTCGATGGGTTTGTGGAACGGTAGGTGGATTGCGTTATAAATATGAGGCTGATCTATTGGCATGAGAATCATTCCTTATAGCCGGCCCGATCCGGAAACCCAGCCCGCATCGTACTATCCGCCATACCGTTCGACGGTTCTGCGATCTCCGCGGAAGCCGTTGGTCGTCTTGCCGCATACGCTTTCTGAGATCACCGGGCCGGTGTATGGTGACGACGATATTGCGGAAACCGACAGTGATCTAACCCGCCAGCACGCGGCAGCGCCGCTCGGCGAGCGCATTGTTGTTCGCGGCCAAGTGCTGGATGATGGAGGCCATCCCCTGCGGAAAACGCTGGTCGAGATCTGGCAGGCGAATTCCTCAGGGCGCTATTTCCATGACAACGACCAACACTCTGCACCGCTTGATCCGAATTTCACCGGTGCCGGCCGCACGCTGACCGATGAGAGTGGGTTTTACGAATTCGTGACCATTCGGCCGGGAGCTTATCCGTGGCGTAATCATGACAACGCCTGGCGGCCCGCGCACATTCACTTCTCCTTGTTCGGACCGGCATTCGCGACCAGATTAGTTACGCAAATGTATTTCCCGGGCGACCCACTCTTTGCCCGTGACCCATTGTTCCAGTCCATTCCGGATGAGAAAGCGCGAGAGAGGCTCATCTCGAAGTTCGACTTCGATCTCACCAAACCAGAGTGGGCTCTGGGCTTCCGTTTTGACATTGTTCTGCGCGGGCGCGGAGCGACGCCCTTCGAGGGCTGACATGCGATTAATTCCCACGGCTTCTCAGACTGTCGGCCCGTTCTTCCACCTGGGTTGCACCCGGACGCATTCTGCACGTTGTCTCGCGGCTCAAGAAGCCAAAGGAGAGCGCGTCTGGTTGACCTGCCGAGTGCTCGATGGAGATAGTGTTCCGGTGTCCGACGCCATGCTTGAGTTGTGGCAGGCCAACGCAGAAGGGAAGTACATTCACCCGGACGACCCGCAGGACAAACCTGCTGATCCGCACTGCAGCGGGTTCGGGAGGCTGGCAAGCGATGGGCAGGGGCGCTGCGTGTTTGAAACCGTGAGACCGGGAGCGGTACCCGGGCCCGACGGTACGATGCAGGCGCCGCATATCAATGTATCGGTGTTCGCACGGGGAATTCAGAAAAGGCTCGCCACGCGAGTTTACTTTTTCGGAGATCCCGCCAACGCGAACGATGCCGTCCTGGCGCTGGTGCCTGAGGAGCGTCGCGCGACACTGATGGCGCAACCTGATCCTCAGAATGGAGGTTCTTGGAATTTTACAATTCGTTTATGTGGCGAAAACGAGACAGTCTTCTTCGACGTGTAGCGTTATTGGTTTCGAACAAGAAGTTCGGCTTTTCTGAGTTAGCTGCCTGAAGAGCCCTTGAAAGGAGAGCCATGTCGGCGTGGTTGATCGATAGCCTGGCCACTACAGACTCGCTGGCTGAAGTATTCTCCGACCTGTCCGTCCTTCAGGCGATGCTGGACTTCGAAGTCGCATTGGCCCGTGCAGAGGCGCAGCTAAAAATCATTCCTCAATCCGCGGCTCGGGCGATTGCCCGCGCGGCGCGCGCCGAAGCTTACGACTGCGCAGCCCTCGCTCGCGAAACTCTTCGTGCCGGAACTCCAGGCATTCCACTGGTGAAAGTGCTTCGCAAGAAAGTTCAGCAGGAAGATGCTTTCGCGGCCAACTATGTTCACTGGGGTGCGACCAGCCAGGACGTTGCCGATACTGCACTCATCCTTTTGCTCAAGAAGTCCAGCGCAATTCTCGATGCTGATCTGGCGCGGATCGAGAAAGCCCTGCGGGCTCTCAGCGTGCAACACAAAAGCACGCTGATGCTTGGCAGGACCTTGCTGCAACCTGCGCC
>Ga0068864_100001247_pt1 | contig 21137 bp, 20 predicted proteins | sample KBSSwiS72_FD_66586 | JGI IMG/M metagenome (GOLD analysis project Ga0068864, IMG submission 66586) | Switchgrass rhizosphere microbial communities from Kellogg Biological Station, Michigan, USA - KBS Switchgrass S7-2 | ecosystem: Host-associated > Plants > Roots > Rhizosphere > Soil ... | reverse complement strand
AGCAGCGAAGAAACGATACCGCAGGCGAGCAAGGCCTTTCGTAACATGATCCACCTCCGAACGGTTTATTGCACGGGGATCTCCATCGATCGCGGACCGTTATTTCAAGTAGTTGAAGCCAGACTGCTGGGAGCCGAAAGTCAGTTTGGCGATGGATCCCGGAATTGAATTCGAAGCGCTGACAGTTCGACAATCCGGAACTCATCGAGAATCTCGACCTTAACGGCGATCGTTCCAATGAAATCGCACGACGCGTCGGCGGCTATCAAAGCGAGGAGTACGAGATCGACGCTCGTCGAGGCGTTTCCCTGGTATAGGCGCCAGCCTTAGCCGCTGCGAATGAATCCCGTTACGGAAACGGCCGCACTTAGACGCAAGGGATTACTCACTTCAGAGAGTGTTCTTATTCAAACCGATAAAGGTCCGTCCACAAGTCGCTACTACTCGGCGCGGGACACTCGAAGCATGAGAAAGATAATTACGATTCCGCTCAAGGCGTACTCGGTGTAACGCGAGAGTGCTACCGCCATCAGCCGCCAGTCGGATTCGAACGTGACTCTCCGTTGTTTTTCGGGAATCAATCCTGCAATTCCGTAAACGACTGCCACAATTCCCATCATGCTTAGCCAGATCACAACAAGGCTGGGAAGGATCATACGGATGATTCTTCTCGAGGAAAGCGGGTGCGGACGCCGCATATTCATCCACCACAGGAGCACACCAGCAATGAGACCGAACCACCACGAAGCGCCGATGCCCCAGATAAAAGCCATTATCCACGGTGACCGGCTTTCGACAACGTGGGGATGATGAACCGTGAAGTACTCCAATGGCGATATTCGCTGTCACCATGTCGATCGCGGTTCCAAGCAGGCATGAGAGGAAGATGACCTGAAGAAGGAAAAGAATCGTTTCCTGCGCAAAAACCTGCTTTGGAAGAAACGTCTTTGCTCATGTGCTGTTTTCTGCCAGACATTGCGGGGATAATCATGCCGGAATGATTGCCTCGCGTCTGATTTCTTATGACACTCTTGACGCTGTCACCACTCCTGCAAAGCGTACGCATGTTTCGGCCATGATGTGAGACGCGTAGGCAGATCTGCTGCCAATCGATTCTGCTGAAATCATCAAGTGTAGAAGTCGTTTCCCTCACTCACAGGAGAAGCGGCTGGCTCCCGCCGCGGCGCTCGCCGAATGCCGGCCCGGCTTCCGATCCGCATCGTGTGTCTCTTCAACCGGCGGAACATCGGCATCAGAGTCGTCGAACTCAGCACCGTGGCTCCAATCAATAACGCCCAGATCACGACGTCCCAAAGCGGGCGGTGTTGATAGAGGAAGGAAAAATCCAGTGCGTGCAGGCCGTACAACGACCACCGCGCGATGCGGTCATTTGCTTCCGACTTCAGCATCTGACCATGCGATGGACTCATATAGATTCGTGTCTGCCTGGAGTCGTCAAAAGCAACGCGCAGTACGGGCAGTGTTCGCACGGGTTTCATTAAACCGAGGTTGAAGGAAGGCAGCGAGTAATAATAGTAATCATCGAACTCGTTCAGCCACTTCGCGTCTTTGACGCCGGCATCCGGCATCGCAGCGCGTGCGATCTCCAGCATCGAATTGTCATCAAAGCGGGCGAACGCGCCGCGTTCCGGGTTTGCGACGGAAACAAGAACGTGATCCTTGTCCAGCAGTGGCGTCAGGAAATCCAGGTTCGTCCGGTACGACCAGTTGTCCGCTTCGGCCTCCGTTGACGGCGGCTTGTAGGAAATGAAATACAGGTTGCCGCCGACCAGAAGAAGTTCCAGTTCCTTCGGAGCAAACGTCGTACGAACCGCGGCCGCCGCCTGGCGGATGCGATCGATGGTGATTGGCTCCAGATCCACCGGCGCGCCCGCACCTTGTGGTGATCGTGCGCCGAGCGCGAGTTGTGCCTTCGAGAAGTTCGACGACGGCCCGAATGCATCGATGCCAGGGATGGCAGGGACATCCACCGCGCCGCTGAAAATCCATGTAAAGGTCACCAGGCCGAAGAGTAGCCCGGTGTAGTGGTGCCATTTCATCCATCCTTTATAAGGAGAATGAGAGTGAGCGCCTTTGTGACGAAATCGCGGAGTCAGGCCATAACGCCAGATGCCCACGGTCAGGCCAGTCAGACTCATCACGATGCCGAGCCATGCCGCCCATCCAAGAATCGTGTAGAACCAGCCTCTTTGCCGCCACCAGAAAAACCGGTGCATCGTGTAACCCGCAAATCCGAGGATGCGGCCAATTCGATCGGCACGGACGACGGCTTCGCCGGTGACTTCAGAAATGTAATATTCCGTGCCCGCGGCATCGCCGACCGCGATGCGATGCATGGGAAGCAGCGGCTGCATCGCCGGGATTCTGACGTAGTCATCCGCCCTCTGCATGTAGGCGTCGTATCGAAGATTCGGCGCCACGTCCGGACGTGTGCGCCGCATCCAGTCCATTGCCGCGTTCGCATCCATCGGGAGCATTCTTTCACCGGTGTCTGCGTACACAACGGTCCATCGCCCAAAGACTCTGCCCGTATTGATCCTGTACACGGGACGGTCGCCCTGCATGGATATCCGCAGGCGGAACGGATCTTTCAATTTCAAATTTCGTGCGGCTTCTGCAGGAGACACGCGAATGGATGAAAGATCGAGTGGGGGTAATCGCCACAGCCGTTCACCTGCGGTCAGCGTCGGCAGGCCGTAATACATCAACACCGCGCCAGAAACACACCAGGAGATGAAAAGGATTCCCATCGCGATGCCAAGCCAGCGATGCGAGTAGATGAGAACTTTTCGCCAATCCAACAGCTTCCGAATGTTCATCCCATATGCCCTTCGGTGGAAGTGCTGTGATTCTATAGCAGGAGTCCGACAGTTGGACTGCGTATTGATTCCCGCACGCGTTGAGGACTGGAGAAAGCGATACGCGGTGGGGAGGTTCAGGTCGAAGGCAAGTGTCGCTGAAAGGCTCATACGTTGGAGCGTGCTGAAGGCGCGGTGACCACGAAACGGATGGGAAGAGAGTTTTCGATATCGTTGCCGCGGATTTCGAAAAGCGAAATTGAGTTTCCGAATGTTCAGGGCAAACGATTCCCCAGGGACGCTCAGAATTCTTCAATTGTTCGTTCGAATACCGCACGTGCAATAGGCGGAGCGCGGCTGGGAAGGCCCATGCATTCGAGATGATGATGGATGGGGTCGAATCGTCGAGTCCCAACGGAACTCCTTTGGCCGAGAATTCCAGGTGCTAGTTGGTTATCTTTGAAAGCGCATCCAGTTGCTTCAGTCTGCGGGTTGCGACAGCTTTCTCACTGGATGCGGAGTCCGCAACGCGATCTGCAGCTTCCTGACGGGCCGTGAGCATTTTCTTCAAAGCGTCTCGGTAACCGGCAATGTCGGCTGCACTGTCCGAGCTAACGGCAACCACGTTGTACTTCCTGCTGACATCGGCTTCCAGTTCCAACGCTTTTACACGCGCAGACGCAGCGTTGCTTCTGCTATCGAGCAAGGCAGAGTCCGATTTGTACGCATCGCGCACGCGTTCGATATATTTCAGCTCGGCTTGTTGCCGTTTCAAGTCAGTCTCCAGCGCTGTTCGATCGGATGCGCTCTTCTCCTTTTTAGCAACACTGAGCCGGGTTTTGGTCGTTTTCACTTCCTCATTCATGATCCGGACTCGGCCGTCGGCCGCATCGGCAATGCGGCGGCTTTCTGCAATATCTTTTTGCGCAGACTCCTGCTCGGAACGGGCGAGGACAAGCAACTGCTGAACCTCATCCGGATTGCGCGGCGGATAGATCGACAACAACTCTCCAAGAGGACCATTCTTCAACAGGGACGGCGATACGCCCGACTCCAGCCCGACGCGCGCATCACCCGGAGGAGGCGGCTGTTGCGATCCCTGAAGCGGCGACAATGCAAGCAGGGCGAGCGATACAAAAAGGACCGCATTCCGATAAAAGGATCGCACGCGTTGTTTCATGGCGTTCTCCGTTTGGAAAAGGTAGTCGTTTGTTCTCACAAGGCCGCCGCTTCGTCCTTGCGATCATAAACCATTTCGATTCAGCTGACGTTATGTTGCGAATGGGCGATTGAGGTGGATGTCTTTACAATCGCGACTCACCGCGGGTGAGGAATCCTGCGAGAGATAGAAGGCCAACGCCGGCGTAGATCTGGTTTAGTTCTCAACCTGTAGATCTTTGAATCGAGAAAAGTCCCTGATGTTGATGGTGACAAGGACGAGACTTTTCATCTGGGCGATTGCGGCAATCGGACCATCTACAAACGGCGCAGGACGACCGAGGCTTCCAATCGTGCCCGTTCGCGGACGTGCTATGCCGCGGTCGTTTCATCATAAAGGAAGTACGGGAACGATGGGTGAACCACATCCACAAGATAACTTTCCAGTGAGATTCGCCGCTTACCTCGGGTTAGCCGTTGGCAGCCGCAAATCAATCCTTGCCAAACAGGCGCGCCGATCGCGCAGTCCAGTCCATGGTGTTCGAACAATTCTTTGGAGAGCGGTGACGATACGGTGGTGCTGTCCAGGAGATACCGAAGCTTCACAAATTGGCCTTGCGGCCGGCATCTTTCGTGCGAACAGTTTGGGAAAAGGTGTTATCCGCCGCCGAGGAACTTTAGGGAATTGTGAAAATGGACGCTCTCGAACTCGCTTTGCTCTTCCTGGTATGGAATCAAGCGAGCGGCCTTTGAAGCGAACCCAAGAGCGCACTGAAGGTTGCGAAGTGAGCTGTGAAGTCGCCGCTCAAGGCCTGCGTCCATCGATGCTGAATGCGTAGAGCCGGTTGTTTCCGCTGCCTTCCACACCGGACCTGGAATAACCCGATCCCCAGTAGACACTGCCGTCCACGACGGCGGGGCCAGAGTTGACCGAACTCCCGGCGCCGAACTGCCACAGAATCGCGCCCGTTGCCGCGTCCAGGGCGAACATCTGATTCTGGCTCGCGAGTTTCGCCATCGATGAGGCATAAACGATTCCGTTCGCTACTGTCACCGGGGCGAGGTCCCACACTCCCACCACGCCCAGGCCAGGCAAGGTCTCGACCTGGGGATCGGCGGTCTGCCAGAGAATCCTTCCTGTTATCGGATCGAGTGCGGACCATGAGCCGCCGGTGACCGTCGAGTTCGAGATCACGCCGTTTTCCGTCAGTCTGTAGGGGATGTGATGGTGATTCGTGATCGAGGCGTAAATGCGGTCGCCGTCGAAAGCCGTGCCCCACTCCATGCCGCCCTGGTCGCCGCCGGGACCAAGGAGTGTGTTCCAGATAAACTCTCCAGTCTTCGCGTCAAGGAGAGTGTAGACGCCACTCTTCGCGCCGACCCCGACAACGTCTCGCCAGTGTCCGTTCATTCGTAGCCGCATGACGTTCACTCCTGAGCCGCCAAGGTCCCATTTCTCAGTGTCGGACTCGGGCGCGCACCACGTCACCGCGATCGGCTGACTGCCGCACGCCTGCACCCAGGGAGCGTGACCCTGCACCCGGTACGACCACCGTGGCACGCCCGTCTTCATATCGAACGCGACGACAGATTTCAAGAAGGAGCCGGGCTGTTCGCACGATTCAGCAAAGCCGCCGTGAGATGCATGGCACGCGGTGACGCTCGCCGGTTCCGTGTACGTTTGCCCGAACGTGCCATAGACGAGGCCTGCATCAAGGTCGACTGCGGGTGGCGAGAACATCGTGGCGCCAGCGTAACCGCCGGGAAGGCCACCGTTGTCTGGAAGCGAGTAGCTCTGCCACAGGATTCGGCCCGTTTGCGCGTTGAGAGCGACGATCGCTCCGCGGAAGGTGGCACCTGGCCCCGATGCTCCGGAAGCGGACACACCCGTATAAATAGTGTCACCGGCGAGGACGGGCGAACCGGTCATGATCCCCTTCGGGTCCGGATGCACCTGAGAAATCCATCGGAGTTTGCCGGTCTGCGCGTCGATCCCCAGCATGTACGGGTGCCTGAGATCGCCGACTACGAGCGTGTTGCCCGCAAGTGAAGGACTCGTGCGTGCGACATCTCCGGCTATCCCGGTATATTCCGAAACCGAACGCGCCCAGATTACCTGGCCAGTCTCCGCGTTGAGCTTCCAAAGCATGCCGCCAAAATCCCCAAAGTAAACCGCTCCGTTCACGACCGCCGGCGTGGCGGAGACATCGCCCGCAGTGAGCGCGGTCCACTTCTGCGCGAGGTGACTCACATTGGCCGGCGAAATCGAGCGCTCCAGCGGCTGACTACGGCTGTTCGTCGAATCGTTGCCGATCATGCCCCAGTCCGGTCCACCGCCCACGGTCGCAAACATCAGGGCAGCACCTCCGAATGCCGCGAGCACTGTCACGAAGGCCACGAAACACAAAATGCGCAGCCGAGACCCGCTCGGCTGGTGGTGTTGAATCCGTCCAACTCTCATAGTGCCTCCCGTTTGATTTGACCCGGCCTGAAGCCCGGCCCACGCGCGGATAGCCGGGAAACCACTTTGGCGCTACAGAGAATATTCAAAGTCAAAACGGCGTGCAACGTTAACCCAGGTTCGTCAGGCCACTCGCGGTGTATCCAAGGACTCGTTCACGGTTTTCCTCGGGAAGCATAGAAATCCTTGAAGTCATTCGCGGGAAGCGGCTTCGAGAAATAGTGGCCCTGGGCCATTTGCACTCCCACCCTTTTGAGCGCGTCGACATGATAGGCAGTCTCAACCCCCTCTGCGATGACCTGCAGCGAACTTTTCTGCAACAATGCCGCAAGCCCGTCCATCCATGCTGGCCAGGGTTTGCCGGGCACCAGATTCTTCAGAAGCTGGCCATCGACCTTGACGAAATCGAAATGACAGCGGGTCAGCAGCGCCAGATTCGCTCCCGAAAGCGTCGTATCGTCCAACGCGACGCGCGCACCGGTGCTGGGAATGCTGTTGAGTGCGGACAGACCCAATTGATCGGGTATGCCGCGCTCGGTGATTTCCAGGATCAGCTGCCTGGATCGTGCCCGCAGCCCGGATTTTCGTGCAGCGTATTCCAATCCGCCGCGGCCGAGAATTTCCGGCGGCACATTGATGCAGATGTTGGCATCAGCATTGACAGAGAGCCATTCATTGAGCTGCGCGGCGACGGTATCGATAACCCAATACGTGATCGTCCCCGACAACGGCGTTTGATCGGTCATGGGGATGAACGCGGCAGCCTCCACGATAACGCCATCGTCGCGCCTCCAGCGGATGAGCGCTTCAGCTCCGAAGCAGCTGCCGTCGCGAAGCGAGACAATCGGCTGGTACAACAAAAAGAAGGCCTGCGATTCGAGCGCAGAGCGGATCTTATGGAGGTCGATGGATTCTGCTGTCATGAGCGTGTTAGAAAGATCGCACTTCCGGCAGGCACCGTCAACCATTCCCATGTGGGCGCGGTCTATGAAGCTGGGAACGAATTAGAATATTGAAAGAACGCGCATTGCCCCTCCTGAGTCAAGGGCACCGCGACTGCAAAGCGATCTTGCGAGGGGTGGTTCCAAAATCCGTATGTCGCAAGGTTTCCCGTAGGAACCACCAAGAGATGGACCACTCTCCTGACTCCAGAGTCTACTCGATTCATTCACAGCTTCTATGACCGCGGACGATCGTTCTGGGATAGTCATGGCGGATCATGACAACACCATAGTCACTGTTACAGGCCACAGGTCGGAACATTGAATCCCCGCGACATTGAAGTTCCCGCGGACCTCAACTATGCTGCAATTCCGTATTTGGAGGTCTGATGTCTGTTTTTCTCAAGGTCGAACACCGCACCACCTACCGCTACCACAAGCCCGTGGAGTTTTCGCCACACCGCGTGATGTTCCGGCCGCGCGCCGCACATGACATCCGCGTGCTGTCAGCGAGCCTGGAAGTGTCACCGCTCAGCCGGCAGTACTGGATGCAGGATGTATTTTCGAATTCGGTGGCCGTCGTCGAACCAAGGATTCCTGCCGACCGTTTGGAATTCCGCGCGAGTTTCGTGATCGAGCACCTTGGCGTGAAGAACCTGGAATTGCCGCTCGATCTCAGCGCCGAATCCTATCCATTCCAGTACACGGCTGAAGATTGCCTCGACCTGGCCAATTTCCTGCCGCCGCAGTATCCGGAAGACGGGGCAATCGTTCGCGAGTGGGTGTCCCAGTTTCTGCCCAAGCGAGGCACCATTCACACGCGGGACATCCTGGCCAACATCAACGCGGCGATCCGCAGCGATTTTACCTATCAGTCGCGTGATGCCATGGGGACACAGCGCCCGGCTGAGACTCTCAGGACGCGAAGCGGGACGTGCCGCGATTTTGCATTGCTGATGATGGAAGCCGTACGCGGGATGGGAATGGGCGCGCGATTCGTCTCGGGGTACCTGTACGATAAGTCGCTCGACACGGCGGTCGCGCCGGCGGTGCGAAGCAGTGGATTGCAACAGGGTGTGCGACAGGTCGAAAGCCGCGATGAACCGCTGGTCCAGGGCAGCGCTGCCACGCACGCCTGGCTGCATGTGTTTCTGCCCGGCGCGGGCTGGGTACCATACGACCCGACCAACACGCTCGTCGGCGGCACGGACCTGATCCGAGTCGCCTTTTCGCGAAAGCCCGAACAGGCGCCTCCGGTGTCCGGGTCCTGGACCGGAGCGGCGGACGACTTCGCAGGCCTCGATGTTAGCGTTAGCGTGCGTCGGGTTGAGCAAGTGGCCGAGCCGTCTCCTGTCGCCGGGTAATCTCAGTGATATTGATGGAAGCATCATCTCCGGCCGTCGTCGCACGGAAGTGTTATTCGAACTTGCTCAGCTCCTACTTCTGCGACGCTGCCTGACAACGCCACGACACAACATCAAGACCGCTGGATCGCTGCTGGACATCGCAAGCGCGTCTCTCGAATTTGAGTTCTGCGGTGTAACCCTTCCCTCACCTCACCTCAAATTTGCGCTCACAGCATTAGGACGCTGCACCAGATCCTGAGCCACTACGCACCGGAACTGAATGACATCGTCATGGCGCTCCGATATGAATACGTCGCTGGACGACTCTGCGCCGATTGTGTGCCTTGTCCACGAAGTATGGATGGCAAGTACGTGCACGTGGAGGAATCGACGTGTCGATACGAAGGTCATCCCTCCGGTCGCGCCCTGAGGCGATCGACGTTACTTACTTCCTGGCAAGAACAATGGCGGATTGTTGATGCGAACGGACACGGCTAAAGAAGTTCCGCGCTTCGGCGTAGTTCTCCGGCGGAACGGCAAACGTTTGAAGCACCATGGTGCGGGTTATTGAGACTCCTCCGGGTTCGCGTGTGACCGTTGCGGTGTAACTCGCATACGGTGTGCTGATTCGAAGTGGGGAAACGATTTCGTCCAGATCGAATCCTTCCGGGAATTTGATATGCGTGGACTCCACGACCGTACTTGCTTTTAACAGCACTGGATATTTTCGTGTCGCTGCATTCAGAACCGGAATTTCATCGCGATCCAATGCGATCGCTTTGAATACGAGCAGACGGTTTTGCATACTCTGGGCATATCGATCGGCAGAAAATGCCAGATCCAGGGTGAAGCGTCCCTCATTCAAATTATCGGTCGGCTGAATTTTCGAGAATTGGGCGCCGGAGGCGTCTCGCCCGGCCCATTGTTCAATCAGCTTTGTAAAATCGCTGCGTGACAGGGCTTTGTAGGCGCCGCGTTTTTCCGCTGCGGCTTGTCCAATGGACTGTTCATTAACCGTTGCAGTCAGATTGCCGTTTACGGAAATGCGGAGTTCCACCTGACGTTCGCGCTTGTTGCGTTCAGGTGGGCTCGACGGGAGTTTCATCAACGACCCTCTGCTGCCTGATGCCAGCAGCGCGAAGCTGCCCTGCTCGTCGGCAGGAAGGTCTCCCATGGCTGTCGATTCGTCGGTCGGATCGAAAATCAGCAGACGCCCCGCCGAGGGAACATCGACAACGCTGCCCGAGGTGCTGCCATCGGGCAGCTTGACTGCAATGATGCAGTGATTGAACTGCGCAGGTGATGGCCATTCCTCGCGTACAACTGTCGAATCGCCGGAGTAGAGAAGAACCAGATAGGAATCGATGTGGATCACCTTGAGCATGGCTCGCATCAGGTTCGCCTTGTCCTTGCAATCACCATACTGCTTCGCAAAGACTTCAGCCGCCGTATGCGGCTTAAATCCACCGATTCCGATCTGGATGGATACATAGTGAATGGCTTGAACGTATTGCGCGATCGCCTGGATCTTTTCCAGATCGGTATTGGCACGGGCCGTCAATTCACGGGTTTTCTGGGTGATGGCTTCGTTCGGTTCGGACTGGCCGTTGGACAAATCGAAATACCAGCTCGAGACATCGGGCCACTCGTCAAAGCGCTTTCCTGTCAGTTGTGCGCCGGCGCCGGATTTTCCACCATAGCTGACGGCAACTCGCGGAGCGAGTGACGAAACATTTGGGGCTGCAGGTTCCGGCGCAATCGGAGCCATGTTGCGCATCTCCCAGGTGTACGCATTCCCGCTGATTTTGGGCTCCATTGCAGGAGCATTGAATACCTTGCCGGTCGCATTCCATCCGGAAGGCAACGTCAGGGTCAGTCGCGAAGTCAGGGAAGGAATTCGTTCCTGAAAGGGCCATACCGTCTGGGAAAAAAACGGTTTCGATTCGCTGATCACTTCATATCCGAACACCATCCCGATGTCTGCCTGATCGACGGCCGTGATGGATCGCGTGCGCGATTCGCTGTAGAGAGCATCCTGTTCCGCCTGATCCACGGCATCGTCCTTTCCAAACTTCCGAACGCTGCCTCCAGGGCGTATCAGCCAGGCTTTCATATCGACGATTTTGCCCTGCGAACCCGTGTTGTACTCCTCCGCTGCCTGCGCTAACGATCTACCTTGCCGGGTCAAAATCCGCACGGCATAGGTCCTGTCTGTATGGATGCGCCCATCCGGACTCACGGTAATTATCGCCTCGTCGTAGAGCACAACTGCTGGAACTTCCTTTTCGTAGATGGGAACAGTCGCGGCAGCAGCCTGCTTCAGCCACGCGGGCACGTCATCGGCCGTGTAAGGATGAGCGGACTGTGTTGAGACCAGGCCCAACACGAGACACAGCAACGTAAACAGGCGGACGGTTTGTCGTGTCATCGATTTCTCCATTTGTTCATCGCTGTGCCAAGAATCGAAGCGGACTCAATTGGAAGCGGACTGAAGCAATGCGATTGCCTGATCGTCCTGCTTGAACACCGCGTCAAAGAACGCTTTGACCGTCGGATAGTCTGCAACCGGAAACAGCAATGCCTTTGAATCCTTTCCGAAGTAGATGCTGCGTTTGTAGATCAGAGTGCGTCCGTCTGCTGTCACACCCGCTGTCGGTTCGTATCGGGCCAGGGTCCCGCCATTGACGGGTTGCGGGCTTTGCGCATTGTCGAGCTGGAATCCCTGTGGTAATTCGATCTCGATATTGTCTTCCTCACTCCAGGGAAAGTGGAAGTACACCATCTGAGTTCGTTCTCCCGTCGAAAACTTCGCGGGAAAGCCGCGTTGGAAGAACGCGGGCTTCAGCAACACGCGTCTCCCGGTGCGCTGCGCGTATCCTCGCACGACGGCATGAAATGCATAAGCGATCGGCTTATCGGGATCCGTTGCATTTTCGATACGAATGTCGGTCATCGTGAGACCCCGGAAGCGGTTCTTCAACGTCTGCTCCCGGTCTGCCACAGCCATTGCATCCACCAGTTCTTTTTCGTCTTCTCCAAAGTGACCTGTGAATTCAATTCGAACTTCCCCCTCCAGCGTTCCGTCGGCGGATAGTTTGAATTTGCCGCTGCGCTTTTGAACCGATCTCGACGGGTCCGAATACTGGCTCATAATCCAAAAGGGTTCCTTCTCGTCGGCAATCAATGTTTCCTGACCTTCGAACTGCCACGACAACATTCCAAAGGAAACATAGGACGCACCCGGGCTGAACACACGCCAGTCCGTGCCGACCTTCACGGCGACGCCGACGGGATCCACGGAGTAATTATTGGCGAAACTGCGATCAAAAAATGTGTCGGATCGATCCGAAGCGAATGCGACCCGTACATCAAATCCGGCGGCCGCAGCCAGGGCGCCGAACAGCATGTTCATATCCTGGGAATTGCCGATGCCTCGCTTCAGCGTGTCCGCCGGAGTGTCGTTCTCCTTGAGCTTGCGAATCTGTTCCGGCGTCATTTTCAGCGCATCGTCGGTGTATCTTTTGATCTTTGCTCGAACAAAGTCGTAAAGCTTCACCAGTTTTTCGGTCGAGCCCTTTTCGTTGCCGAGGACTTCGACTGAAGTCTTCTGAATATCGGAGTTCACCTTCAAGGCAGGTTTCATCTTGGCGGCCATCGCGCGGCCAAAATTCTTCCAGAACACGTCGGGCCGTGAGTCCGCATCTGCGGCGTAGTAAACCAGCAGCCAGGGACGGATGGCATATTCCGGAGGCATTTGCGGTTCGTATTGAAATGCTGGCACGCCCTTCATGGACGTCCCATAAAACCCATCCTTGTCCTTGGAAAATGGCGTTGCCTTGCCATGAAATATCTGTGCGCGCATGGCGACAGCCTTGCCGTTGGAGTCCATCAGCGTGTCCTGGTAGGGCTTCACGAAATAGCGCACCTGTTGTACGGGAATGTCGCGGGAAAAGTCGAATCGTTCGTAATCCTGAATTCCGTTCCGGGTTTCGCGCCAGCGGTATTCCACGATCGAGCCGGGTACGACGCCAGGCAGGGCAAATGATTTTGCGTTAACTCGAATTCCGTTGCCCTTCAGGACGGTGCGATCGTAGATGTCTTCCTTTTTGACTTCAACGCTTGAACCGTCCGGCTTGACGGTATGCGCTGCAACATCGCTGATCCGGACCTTTCGGCCTCCAAACTGCGGAGCATAGATGTCCACTTTGCTTTGGGACTCCCGGCCGCGATCGTTGAACACTTTTACGCGTACGTAGTGATCCAGGACGGTTGCAATTTCATTGCTGGTCTGGATGTATGCGACTCGAACTTCCCAAAGAATCGCTTCCGCATCCGCGTTCCGTTCCACCATCGGTGCCGCCATCGACAACTCCGAAGGGTCGATCGGCCGCCATCCTTCGGCGGCATGCGTGATCAAAGAAGAAGAGCCGATCAGTGCGACTGCCGATAAAACAAATAACCGGGTGCGAGGAGCTGTGCGAGCGGTGAGCAATTTCATGATCAACCTCGTATCGTCCGAATGCCGCCAATGGCAGGGGGATTCTAAGGTTGATATCGGCGAAACTGCAAGGAAATGAGGGGACAGTCCCCTCATTTCCCAGAATCCCCAACACACGGCCCAATTTCGCGCGGACATTGAGACATCGATGAGGGCGATCGAGCAAGCGACCGGCGTGCGCGTGCGCTACTTCGCGTATCCCTATGGTTTTGGAATTCCGCAAACAGACGACGCCGCGCTCAGTGCGGGAATGCGCATGCTATTCACGCTGCGGGCTGGCCTGGCGCGGCCAGGGGATCCGGCGTTCTACATCAAGCGGGTAATGGTCACGCCTGATAACTGGGATGCGATCCGGCGCTGGATAAGCTTGCCTGCCGCTGGATCGGACTGACGATCTGCTATCCGAGCCACTACTCGATCGGCGTGTACGCGATGCCCAACTCTTCACGCGCCGTGTTTACGCCGCTGTTGTAAGAACTCAGCGACCACATAGCGCCAGTGCTTCGATCAGCCAGGTATAGATCGTATCCGCCCGCTCCACCTTTTCTCGTGCTGGAAAGCGCCAAGTATCGCTCGTCGATTGGAACGGCGTCCGAGGAGTCATAGTCCGGGGAATTAAACGGAAGACTCCTGCTGGTAACACCGTCGTAGAGAAAGACCTGGTCGTGAACATTTTCGGGGCTCACCCAGCGCAAATACAGGAAGTGACCGACGGAATCGCGGATCGGATAGTACCCGCCAGGCGCCTCCACCACGTCGCGTTCATCCGGAACGTTCAAGTTGATGCTTCGTATGGATGCAGGCCCGCGCTTTACTCCGACGCGTTGCTGAACGAACCACACGACCGAAGCATCGGCGTTGTAATACGGCATCGAACGTTCCCAACCGCCGCCGGTGACGATGGTGTTCACGACGCGGCTGGTGACGTCCATCTCTCTTAAAGTGGAAGGGCGAACTTTATAGACAATTTTCCGGCCGTCCGGAGAAAACTTGGGGTCTTCGTCGTCCGCCTCCGGTGCGTTGGTTAAATTGATCGGGTTTCCTCGCTCGCCGACAGTGTGCAGAAAGACGTCAAACCGCCCAGCGGCCCCTCTCTCGTCGCGGGGACGCGCCATGAATACGATCTGTTTTCCGTCGGAAGACCAGTGCGCGTTCATCGGGTCTACGAGATTCGTCCATGTCCGGCTGATGTTGGTGAGGGTTCCCGCGCCAAGTGACAAAACGAACAACGCGCTGCGTCCGTCGCCGTAGGACATATAGCTGTGGTAAACCACGCGCCCCTCAATCCGGGGCGGCTTTTCAACAGCGCTATCCATGCGAACGCCAGCGCTGTCGATAAGGACCAGGAGCAAAATAATAGTGGTGAATGCGCGAAACATAATGATCCCGCCGAACGGTCCGGAGCGCCCGACCCAGAGAAGCGCGCGGCGAAAGGATCATACTCCGATCGTGAACAAAAACCAGCGCGACCGAACGGACGAAGTCGCTTCGCACTCGCCTTCGAGAGTTCGGGTCCTCTGAAGCTGTAAACGCCTGAACATCGCCGTGGATCGATTCCCACCATCATAGACCGCACCTGCAACTTCTTCGCCGCAGCGAATAACGGGTCATTTATCTTCGGTTCGCGGGTCAATCACGAATATTTTTCGTCTGTATGTCGATTCGGGATTCTCCGTTCGACTGACATATGAAACGATCAACCGCAAAGGAGACAAGTCATGAGTTACGTCGATGGATTCGTTATTCCGGTTCCGAAGGGCAAAATCGCCGCATATAAAAAGATGGCCACATGGGGCAAAAAAATGTGGATGAAACATGGGGCGCTGCAGTATTTCGAATGTGAGGGCGATGACCTTGCGGGTATGCCGGAATGCGCGAACTTCAAAACGATGGCGGGGCTGAAACCATCCGAGACAGCATTTTTCTCTTTCATCATCTTTAAAAATAAAGCGCACCGTAACGCCGTCAACAAGAAGGTCATGGCGGAGATGACGGCTCAGTCGATGCCGGATGCGATGCCCTTCGATGTGAAGCGCATGGCGTATGGCGGCTTCAAAACGCTTGTTCAGGGATAGGTTCGATCAAGAGAGTATCCCAGTGCGCCGCGGCCGTGGTGCAGGTGCGATCCGAGCAGCGTATGCAGCGCCGCCGTCGCTTTGGCTTTGCGCACGTCCTTCGTCCGTTTCTCCTCGAGGTCGGTGAGTACGCGAACTGATCGGAACGAAATCTAAAAGCGAGTACGGGGACAGGCCCCGTTGGGAGAGGTATTTCCCCAAAACACATTTTCCAATGTGGACCATTGCATCGCTGGAACAAATGAAATGAAGATGGGATAATCTCGAACCATGCGGCGAATGTGGGCTCAACAGAAGCCAGTGATCAAGGCGGACCGGACTCGCTTAAAGTCGGGAGAAATCCTTTACGTGACCGGCACGGCTTTTACACCCGGCCGCGCGGCCATCTCCCACATGACTCGACCGGACAAGAGCGAATACAATCCGCTCCGCCTGCGTGCGAATGCGAATGGTGAAATCGTTCACAAGATCGATACCGTCATGCTGGACATCGGCACATTCGATATGTGGGTCGAAGATGAAACCTCACAAGCCACATCGAATCGGATCCAGTTCTCGGTGGAGTCCGATCTTCGCGAACGCTGACCAAAACGTTTTGAAACTTGCATACTCCACGCATGAAACGCAAATGATGGCCCACAATCGCTCTCGGCTCCGTGTTACTCATCGCGGCCGGATCAGCCGGGCACCCGATCCACGGATGAAAATCTTTTCTCGTCGCATCCTAATTGCCATTATTGCGGTCTTAATCGTTCCGCAATTCCCCCTGTTTGCGCATCACAGCTTTTCTGCGGAATACAACATCACCCAGCCGATCGAACTGAAAGGAACCATCACGACTGTCGAATGGACGAACCCACACGCGTTCGTAACGATTGCCGTCGAGGATAGCGACGGCAGATTCAGGCAATGGCGAGGTGAAGGCGGTGCGTTGAGTTACCTGGTGGATTCGGGCTGGACAATGTCGATGCTGCAGCAGCTGGCAAAGTCGAAGAATCTTGTCGTCGTGTCGGGGTACCGAGCGCGCAATGGAACAGGTCCGGCCAACGGAATGTGGGTGAAAGCCATCGAAGTACCCGATGGCCGCAAACTCGTATTTAATTAGAGACTGCCTTTATGTCTTACTGCCGGGGCGCAGGGATCAGCCGAATCCCGGAGGGATCGCTTCGGATATCGGAACAGCTTCGCTACATACCCACTTATCACTGGTTCGTCTTCGATGAATCTTAATGCACTGGGAAGTCATTAAACGGGATCCACTCCCGATTATTGAAGCTGTAACGTTTTCCGTAAAATAGTCACTACCGAGTTGGAGGACCTCGATTGCTCACGCTCCACGATGGCGACTTCGGCAAGAACTCTACGCCTCAGTTGCTCCGCCCGAAATGCAAACGAGGGGACTGTCCCCTCATTTCCTTCCGGATGCGTAACCAGGGTTGGATCAAGATGCTCGACATCGCCATGATGACGTTACTCCTTCATGTGCGTAAAGACTCTCGACCAAAAGGTGGAAACATTAGAGACATCGACCAGGTATCCCTATTTCAATATCGCAGTCGGAACCTTATGTGAAAGCGCTTCCGCGCGCTCAGATTGAAGGACGCATCTCGGAACCATTCGTGTTTCGCGGCAGCCACCACCCTTGCAATTTCGGGCAGCGACAAGAAAACACTCTTCATCACCGCTCGCGAAGGACCACCAACGGACGTTCTCCGTCTCTCGGAACCATAGACGGACTCCCCTGGGAAAAGCCTGGGGAGTCTGTCCCTGGTTCGCAGCCTTCAGATCGTCGACTGCCGTGCGATTTCCAGTGCGGCCATTTGTTTGCGAATGTAGCGCATGAAAAGCATCGCACGATCCTCGGCGAGAAAGGTTGCCGTACCGGCATCGGAGATTGGAACGGGAAACCGGAACCCGCACTCGGTCTCATACCAGAGTTGTCCATCGCGATAAAAACTGAATCGTACCTTCTGATTGTTCACAATCATTTCCTTCAATGTGCGCATGTCGTTCTCCTTCTGTTCGGTGAAAGTGGATCTGTGACGACAGTGGGACCCAGAGGGCCAGGCGGGACAGCAAATCGCGCCGAAGTTTTGAAACTTACTCGGCGCGATGCCAACCCGCCCAACGGTCAGGCAAATTGAATGGAGAGACACGACCGGCGAAGGCTTGTTGGGGGAACACAGAAATGGAACAGCGCCCGGTCATGATCCGAAAATGGTAGCCCGGCGGTTCACAAATCGTCAAGGCGATGTACGCGTCGGGAAATGAGGGGACTGTCCCCTCATTTCCCAAAGTTCGAATCGGTTGCGCGAGGAAGTCGTACGGTGAACGTGCTTCCGTGATCCAGTTCGCTCTCGACGTGAATCGTTCCGCCATGCTCTTCGACAATCCATTTCGCAAAACTCAATCCAAGACCCGCACCGCCAACCTGCCTGCTGCGCGACGGGTCCGCGCGAAAGAAACGCTCGAAGATGTGAGGAATAGCGTCCGACGATATACCCTGGCCGGAATCGGTAATCTCGATAAACACGACACTGGAGGTTGCCATGGTGCGAATCGATATGGTCCCTCCCGGCGATGTGTACTTAATCGCGTTATCGAGAAGATTGATCAGCACCAGTTCCAGCCACTGGGGATCGACAACCGTGATGAGATCCGCCGCCGGAATGAATTCCAGCGAGATTCCCCTCATGGTGGCCATCAAGGCAAAAGTATCGATCACTGAAGTTACGGCCATACCCACATCGACGTGCTGACGATCAAATGTAATCCCGCCGGACTCTGCCCGGACCAGGGTCAACAGCTGTTCGATCATGCGGGACAGCTTGTCGAATTCCTCAAGCTGATTGATGAGCACATCCTTGACTTCATCCAGAGACCGGGCATGGAGCAGCGCCAGCTCGGCTTCGCCACGCAGCGCCGCAAGGGGTGTGCGCAGTTCGTGCGCCATGCTGCCGGAAAGCTGCCTCAACTCGCCGACTACCTTTTCAATACGGGTCAGCGCTTCATTGAAGGTTGACGCCAGTTGATCCACTTCGTCATGGGCTCCGGTCAATGGGAGCCGCGCCGTCAGATTCGAAGGCTCAATTTCATGCGCAGCCTGTGCGATACGCCGTATCGGTTTCAGTGCGCCTCCCGCAAAAGACCATCCCGCAAACGCAGCCAGAACGACTGCAAAAGGAATCAGAACAAATCCGAGCTCGCCGAAACGCCGCAGCGCAAGCCGTACCGGTTCCAGAGAAGTACCGACCTGAACAAGATACTTTTGCCCGGACGGTGAAACGACCTTCTCGTCCAGAAATCGGATGGTCCCATCATCCGTTTCGAAATCCGTCGAACCGGATTCCCGGTCCATCAACTGCAGTTCTTCGGGCACGAAACTCAGGCCCAGAAGCTGCATCTCGGGAGACTGGGTCACGATTTCGCCGGTTTCCAGATTGGTGATCTGGAAGTAACGCGTCGCATTGCGGACGAACAGGCCGGCTTCGGCGTCGTTGGTGTCAAACTTCAGGACGGGGATGTTGTTCTCAAATCGAATATAGCCACGAAGCGCTTCCATGCGATCCGAGACATCATGGTTCAAATCGGCCTCAAGCTGCTTCCGGAACAAAAAATACGAAGCGAGAAAGACGATGGCAAGAAGCAGGGTGAACAAAGCGGAATACAGAAGCGTCAACCTGGATCGAAGGCCTAATGGTTTCACTCTCCCTTATCGGTCAACTGATACCCGACTCCTCGTATGGTGTGGATTAATGCCGGAGAAAAGTTCCTGTCGATTTTGTTTCGAAGCGAATTGATGTGGACGTCGATAACGTTCGTGGCGCTGTCGAAATGAATATCCCACACATGTTCGATGATCATGTTCCGCGTCAGCGGTCGATGCGCATTTCGCATGAGCAATTCCAGCAGCGCATACTCCTTGGATCTCAACTCGATACGGTCGCCGGCCCGCACCACGACCCGGGTCGCGGTGTCCAGCTCGAGGTCCGCAACTACAATCTTCGTGTTATCGCTTCCTCCACGGCGCAAAACAGACCGTACCCGTGCGGACAATTCGGTAAAGGCGAACGGCTTCGTCATGTAATCATCCGCGCCTTTGTCGAGCCCCATGATTCGATCATCCAGCTCACCCTTGGCACTAAGCATGATCACCGGCAGCCGCCGCTTCCTCGAGCGAATCTGGGTGATGACATCGAACCCGGAAAGTTTTGGCAGCATCAGATCGAGGACCACCATATCGTAGTCGTGGTTTGTTGCCTGGTAGACTCCACTTTCGCCGTCGTAAACGACGTCGACCGCATGGCCTTCCTGCTGAAAACCCTTTTCAATAAAACTGGCAACCTTCATGTCGTCTTCGACAACGAGTATGCGCAATGTTAACGCTCCTTCAAATGGACAACCCTCTTCACCTGTTTGTTTATTTCGTTTGACCCTTGTTGCTCGAACTTCCATCAACAACTTCAACGGACGTAACGATGTGTTTGTTCTTCTCGTCCCGATAGTGGATCCGTACAGGAGTTCCGGCTGCCAGTGTCGATGGCTTCCTGGAAGCAGCGTCATATTCCAGACTGACATCGGATTTTCCCTTCCGGATAATCAGGTTGGCTTCGGTTGCTGCAACCACGGTTCCCTGTACCGACTTTTCGGTGCTGCTTTTTTCTTTAGGCGCCGCTGTAATCAGGAGCGGAGCAATAAGTAGAAATGTTGCGGTTAAGGCGGTCCATCCAGCACTTGCATTCATTTCTTTACCCTTTCTTTTCCGTTCTTCGAAAGCCGCTTTCAACAGTTCGGGAACGATTAAACGCTTTACCAATTAAGGTTCGATGAATTCAGGATTAAATCGAGTTAATGTTGAGATCCGTAAAAAAGACCGAAGATGGAGACAGCACCCAGGAGATCAATCCTGTCTCCATCTTCGGGTCACGAAAGCAGACTAAAAAAGTTTTAACGTCATACTCAAAACGACTTTTCGTCCCGGACTTCCTCCGGTGAGTTGTCCGTATAGCGGAGACGACAACACGCCATTGATGGTGGTCTTGGTTGCGGAGTTGAGAAAATTCGAAGCCTGAATGCTAAACGAGAGCGTCCGTGCGCCGGTCGGCACGCGATTCGGATTGGTGACCGTGGGCGCGCCTCCTCCCCTTCCCCCGCCGCCCCCGCCAAAGCCGCCTCCACTCCCACCTCCGCCCTGAGCAGGTTCCCGAAAGGACGTTACAAGGCGTCCGAGCGAAGGGCTCGATTGAAGATGCGACGTCGAGAGAACGAATATTTTGGTAAGCCGGGCCTGCGGAAGCGAGAGGACATTCGGACCCGTTGCACCGTTGCGAGAGCATTCGGACTGCGGAATGTTAAAAGCGACGCATGTCGAGCTATCGGGCCGATCGTTGTTGGCGGAGTCTCCATTCACGTCGGATCCAAGTGTGATGCTGTACGGTCTCCCGGTTGACCATCCGATCGTCGTCAATGCGAGAGTGGTTCTTCGAGGCATATAAAGCGTCACGCTACTGTTGATTCTCTGGCCCGTGCCGGCAGTTCGCCCCCGATCGGCTTTTCGATCGTAAGAATTCTGAAATTGGCTGTCGTCCATTCCGTGAATCACGTTGTAGGTGATATTTCCTGTCACGCGAATCTTGTTATTGAAAAGCGGATAATTCGACAGGCGGTATTGAACGCTGAAATTCTTTGTCAGGCCACCGCCCACGGATTGGGTCTCATACATATTTCCGATACTGCCTTCGGGGAAGAACGGTCGCAGAGAGTTCACGTAGGCAGTGGCTTCTGACTTGATCTCCGGGTCCGAACTCTTCAAATCCAGGCGAACCTGTTCCGGAAGCGG
>Ga0068864_100001246_pt1 | contig 21141 bp, 20 predicted proteins | sample KBSSwiS72_FD_66586 | JGI IMG/M metagenome (GOLD analysis project Ga0068864, IMG submission 66586) | Switchgrass rhizosphere microbial communities from Kellogg Biological Station, Michigan, USA - KBS Switchgrass S7-2 | ecosystem: Host-associated > Plants > Roots > Rhizosphere > Soil ... | reverse complement strand
GTGTACCTGCCGGTGAACACCACGGTGATCCGCGGCCAGCAACCCATCGTGGTCGACACCGGAGCGCCGATCCACCGCGACAGCTGGGTCAAGCAGGTCTTCTCGCTACTGGAGCCCGAGGACATCCGCTCGTCGCGGCCGTACTGCGCGAGGAACCGTGATCAGGCGGCCCCCGGTACGGGCATGGAGCGAAGGGACCGCAGCGGCGAAGCGATGCTGATGGCCATACCGGTGAGCATGAGGCAACTGGTGGCGACCAATGTGGACCGTAGGCCGGCCGCGGACGCGAGCAGCCCGCCGACCAGGGCGCCCAGCGACTGGAAGCCGAACACGAGGAACCGCCAGGACGCGTTGACCTGTGCCAGGCGCTCGGGTGAGACGAGCGTCTGGCGCAGCGTCTGCTGGTTGACGCCGAACAGGGACGGTGCCGCGCCCCGCATCAGCTGCCCCACCACGACCAGCGCCAGCGGGCCGGCGGCGGCCAGCACGAGCCCTCCGGTCGAGGCGAGCAGCATGCCGCCGATGTGAGCCCAACCGGGCCCGACCCGACGGGTGAACCTCCCGACCACCACGGCGCCGATCACGCCGGCCGCGCCGGAGATGGCCACCGCGACCCCGACCGCCCACGGGGGCAGGTGCAGCTCGCGGACGAGGAACAGCACCAGCACGACGGCCTGGGCCTGGTTGGCGAACGCGCCGACCGTCGCGGCCAGAGTCAGGGGCCGCAGCAGCCGATGGGACAACAGCGCTCGGAGTCCCTCGCCGATGCCGGGCGCCGCGGCTCGCGACGCCGGCGAGCGGCCCGGGTGACGGATGCGGGACTTGAAGACCGCGGCCACGAGGAACGACACGGCATCGACCGCGATCGAGACGGGCGCGCCGAACGCCGTCACCAGCAGGCCGGCCGTCGCCGGGCCCGATGTGTTGATCGTCTGGAAGCTGCCGAGGTACGCGCTGTTGCCCGCGAACAGGTCCTCGGGTGGCAGCAGCATCGGCGTGAACGACTGCAAGGCGACGATCTCGAACAGGCCGGCCGCCCCGGCCAGCCCCACCACGGCGTACAAGTGCCACATCCGCAGTTGCCCGAGCGCGGCCAGCACCGGGATCGAACCCAGCAGAACGGTCTGCGCCAGGTCGGACACGACCAGAACGCGCCGGTAGGGCAGCCGCGACACCCACACGCCGACCGGCAGGCCCAGCACGAGGTGCGGGAGCATCGCGGCCGCCCCGAGCAGGCCCATCTGCAGCGGCGAGGCATGCAGATAGAGCACGGCGGTCAGTGGCAGCGCGACCGTGGTGACGCTCGAACCCAGCAGCGACACCGCGTTGCCGACGAACAGCCGCCGGAAGTCAGCGTGACGGCCGACGACACCCCAGGCCATACGCCGACCCTAGCGGAGATGGCGGAGGAAGAACCGCTCCTGGCTCGCCTCCTCGAACGCCGGCCGCTCGACGTGTCCGCCCGGGTTGACATGCATGGACTTCTCGGTCGAGGCGAACGCGTCGAACATGGCCAGCCCAGCCTCGCGGGAGGTCAGCTCGTCGTCCCACTGGTACACGAACTCGAGCGGGATCGTGATGGACGAGGCCGACTGAGCCATCCGCTCGTCGCCCGGTGCCAGGCCGGCCAACCCGAACACGGCCGCGCTGATCCGCGGCTCAGCCGCCACGAACGGCACGCCGATGATCGTGCCCATGGAGACGCCCCAGTAGCCGATCTTCGCGTCGGGAGCCACCACGTCGAGCTTCAGCAGCTCGTCCAATGTGGACTGCCACTCCGGGACGGCCCGCACAGAGCGTTCGCGCATGCGCGCCAGGGCCTCGCCGCCCAGCCGGCGCCGGCTGGCGATCCGTTCGGTGATCTCGGCCCGGTTCGCGGCCGCCTGCTCGGGCGTGACCCGCTCACCGTGGTCGGGCGCGTCGATCGCCGCCACCGCGAACCCGTTCGCCGTGACGTACCGGTACGCCCGGGCGACCAGCGTCGGTGCCTTCTTGTGCCACGAACCGCCGTGCCCCATGAGGATGAGCGGGCTGATCGCGGTCGCCCCGGCCGGTGACCAGAGCACGCCCGGCACCCGCTCGCCGTTCACCTCCAGCTCGAACAGGCGCTCGGTGACGCCCTCCACCTCATCAGCCGGCTTTTCGGACAAGATGCGCATGCGGCACCCCTTCATCGAGTTCTGTCGCTGCCGCTCCACGGTACGCCGTCGAACCGGAATCCCGAAGGGCCGCCTGGCCCGGAGATCGGCGATAAAGCGATCCACAGTGGACTGACTGTCCGGGCTGCGGAGCGGTCGGTCGGTCGCTACGATTCCGGCGACGGTCGACCGAGGAGCGGACATGGACGACGCGGCGCGCGAAGAGGCCAACCGGGAGGCCGAGGGCGAGCTGTCGCTGGCCCGGATCGCGCTCGCGGAGTTCGATGGGCGCTCGGCAAGCTCTCGCGCCAAAAACGACCTCCACCACGCCGCCAACCACGTCGCCGGCGCGCTCGGCGCCGCGCCATGGCTGCCGGAGGCGCACGAGCTGCTCGCCGCCGTGGCCGCCCGCTCCGCGGACGGCGGGCTGGGGCTGTTCCCGCTCGAGCGGGGGTACATCGGCACGGTGGTGGCGCACGCCCACCTGCTTGCGGGGCGCGACCCCAACCGGGCCTTGGCCCTGCTGTGCCAGGCGAGCGCGCACGATCCCGATCGGCCCTGGGCGGACGTGCCCTGGGTCCGCGCCCTCGACCCGGCCCGCATCGACCCGGTCGCGCTGGTCCGCCGTCTGGTCGCCGTGGTGCCCGGGATCGGCGAGCCCGCCCCGGAGTCGCGCCGGCGGGCCAATCACGTCTACCTCGACCTGGTACGCCGGGCCGTCGTGACCTACCCGAACGAGGCGAACCTGCACGGGGTCGGCGCGGCCCTGGCCCGGCGGTTCGGAGAGACCGCGCTCGCGGTCGAGCTGGGTGAGCGCGGCTACCGCCTGGACGAGACCAAGCTCACCACCACCTGGTACGCCTACGCCCTGCGGGCGGACGGCCGCCTCGACGACGCCGTCGCGCTGATGCGCCGCGGGTACGAACGCAATCCGTTCGACCTCGACATGCGGGCCGACGTGGCCAACTGGCTCGCCGGGGCCGGGCGGCTCGACGAGGCGATCGCGATCGTCGAGGAAGGGATGCGCGTCGATCCCACGTACGACTGCGCCGTGCACACCGCACACCGGTTGCGGTTCCAACGTGACCGCGACCCGCGGCACCTGATCGCGCTCAACGACTTCATCCGCGACAACCCGGTCGAGAGCCACACCCACACCGACCTCGCGCAGGCCTGCGACGCCCAGGTGTGGCTGTGCCGGGCCGCGGGCGCCACCGAGTCGGTCATCAAGGCGATGACGCAGCTCGTCGGTCGCCAGGTCGACGTCGGTTCGCTGTCCGTGGCCGTGTCGGCCCTGGAGGTACCGAGCGCGCTCACGTTGCTCCGCCGGACCTATCCCGGCACCACCATCACGATCCAGGGCCGCGCTCCGGCCGACATGACCCGGCCGCTGCGGCCCGGTCCGGTGCTCTGGCGCTACGACGGGCTGGTCGCCTCGCCCGCGGTCCCGATGCCCTCGGCCGGCGCGACCGAACGGCTGGCCGCGCTCACCCAGGTGTGGTGGCGTGATCCGGTGACCGCCCACGACGTCGCCCTGCCGCTCGGCGAGCTGGCGCCGGAGGACCTGCTGGCATCGCTGGTCCACCCGCCGCCGTCGCGGCCGATGCCGGACGGTACGCCGGCCGGCTACTGGGTCCGCTGCGCGCAGGCGTTCGCGTGCCTCGGCCTGCTGCACTGCGCGGCGGTGGGATCCACAGTGGACCGCCGGGCTCTGCTGACGGCGATCGCGTACGGCATCGAGGACTGGACCACGGAAGCGGCGCTGTTCGCGCTGATCGTCGCCGCGTGGACCGACCCGTCGTGCCGGGAGGAGGTGGCCGCGACGGTATCCGGTCGCTTTCTCGAGGCGGTCGAGGCGAACCGGAAGCGAACGGTCACCATCCTCGAGTCGATGGCCGAGCTGGTCCGCATCACACCGGACATGCCGGACGAGGTCATCGGCATGGCGAAGGACGTCATCGCCGCCGGCTAGTGGCCGGTCCGACGGGCGTGCGAATGTCGGTGGGTGATGCGATGCTTCACGGCGTGACCGGAGACGACCCCAAGGCGGACCTGCACCGCTACCTGACCCAGGCCCGCGAGGCCCTGCTGTGGAAGCTCGACGGCCTGTCCGAGTACGACATCCGCCGGCCGCTGGTGCCGACCGGCACCAACCTGCTCGGGTTGGTGAAGCACGTCGCCAGCGTCACGGCCGGTTACTTCGGGGACACGTTCGGCCGGCCATTCGGCGAACCGCTGCCCTGGTTCGACAAGGACGCCGAGAACAACGCCGACATGTGGGCCACCCCGGAGGAGTCGCGGGAGGACATCGTCGGCCTGTACAACCGGGCCTGGGCCCACGCCGACGCGACCATCGAGGCGCTGCCGCTTGACGCGATCGGGCACGTCCCGTGGTGGCCGCCGGACCGCCGGGACACGTCGCTGCACCGCATCATGGTGCACATGATCGCCGAGACCGATCGGCACGCCGGCCAGGCCGACATCGTGCGTGAGCTCATCGACGGCGCGGTCGGGCTGCGGGCCGATGCGATGAACATGCCGCCCGAGGAGCAGGCCTGGTGGGCCAGCTACCGCGACCGGCTTGAGCAGGCTGCGCTGTCCTTCAAAAGTCCACAGTAGACTCAGCCGTGCCGGTCAGGGCCGGCCCTGGTGATGCTGATCCGCAGAATGACCCGCTTGTCCCGTACCATCGCCGCCCGGTACTCGTCCCAGTCGGAGTGCTCGCCGGAGATCCCGCGGTAGTAGTCGACCAGCGCCTCCATCGCGTCCGGCAGGTGGACGACCTCCGTCGTACCCTCGATGGCGACCCACTCGCCGAAGAACCTGTCGTTGAGCCCGCACAGGACCACGCGCGGATCACGGGCAACGTTGTGTGTCTTGGTCGCCGTCTCCCGGGTGCTGACCACCAGGTGCCCGGCGGCATCCACGCCGACCAGCACCGGCGAGAGCTGCGCCCGGCCGTCGGCGTGGTACGTGGTCAGCACGGCCCGGTGGTTGTGCCGCACGAATTCGCGCGCGAGGTCGATGTCCATGCCCTCACCGTACGCGTTAATGAGTGGCACCCGAGCGCAACGCGGCACAGACTGGCGCCGATGGGTGCCCTGGACGCGATGGCTGGCCGGGTCGCGGCTGGCTCGACCGTGGAGTTCCGCCCGACCGGGTCCTCGATGGTTCCCCTGGTCCGCAGCCGTCAACTGGTGGTGGTGGCGCCGGCCGATCCTGCGCGGGTCGAGGTCGGCGACATCGTCCTGGCCCGCGTCGCGGGCGCCGTGTATCTCCACCTGGTCTCCGCGGTGGACGCCGCGAACGGCCGGGTCCAGATCAGCAATAACCGCGGCCGGGTGAACGGTTGGACCAACCACGCCCGGGTGTACGGCATCTGCGTCGCGGTCGACGGCGTTCCCCGTCCCCGCACCACCGGCAAGACCCGCTGACCTCCACTCAAGATCGCTGTTTCGGTCGCGCAACGCCTCGGAAAAGGCGTCGCGTTCCGCGACCGAAACGCCGATCATGACCGAGCGCCGTCGCGAGACTCAGCGGAAGCCGCGGAAGACTCCGTCGGGGTCGACGTTGTCGGCGAACTCGACGAAGTCCATGTTGGAGATACCCAGGTTCGCGTCGATGCCGCACACCTCCACCGGCACAGTCCAGAACATCCGGCTCGGGGACTGCTCCTCGTCCTCGTCCTCGTCGTCCTCATCGCTGAGGAGATTCAGTACCAGCAGCGGATGCTCGGGGTCGGTGATCGTGCGCGCGTCGGCGATGAACAGGTACTCGATCTCTGTGTCGACGGCCCGTTGATACACCTCATCGGGCTCCGCGCCTTCGAGCCGGCGGTCCTCGAAGGTCATCAGGTCCGGCACGTAGCCCTCGCAGTCGCCCGCGGAGATCAGGTCGCAGGTGGCGTCGAACGCGGCGTCGTCGGAGAAGTCGGTCCGGACCACCAGGACGGTGAAGTCCGGCGGCACCGGCAGGGTCAGGTCAGCCTCCACGCCCGCACCGTACCAGCGTTCTCAACCGATGGCCGGGGTGCGCAGCGGGCTGGCTTGGTTTCCGGGCGTCATCGAATGGCTTCCTCAGAGTGCGTTGGTTGGTCCCATGCGGGGTACGGCTCCGTACCATCGCCAGTCGGCCTTGCGGGGCCTCTCGCCAAGGGGAATCCGACCGCACATGTGCAGCAACAGCTCACCGGGTGGATCTGCCATGCCCGACGGTGTGTGTGGGAATAGGCGCTTAAGGACCGGGATCGCGAGGTCATTGGGCGGTGTCCACGTTGACGAGCTGTCCAGGCCGTGTACGGCATCAAAAGTATGGACAAGGAGTTCAACCACACCCATGGCGGCGAACCCTGTCTGCAGGCCCGGATACTGAGCGGGTCCGTCGCAGTTGCGTTCGATGAACGGCGCCAGCGTCTCGACACAGACCTCAGCCGTGGAAATGACCAATCGGCCCCACCCCGCGGCGTCACGTCGCGAGTCGGCCTCTGCTACCTGATCGTCCACGGCGCCAGACTGCCACAACCGCGATCTCGGCGACCGTCAGAGCGCGCGCGGGCATGCTGGAGAAGCTCTCCGACGAACAGTACGGTGCCGAAGACGAGCGTCCTTGATCTCACAACCACGACCGCCGGCCCTCAAAGGACACGATGATGGAGACCACACGGCTCGGTACGACCGGGCTCAAGATCAGCCGCCTCGCTCTGGGATGCATGAGCTACGGTGACGCATCCGTCGAAGGCGCCCACCCTTGGGCCCTCAACGACGACGCCGCACAGCCATTCTTCCGGCAAGCCGTCGAACTCGGCATTACCTTCTGGGACACCGCCAACACGTATCAGGCCGGCACGTCTGAGGAACTCGTCGGCCGCGCGATCAAGCGCTACGCCCGCCGCGAGGACATCGTCCTCGCCACGAAGGTGTGGGGGAAGATGCACGCGGGTCCAGGCGGGCAGGGCCTGTCCCGCAAAGCAATCCTCGAACAGATCGACGCCTCCCTCACCCGCCTCGGCACCGACTACATCGACCTCTACCAGATTCACCGCTTCGATCCGGAGACACCGGTTGAGGAGACGATGCACGCCCTGCACGACATCGTCTGCGCCGGCAAGGTCCGCTACCTCGGAGCGTCATCGATGTACGCGTGGCAGTTCGCCAAGCTCCAGCAGGCCGCCGCTCTCGGTGGGTGGACCCGGTTCCAGTCCATGCAGAACCAGTACAACCTGCTACGCCGTCAGGACGAACGCGAACTCATGCCCATGTGCGCCGACATGGGCGTCGGCCTGGTCCCGTACTCGCCGAACGGCAAGGGCCGGCTCGCCCGGCCATGGGGTGAGCAGAGCGATCGGTCGAGCACCGACAGGGTGGTCAAGGCGTTCGACTCACCGGTCGACGAGCCAGTCGTGAACGCGGTCCAGCACATCGCCGAGCAGCGCGGAGTCGCCATGGCCCAGGTCGCCCTCGCCTGGGTGCTGCGCAACCCTGGCGTCTGCGCCCCGATCGTCGGCGCGACCAAGCCGCATCACCTCCAACAGGCCCAGGACGCCCTCGCCATCGATCTCGCCGACGATGAGGTCCGGGCGCTCGAGGAACCGTATGTACTGCAGGGACCGTCCTGGTTCTGACGCCGTCAGCGGTGCCGTCAGACTCCATGAAACGCGGTCAGGCCCAGAGCAGCGTTCCCGCGGTCACCTGCTTGCGCCACCACTTCTGGCCCGACTCGGGCAGCGTGTCGATCGGGTCGTAGTAGGCGTAGCGCCGGCCCACCAGATCCTCCGTAATGTCCTCAATGGACGTACGGTAGTTCTTCGTCCAGTACGAGATGCCGTGCTCGCGGTCGTACTCGGTGAGCATGTGGACCCACCGCTTGCCGACGAACGGGACGTCGCACACGATGCGCGGCGTGGCGTACCCGGGCAGGTAGCCCATGATGTCGTGCTGCAGCTCCTGGGCCTGCCACACCGCGACCCGCCAGTGCTCGGCGTTCGGGATCATGTCGCACATGTAGAAGTAGTACGGCAGGATGTTCGCCTCGCCCTGCAGCGCGAAGCACAGGTCCAGCAGGTCGGCCGTGGTGGCGTTGACGCCGCGCATGAGCACGCCCTGGTTGCGCACGTCCCGGATGCCCACGTCCAGCGCGGTCTTCGCGGCCCGGGCGACCAGCGGGGTCACCGACTGGGCGTGGTTGACGTGCGTGTGGATGGCAAGGTTGACCCCGCGCCGGGCGGCGGTCCGGCCCACCCGCTCCAGCCCCTCGACCACGTCCGGGGCGAGCCAGTGCTGCGGCAGCGCGGCCAGGGCCTTGGTGGCCAACCGGATGTCGCGGATCGTCTCGATCTCGAGCAGCCGCATCAGGTACGACTCGAGGTTGCGCCACGGCACGTTGGCCACGTCGCCGCCGGAGACCACGACGTCGCGTACGCCGGGGTGCGCCTTCAGGTAGGTCAGGTGCGCGTCGTAGCGGTCGACCGGCTTGAGGGTGAGCTTCAGCTTCTCGACCTGCGGGGTCGAGTTACCGACCAGGTCCATCCGGGTGCAGTGGCCGCAGTACTGCGGGCAAGTGGAGAGCAGCTCCGCGAGAACCTTCGTCGGGTACCGGTGGGTGAGTCCCTCGGCCACCCACATGTCGTGCTCGTGCAACGAGTCGCGGGTCGCGTGCGGGTGCGAGGACCAGTCGGTACGCCGGTCGGACGCGATCGGGATCATGTACCGCCGCACCGGGTCGTCCCGGAACGCCTCCGTGGTGACGGCGCCCGGCGCCATCGTGTTGAGCATCTGCGGCGGCACCAGCATCGACATCGTCGAAAACTGCTCCTGGTCCTCGACGAGGTCGGCGTAGAAGCCGTCGTCGACCAGATCACCGAGTACGCCGCGCAGCTGCTTGACGTTCTTCACGCAGTTGGCCCGCTGCCACTGCGCGGACTCCCACTGGTCACGGCTGACCCCGCGCCACCCGGGGAAGCGGGTCCAGTCCGGCTCGACCAGCTCGCGCCGTCGGTACTCGTAAGGCTGAGCGGCCGGCAGCGTCACGGGAGCCTCCATTGGCGTCGTGGGTGGAATTTATCCTGTCAACAGGCTAGTCTGCCGTAGAATTTACAGCAATCTGAGGAGTGGATCGTGTCTTCGCCGGTTGGCCTGCACCGAGTCGTGACGCCGGCCGGTGTCCTTCCGCAGGCCGCGCAGCGCCTTGACGCATCCGGGCCGATCGCTACCGACGAAGTGCGCATCACGGTCGAACGGCTCAATCTGGACGCGGCGAGCTTCCATCAGCTGCGCTCAGCCCACGACGGCGACGGCGACGCGGTACGGGCGGCCGTGCTCGCGATCATCAACGAGCGCGGCAAGATGCAGAACCCGGTGACCGGGTCGGGCGGCATGCTCATCGGCACCGTGGACGAGGTCGGCCCCGACTCCCCGCTCGGACTCAAACCCGGCGATCGGGTCGCCACCCTCGTCTCGCTGACCCTCACCCCGCTGCAGATCACCGACGGGCTGGCCGACTGGGACGGGCTCTCCGAGCAGGTTCCGGCGAAGGGCTGGGCCGTCCTGTTCGGACGGTCGATCGCCGCCGTGCTGCCGGACGACCTGCCGGCCGAGACCGCCCTGGCCGTGTTCGACGTCTGCGGCGCGCCCGCCCTGACTGACCGGATAGTCAGGCGCTATGACAGTCCGACCGTCGCCGTTCTCGGTGGAGCCGGCAAGTCCGGATCGCTGTCGCTCGCGGCGGCCGCCCGGGCCGGTGCCCGTACCGTCGGGATCGTCCCCAACGAACGCGAGCAGCAGCTGTTGCAGAGCGTCGGCATCGCCGACCATGTCGCACTCGCCGACGCCCGCGATCCGGTCGCCCTCGCCGAGGCCGTCACCGCCGCGCTGGGCGGCCCGGCCGACGTCACGGTCGTCTGCGTCGACGTGCCCGGCTGCGAGCACGGCGCGATCCTCGCCACCGCCGAGGGCGGCACCGTCATCTTCTTCAGCATGGCCACCTCGTTCCCGGCCGCGGCGCTCGGCGCGGAGGGTCTCGCCGCCGACGTCACGATGCTGATCGGGAACGGCTACCTGCCCGGCCACGCCGACTTCGCGCTGGAGATCTTCCGGGCGGTGCCGGGCGTGCGAGAGCTGTTCGCCGTACGCGCGGCAAGATGAGCGGCATGACCTCCACGCTCTACCGCGCCGGCCACGTCTTCAGCGCCGCCGTCCCCGGCGCCACCGCCCTGCTGGTGACCGACGACCGCATCGCCTGGCTCGGCGTCGCTGCCGACGCACCGCCGGCCGATGAGGTCGTCGACCTCGACGGCGCGCTGGTCACGCCGGCCTTCGTCGACGCCCACGTGCACACCACCGACACCGGGCTCACCCTCGCGGGGCTGGACCTGACGGCGACCAGGTCGCCCGGAGAGGTGCTCGACGCCGTCGCCGCGTTTGCCCGGAACCTGCCGGCGTCCGCGGTCGTGTTGGGCCACGGTTGGGACGAGTCGACGTGGACCGAGCAGACCCCGCCCTCGGCGCAGGAGCTCGATCGGGCCGCCGGCGGGCGGATGGTCTACCTGTCGCAGGCGTCGATCCACTCCGCGCTGTGCTCCGCCTCGCTGCTGGCGGCCTGCGCGGCGGAGAACGCGCCCGGGTATGACGCGTCCGGCTGGCTGCGCCGCGCCGCGCACCACGTGGCCCGGGGCATCGCGTTCGGGTCCATCTCCGCCGCCCAGCGTCGCGCCGCCCAGGCCGAGACCCTGCGCACGGCCGCGTCGTTGGGCATCGCCTCGGTGCACGAGTGCGGTGGGCCGGGCACCTCGTCCGAGACCGACTTCACCGACGTGCTCTCGCTCGGCGGGGTCCTCAACCACAACCCCGAGGTGTACGGGTACTGGGGCGAGCTCATGGGGGCCGCGAAGGCGGTCGAACTGGGCGCGGTCGGGGCCGGCGGCGACCTGTACGCGGACGGCGCGCTCGGCGCGCGGACCGCCCACCTGCGCGAGCCGTACCTCTCTGACGACGCGGATGACACCAACTGCGGGCACGGCTACCTCACCGACGAACAGGTCGAGGAGCACATCGTCGACTGCGTACGCCACGGCGTGCAGGGTGGCTTCCACGCCATCGGCGACCGGGCACTGTCCACTGTGGTCGCCGGCCTGCGCGCGGCGGCAGACGTCGTCGGGCTGGACCGGCTGCGGGCCGCGCGGCACCGCATCGAGCACGTGGAGATAGTCGACAAGCAGATCATCGCGGGTCTCGTCGAGTTCGGCGTGGTGGCGAGCATGCAGCCGGCGTTCGACCGGCTCTGGGGTGGCGAGGCGCAGATGTACGCTCAGCGCCTCGGCGTGCCCCGCTCGCTCGCGTCCAACCCGTTCGGCGCGATGCACGGAGTCGGCGTAGCGCTGGCGTTCGGCTCCGACTCGCCGGTGACGCCGCTGGACCCGTGGGGCAGCGTCCGCGCGGCGATGCGCCACCACAACCCGGCGTACCGGATGAACGCCCGGGCCGCCTTCGCCGCCCACACCCGCGGCGGGTGGCGGGCCGTGCACCGCGACGACGAGGGCGTGCTCACCCCGGGCGCGCCGGCCACGTTCGCCACGTGGGACGCGCCGAGCCTGACCGACGGGCTGCCCACCCTCGTGGCCGCCTCGCCGGACGAGCCCACGCCCGCCCTGCCGCACTGCCGCCGGACCGTCCTACGTGGACAAACCATCTTCTCCTCGGACATCACATGAAACTCGACCTCGACCCCGCTCTCGTCGAACGCGCCCGGTCGCTCGCGGCGAGAGCCGGACAGCCCGTCGTGGACCTGGCCCGCAGCCACACCACGACCGCCGTGGAGCGCGCCGTGCTCCGCCTCGCCGGTATCGCCGGGGCCGACCCGGACGGCATCCCGTGGGTCAACCGGCTCGTCGATGCCGTCGTGGCCGACGTCGGGCTCGGCCACGGGGTCGCCGCGCCGGTGTGGCATGCGATGGCGACCGAGGGCATCGACGACCTCACCCTGTTGGCGCAGAAGGCCTCCGCCGGGTCGGTCCGATTCGCCATACCGCGCGGCGCGGCGCTGACCGCGGCGAAGCGGGCCTCGAAGCGCGCGGTCGGGGCGGGCATCAAGCGGATCGACCGCAACCGGGTCGAGCGGGAACGCCTCGTGAAGCGCCACGGCGACCCCAAGCAGCGGCCCTGGATCTATCTGATCGTGGCCACCGGGGACATCTACGAGGACATCCCGCAGGCCCAGGCGGCCGCCCGGGCCGGCGCCGACGTGATCGCGGTCATCCGCTCGACCGGACAGTCCCTTCTGGACTACGTGCCCGAGGGCGCGACCCGGGAGGGCTTCGCCGGCACGTACGCCACCCAGGAGAACTTCCGGCTGATGCGGGCCGCGCTGGACGTGTCCTCGCGCGAGCTGGGCCGCTACATCCGGCTGACCAACTACGCCAGCGGGCTGTGCATGCCGGAGATCGCCACACTGGCCGGCCTGGAGCGGCTGGACATGATGCTCAACGACTCCATGTACGGCATCCTGTTCCGCGACATCAACCCGATCCGTACCTTCGTGGACCAACGCTTCTCGCGACAGATCCACGCCCGGGCCGGCATCATCATCAACACCGGCGAGGACAACTACCTCACCACCGCCGACGCGGTCGAGGCGGCCCACACGGTCACCGTTTCCCAGCTGCTCAACGAGTTCTTCGCGCACGAGGCGGGGCTCGCGGACTGGCAGCTCGGCCTCGGCCACGCCTTCGAGATCAACCCGGACCTGCCCGAGTCGTTCCGGCTGGAGCTGGCCCACGCCCTGCTGGCCCGGGAACTCTTCCCGGATGCCCCGCTGAAGTGGATGCCGCCGACCAAGCACATGACCGGGGACGTGTTCCGCGGCAACCTGCTCGACGGCTTCTTCAACCTCGCCGGAACCATGACGGGCCAAGGGATCCTGCTGGTCGGCATGATGACCGAGGCCGTGGTGACGCCGTGGCTGTCCGACCGCGACATCGCGCTGCAGAACGTGCGGTACGTGCTCAACGCCGCCGGCGGGCTGCACGAGGACTTCGTGCCGGCGCCGGGCGGGTTCATCCAGCGTCGCGCCTCGACCGTCCTCGGCGAGGCAGTCGAGCTGTTGGAGCGGATCGTCGACGACACCCTGCTGAACGCGATCGCCGACGGGACGTTCGGCATCATGAAGCGCCCGCCCGACGGCGGGAAGGGCCTGGACGGCGTCGCCCGCCACGAACCCACCTACTACAACCCCGCCTCCGAACTCCTGGAGCGGGCGTGAGCGAGAAGCAGATCGTGCGGCCGTACGGGGACACCACCGGAGACGGCATGGTGCAGGTGAGCTTCACGCTGCCCGTACCGCTGGACAAGCGAGCCGAGGGTGCGGCGGTCCAGCTCGCCGCGAAGATGGGGCTCGACCCGGCGATGGTGGTGCACGCCAAGCAGATGGGCGACGGGTACACGTTCTTCGTCGTGTACGGGCGGGTGCACCACCTGGTCGACCTGTCGCAGGTCGTGGTGGCCGAACGGGACTTCCCCTTGCTGTCGGCCAAGGACATCAACGCCACCATCAAGTCGAAGCTGCGCCGGAAGATCACCGTGGTGGGGGCGTGCATCGGCACCGACGCGCACACCGTCGGCATCGACGCGATCCTCAATCTCAAGGGCATCGCCGGCGAGAAGGGCCTCGAGTACTACCGCGAGTTCGTGGTGCGCAACCTCGGCGCCCAGGTCAGCGTGCCCGACCTGGTCGAGCGGGCCCGCACCGAGCGGGCCGACGCGGTGCTGGTGAGCCAGGTGGTGACCCAGCGCGACGCGCACCTGCACAACACCAAGGAGATGTCGGCCGCGTTCCGGGAGGCGTTCCCGGCCCAGCGGCGGCCCCTGCTCGTGGTCGGCGGGCCCCGGTTCGACGAGCTGGCCACCGAGGAACTGGGCGTCGACCGCATCTTCAGCCGCGGTACGACCCCTCGCGAGGTGGCGAGCTACCTCGTCCACGCGCTCACGACCAGAAGGGCGGCCTGACGTGTCCACTGTAGAGGGACTGACCGTGACCCACCGGCGGTACGTGCCGTACGCGCACGCGCACTACGCCGGCAACCTGGTCGACGGGGCCTACGCGCTGGGCCTGTTCGGCGACGTCGCGACCGAGGTGTGCATCCGCACCGACGGCGACGAGGGCCTGTTCGCGTCCTACTCGGACGTCCAGTTCCGGGCGCCGATCCGGGCCGGGGACGTGGTCGAGGTGGAGGCCCGGATGACGCGGGTGGGCACCCGCAGCCGGACGCTGGAGCTGGAGTGCCGGGTCGTGTGCCGAGGCCGGCCCGACGTCTCCGAGTCGGCGGCCGAAGTGCTGGAGGTTCCGCTGGTCGCGGTGACCGCCACCGGAACCGTCGTCGTGCCACCCCGGTGAAGATCCACACAACTGTCCAACAGTTGTGGGGTCTGGAGCGCGAACACCCCACAACTGTTGGACAGTTGCGTTGATCGTGGGGGCCCGTTGAGCACGAAGGCAGCGGTCTGCGCCGACGTCGGGTCGACCTTCACCAAGGTGGCGGTCGTCGACCTGGACAGCGGCGACCTGCTCGCCACGGCCAGCCATCCGACCACAGTGGACACCGACGTGCTCCACGGCCTGGACGCGGCCACGGACAACGCTCTGACCGCGGCCGGCGTCACGGACGTACACGAGACGTACGTGTGCTCGTCGGCCGGCGGCGGGCTCCGGCTCGCCGTCGTGGGCTACGAGTCGCTGGTGACCGCCGAGGCCGGGCATCGGGTGGGTCTGTCGGCCGGCGCGAAGGTCGTGCACGTCGCGGCCGGCCGGCTCGATCCGGCCGCCGTCACGGCGATGCGCGACCAACGGCCGGACGTGGTGCTGCTGGTCGGCGGCACCGACGGCGGCGACGCCGACGTGTTGAGGCACAACGCGAACCGCCTCGCCAGAAGCCGGCTGCGGGTGCCCGTCGTGCTCGCCGGCAACGTGGACGTTCGCGAGGAGGTCGCGGCCGTCCTCACCCGCGGCGGAACAAAGGTGGTGCCGACCGACAACGTGCTGCCCCGCATCGGCGTCCTGCACCCGGCCCCGGCCCGAGCCGCGATCCGTGAGGTGTTCCTGCGCCACGTCATCGGCGGCAAGCGCCTGTCCAAGGGGCCGCGATTCGCCTCACTGGTGCGCGGGGCCACCCCGGACGTGGTGCTCACCGCGGTCGAGCTGCTGGCCGACCTGCTCGGGGCGGATCTGCTGGTGGTCGACATCGGCGGCGCCACGACAGATGTGTACAGCGTGCGCGAACCGGTCGACAGCACCGATGTCGCCGGCACGCTGTGGCGCAGCCGTACGGTCGAGGGCGACCTCGGCCTGCGCTGGAACGCGCCGTCGGTGCTCGCCGCCGCGGTCGCCGAGCGCCTGCTCACGGAAAGCGAGAAAGATCACCTCGAGGCGCCCGCCCGCGCGAGGGCCGACGATCCGGGCATGACCCCACAGACCGACACCGATCGAAGCATCGATGAGACGATCGCCCGGCTCGCGGCCACCATCGCGCTGCGCCGGCACGCGCGTGGAGACGCCGTACGGACATCGGGTGCGGGCGTCGGATCGCCGCGGACGTCCGCGATGGATCTGCGGCGAGTGCGGCTATTGGTGGGTTCCGGCGGTGTACTGCGACATGGCATCGACGCCAGTCACGGCGTACTCGCGGCGGTGTTGAACGACCACGAAGGCGGCTGGGCTCTCCCACAAGCCGCCCAACCGGTGTTGGACCGCGACTACGTGCTGGCCCCGGCCGGGCTGCTCGCGGCCGACCATCCGAACGCGGCAAAGGCCTTGCTACGACGGCTGATCGCAGCCGTACCGTCGCGGTGAGTTCCAACGCGAATCTCGTCACACAAACACGCCGACACGACACGCCGCGAACCCAAATTTGGCCCAGTGGACCGGTTGACAGGTCCCAGCGCTCGCCGCGTACCTTCAATGGGTCCTTTCCGTGGGTGGTTTTCGAGCGCCTTCGTGCAACAGTCCACTGGCCATTGGCCGGCGAGCCGTGCCCCTCGCATGACTCTTCGGCCCAGCCAGGACCAGTGGTGGGGGCGGGCGAACGGCGTAGTTCGGGAACCACCGCGGCGTGCGACCTGCGACTGGGTGGAGCAGGTCCACGGGCAGGAGTGCACGCGCGGCCAGTAGACAACGACTCGCGGTGGGCAGCCAGTTCGCCCCGGGCCGGTCCGAAGGCAGCCGTGCGCCCTGCCACCGGCCAGGAGGGGCCTGGGAGGCGGGGCGCGGCGTGAGCCGCGCCCCGAACCATTTGTTGGGCTGAGCCCAATTCGTCGCAACGCCCCACGGTCAGGCACGATGGCGGGCATGGTGGACGACGTCATGTCCCCGGCCAGCTCTCCGGAGTCGGCAAGTCTGCGAGACTTGCCGGCTGGGAGCGCTCCCAGTCGCCGGCTCTCCCAGGCGCGGGTGAGCACGCTGGCGAGGTGGGGGAGCGCGGTCGCGGCCGGCCTTCTGATGTGGCTCGCCTTCCCGCCGTACGACCTGTGGTTCCTGGCCCCGATCGGCGTGGCGGTGCTGGCCCTCGCCGCGCACCGGCGCCGCCTGTGGTTCGGCGCCGGCCTCGGCCTGGTGGCCGGCCTGACCCTGCTCATCCCGTTGCTGTGGTGGGCCGGCGGCTTCGTCGGTCCGGTCTGGCTCTTCCTGCCCGTCGGCGAGGCGGGCTACTTCGCGCTGCTGGGCGCGCTCTCGGCCTTGGCGAGCCCGGTGGTGGACCGCTGGCGCTGGAGCTGGCCACTGCTGACCGGATCGCTGTGGGTCCTGCAGGAGGCGCTGCGCGACCGCACCCCGTTCGGCGGCTTCCCGTGGGGGCGGCTGGCGTTCAGCCAGGGCGACTCCCCGCTGCTGCGGTTGGCGGCACTCGGCGGCGCCCCGCTGGTCACGTTCGGCGTCGGCGCCGTGGGCGGCCTGCTCGCCCTGGCCGTTCTGACCGTACGTACAGGCCGCGGCACGGCCGCGATCGCCGCCGGCACCGCTGTCGCCCTGGTCGCCGCGCCGCTGCTCCTCCCCATCGGCACCGGCAAGGCGGACGGCACCGTCCGGGTGGCCGTGGTTCAGGGCAACGTGCCCCGGCTCGGGTTGGAGTTCAACGCGCAGCGCCGGGCCGTGCTGGACAACCACGTCAGCGCGACCAAGGCCCTCGCCGACGACGTGAAGGCGGGCCGGGCGCAGCGTCCGGACATCGTGATCTGGCCCGAGAACTCCAGCGACATCGACCCGATCCGCAACCCCGACGCGACCCGCCAGATCAACGACGCGGCCAACGCGATCGGCGTACCGATCCTCGTCGGCGGCCTGCTCGACCCCGACAACGCGAGCGCTGATGGGCGCTCGGCAAGCACTCGCGCCGAAGACGGCCTACGCAACGTGGGGCTGGTCTGGGTGCCCGGTAAGGGCCCGACCGAGCAGTACATCAAGCAGCACCCGGTGCCGTTCGCCGAGTACATCCCGATGCGGTCGATCGTCCGGCACATCACCAGCAAGGTCGACCTGGTCCAGACCGACTTCGTCGCCGGGCCCACGCCCGGGGTGCTTCACGTCGGGCCTGTCACCGTCGGTGACGTGATCTGCTTCGAGGTCGCTTACGACAACATTCCGCGTGACACGGTGACCGGTGGGGCCCAACTGCTCGTTGTACAGACGAACAACGCGACATTCGACGAGGCCGAGGCTCGGCAGCAGTTGGCGATGGTGCGGTTGCGGGCAGTGGAACACGGGAAGCCAGCCGTCATGGCCTCCACTGTGGGTGTTTCGGCGTTCGTCGACTCCGCCGGTACGGTGTACGACGCGACCCGCTTCAACACCCCGGCGGTCATTGAGCGAGACCTGACGCTGCGGCCGACCCGTACGCCGGCTACCGCCCTCGGGGAGTTGCCGGAGCTAGCGTTGGTGGTCGTAGCGCTGGGTCTATTGCTGGCCGGTGTGATGCTGAGACGGACGAAACGAGAGGTCGGGCGTTGAGCGAGGGGTACCCGCGGGTCGGACGGGTCTTGGTGATCATCCCGACCTACAACGAATCCGAGAACATCCGCATCATCGTCGGCCGACTCCGGTCGGCGGTGCCGTCGGTGGACATCCTCATCGCCGACGACAACAGCCCGGACGGCACCGGCGCTATCGCCGACGAACTGTCCGAGGCCGATCCGCAGATCCACGTGCTGCACCGGGCCGGAAAGCAGGGCCTCGGCGCGGCGTACCTGGCCGGCTTCGCGTGGGCCGGCGAGCACCACTACGAGGCGGTCGTCGAGATGGACGCCGACGGCTCGCACGCCCCCGAACAGCTTCCGCGGCTCCTCGACGCGCTCGCGGACGGCGACGCGGTCATCGGGTCCCGCTGGGTACGGGGCGGCACCGTCGTGAACTGGCCGTGGCACCGGTGGATGATCTCCCGGACCGGGAACCTGTACGTGCGGCTGGCGCTGGGCATGACGGTCAAGGACGCGACCGGCGGATACCGGGCGTACCGGATGACCGCCCTGGACAAGATGGACATCGCAACGGTCGCGTCACAGGGCTACTGTTTTCAGGTCGACTTGGCGTGGCGCGCCTACCGCAACGGGTTCCGGGTGGTCGAGGTGCCGATCACGTTCGCCGAGCGGGAACGGGGGGCGAGCAAGATGAGCTCATCCATCGTCAGGGAGGCGCTCTGGCGGGTCACCGTCTGGGGCACCCAGTCCCGGCTCCGCAGCGCCCGGGCGCGACTGTCCGGGACGCGGACCGGGGGCTGACGCCATGCGCCGGCTGCCGTGGGTGGGCCTGTTCTGCCTGGTTCTGGCCGCGGTTGAGATCGCGATCTTCATCGTGGTCGGCAAGGCCATCGGGGCCGGCTGGACGATCCTGCTCGTACTGGCCACGTCGCTCGCCGGAGCGTGGGCGCTGCGCCTGGTCGGCCCGCGGTCGTGGCGGGCGGTCCGCGATGAGGTACGCGAGGGAAGACCGCCCGGCAACAAGACCGCCGAGGGGCTGCTGGCCCTGGCCGGCGGCATCCTGCTGACGCTCCCGGGCTTCCTGACCGACTTCATCGGGGCGGTGCTGCTGATCCCGGTGGTGCGCCGGCTGATCCGCGGCGTGGTGTCGCGCCGGGTCACCAGCCAGATGGCGCCCGAGGTCGCCAACCAGTTCTTCGGACCTCGCCGGGTACGGGCGAAGGCCGGCTCCAATCCCGCCAGTGGGCCTCCGCCGCCGCCCGGATCGGTCGACAGCGTCCCCATCGAGGGCGAGATCATCGACCCCCGCTGACCGCGCTCTCGTCTCGGCGCCCCGCCGCCCGGCCGCAAGTCAGTCCAAGATTCCGTTGATCATGAGGTTGGAGGTCCATGATCACCGCGATCATGACGATAGCCTCATGATCGCGACGAAATGGGGTGGGATGCGGGCATACGAAGCGCCCGCCCCCGGGTGGGGACGGGCGTTCCGGCGGATGTGGAGCCTAGGAGGCGCGGCCGCGGCGGGCCCGAACCTCTTCCAAGCGCTCGTTGAGGATGTCGTCCAGCTCGGCCATGCTGCGGCGCTCCAGCAGCATGTCCCAGTGCGTCCGCGGCGGCTTGGCCTTCTTCTGCTCAGGCTCGCTGCCGTCGACCAGACGGGCCACCGTGCCGTCGAACTTGCACTCCCACGTGATCGGCACCTCGGCGTCGACCGCGAACGGAACCTCGAACTGATGACCCCTCGCGCACAGGTACTCGCGAGTCTGTCGAGGGGCCAGCTCGGTGTTGCGGTCGGACTCGTAGCTCACGGCTCCGAGCCGGCTGCCGCGCAGCATGCGCTCGCCCATGTTTCGGCCTTCCTCCAAGGGTCGCGGTGGTGGTCGGTTGGTGTAACGACCAGATGTGGTCTGACGATTCCCTCCGACACACAGCGGTAACGTCCGTTCAACTGTAGCGAGCCCTTCAGAGCAGCCGGGAAGTGATCGAGGTCACGAAGTCCGCAACGTCCGAATGACCGAATTTTCCACTCTACTGTGGACCCTCCAGCTCAAGGATTCGTCAGCTGCCACGGGGCGTTCCCGCCCAGAACGCTCCCATCGCCGAAGCTGCCGGCGGTCGATTCGGGCCACCGGCCGCTCGGGAAGACGCTGTTGTCGATGGACTCGCCGTGCATCACCGCGATCTGGCTGGCCTGCGCGCCGAGCAGCGCGGTCAGGGAGGCGACAGCGGCGATGATCAGGCCGGTGTTCACGCCGGCCTCCTCGACGATGAGCAGGAGCCCGGCCCACGACAGCGCGACCGAGCCCAGCGCCGCGATCACCGCTAGGGCGGCCGCGATGAACTTGACCACGATCACGCCGAGCGCCATGTAGAAGGCCAGCCCGGCGGCGGCGCAGACGTTCAGCGAGGTGGAGGTTCGCTCGGCGATCGAGCCGATCTTCGTGGCCGCGTCCGATTGCGGCTTGACCGCCCGGTTGTACGCGTCGTTGGCCGCGCCACGCCAGTACCGGTTGACCCTCAGGGCCTCCGGCCGCAGGTTGCCGGCGACACCGTTGGCCAGGCCGCGCACGTCCTGCCACTGGTACGCGTACCGGAACATGAAGATCGGCGCGGCGGCACCCTCCATCAGCTCGCCGATCCGGCGCACCACCGACTGCAGGATCTCGACCATCTTGTTGACCAGCCAGACCACGCGCTCACGCACGGCGTCGGGCAGGTTGGCCGAGGCGAGGGCCGCGTTGCAGGCCTCGGGTATCTGCGCGATCTTGCTGTTGAGCTCAGCCAGCCCGTTGCGGATCTTCTCGATGGCCGCCTGGTACTGCTCTTCGCTGAACTCCATCGCCGCTACCTCAGGTTCTTGAGCCGGTGGGTTCCGTCGAGCTCTTCCTTCTCGTACGTGGCCGCGACCTGTCGCAGCGCGTTACCGATCTCCGTCATCCGCTGCCCGCCCTCCTCGCACCGCCCGCGGACCTGGTCGACCAACTGGACGTACGGGCCGACGACGAGCTGGAAGACCCCGGCCTGGACCCGGTTGAACCGCAGCCCGTCGGCCTTGC
>Ga0068864_100001245_pt1 | contig 21145 bp, 19 predicted proteins | sample KBSSwiS72_FD_66586 | JGI IMG/M metagenome (GOLD analysis project Ga0068864, IMG submission 66586) | Switchgrass rhizosphere microbial communities from Kellogg Biological Station, Michigan, USA - KBS Switchgrass S7-2 | ecosystem: Host-associated > Plants > Roots > Rhizosphere > Soil ... | reverse complement strand
GAGCGTTCCGCGGCGGTGCTCCTGGAGCGCGACAAAGGCTGGTACGAACAGCGCCTGCCTATGCTCGAGGATCGCATTCGTGCACGGCTGGCACAGCTTTCGCGTCGGCTGGGCGCTGCCGAGTGGCTCGATGGTGAGTTCAGCGCCGGTGACCTGCTGATGGTGCACGTGCTGCGCAGATTGGAGGGATCGGGTTTGCTGGAGGAATATCCGAACGTCTCCGCCTATATCGCCCGCGGCGAAGCACGGCCCGCGTACCAGCGTGCTTTCGCCGCTCAGCTGGCGGTTTTCACTGGTCAGCCAGCGCCCGATTCGTGAAGTGCGCGTTGCCGAGGCCGGTGCCGATCGTCATCACCGCCCAGTGCTTCACATCCTGCATCCAGGGCAGTTCGCTGAGTCCTTGCACGACTGCATCGTTGTGCATGAGGACTACCGTGTCGTGATCGCCGATGGTCGGCAGCGCCTCGCGTAACCGCTGCGGCAGATTGAAGCCTTTCGCTTCCCAGTTGCCCGGCAGGTTCTGGCCGCCGCGCTCGATCGAGCCGTCAGCTCGAATCACACCAGGACAGCCAATGCCGATGAACGGCGCCAGCGTCAGTCCATCCTTGTCCGCGCGCTTGACGAGATCGAGCAGGAATTCGATGAGGCGTTCCACAGCATCCTCGCGCTTGGGCGCGTCGTCGGAGTGCCGCCAAAGCTCCAGGCGGTGAACGTCGGCGTCCGACAAATCCTTCTTCTTCTTCGAATGAAATTCGACGATCCCGGCGCGGATGTTGCTGCCGCCGATGTCGACCGCGAGGATGCTGTCGTGGCCGGCGAGGATCCACGCAGGGACCAGATGGATGCTGCCGATGAGGCCGGCGTGATCGGGTGCATGACGAATCGGATGCAGGTCGACCGCGTGCCCGCGACCTTTCAGGACCACGCTGGTCCGACCGATGGCGAGCTCGCCGATGCGGCTTTGACGCAGGCCGCCTCCCACCACGATGCGCTCGACGTCCTTCCACTCCTTCAGGCGCAGGAAGCGGCGAATCACCGCGGCAAATTCCTGCGCAAATTCCTCGATGGCGCTGTGAACCATGCCGGCAGCTTCGGGATCGCCCTCCAGCAGCAGCTTGTCGAGCTGCTTCTTGCTGATCTCCTCGCTGGGTTGCTCGCCGAGCGGATCCTCGCCCATCTTGCGGACGCGCTCGCGCCAATCATCGAGGATCGCCTGGAACGCGCGCTTGCTGGCGCGGTCGCCGACGAAGCCGTCGGGGGTGCGCAACTCGGCGTTGTAAGCGTCTACGCTGACACGGCTCAGAGTCGCGGAGCCGTGTGCCAGAAGATCAGGCGTTGGTGTCGCAGCGGTGTCGTCGGCCATTCACGTCGCTCGGGCCCATGTATGACCTTCAATACGTGGGAACGCGAGGACGTTCCGCTTGCAATGTTTGCAATGGCTCTCAGCGCACCACTGGCAACTGCACGGCGCTGGCGCTGTTTCCGCCGAACCAGATGCTCTGCGTCGCCTTCTTATAATCGGCCGGCTTGGCGTACATGATGTTCTCCACGTACGTCTGCGGATTGCGATCATAGAGTGGGAACAGGCTCGACTGGACCTGCACCATGATCCGGTGACCCGGCAGGAACACGTGATTGACGTTGGGCAACGTCCAGCGATAGTGCTCCACCCGACCTGCTTTGAGCGCCGCCGGCGCCGCGAAGCTCTTCACGTAACGTCCGCGAAAGATCTCGATGCCGATCGGCAATTCGAGACCCGCCATCGTCGGCTTCGCGCCCTGCGACGCCGGCTCCGGCGTGTCGTTCGGATAAACGTCGATGAGCTTCACGACCCAGTCGCTGTCGGTGCCGGTGGTCGAAGCGAACAGATCGACCTCGGGCGCGCCCATGATGTGCACCGGCTTGTCGAGCGGTGCAGACTTCCACGCAGCGACGTCCGGACGGTCCGACACGAAGCGCTGATCCTGCACCAGCCAGTACTTCCACTGCATCGGGTCGCTCATGTCGATCGGGCGCGGAATGAATGGCACCGGATGAGCGGGATCGCTCACATATTCATAGTGCTCCGTTTCCGACGGCCGCTCGAAAGTTGCGGCGCCGTTGGCGGCGAGATAGATCGGCGTCGCAGTGCCCATCGGCCAGCGCTCCGAGCTCTCCCACTTGTTCACACCAGTTGCATACGTGAGCACGGGCGGCGTGTGCGGATCGGGACCGTCCTTGAGCCAATGATCGAAGAACGGCTTCACGTACTGTACGCGCCACTCGCGCGCTGTATCGCCGGTGAAAGTCAGGCTGCCCATCTCGTAACCGTAGTGATTCGCGCCCGAGTGGCGCCACGGCCCGATGACGAGCGAGACCATGTTGTTCTCAGTGTCCTTGGGTTCGAGCGCGCGATACGCAGCGGGCGCGCCGTAACTGTCTTCCTGATCCCACTGACCGACTTCGAGCATCGTCGGCACTGTCAGCGGCTGCGCCGCGAGCCATTTGTCGACCGCCTGCAGCGACCAGAAATCCGTATAGGCCGGGTTCTCGAGGAACTTGCGAACACCGGGATAGTGCTGGATGCCGAGCAACTTCGCGAAATCCGCGACGGAGCCGGCTTCGAGATAGCGCGTGTAATCGTCGCCGCCGCCGAGCGCGAACTCACCGCCGCCTTCGGCCTTGTTGGTCGCCTGGCCGACGGCGTAGTTGAGCGACAGCACGCGAAACGCGCCGTTGTGGAACCAGTCATCGCCCATCCAGCCGTCGACCATCGGGCTCTGTGGCACGACTGCCTTCAGCGCGGGATGCGGATTGATCTCGGCCATCAATGCGGTGAAGCCGAGATACGAGCTGCCGATGACGCCGACCTTGCCGTTCGACTCGGGGACGTTCTTCACCAGCCAGTCGATGGTGTCGTACGCATCGGTCGCTTCGTCGATGCCGGTCTTGTTCAATGGGCCTGCCAGCGGGCGGTTCATGACGTAGGCGCCCTCGGAACGGTGCAGACCGCGAATGTCCTGATACACGCGGATGTAGCCGTCTTCGACGAACTCGGCGTCCATCACTTCCAGGACGTCGACGATGCGCTGGCTCGCGACGCGATGCGTCTCGTGATGCGCGTCGTACGGCGTGCGCGACAGCAGGATCGGGCCCTTGGCGGTCCCCTTCTTCATCACGACCACGGTGTACAGCTTGGTGCCGTCACGCATCGGCACCATCGACTCGCGACGGATGAAATCGGCCGACGGGAGCGTCTGTTCGTACTTGTCGACGACGTCCGGTGTCATGGGTGTCACACGTTGCGCATCCTCGGCCATGCCGACGCTGGCAGTGACGAGGAGCCCGGCGGCAACGCAGGAAACAAAGCGGGTGCAGGCGATTTTCATGGCGCGGAAGCCTACGTGTCGGCGAGCAAACGGGTCAAGCGTGCGGCACAATGAGCTCTGCATGCTGCGCATCGAGCTCGATGATCTCTCTCGTGCCCCGGTTCTCTCTCTTCTCGAAGAGCACCTGCGCAACATGTACGAGCTCTCCCCGCCCGAACAGGTCTTTGCGTTCGATGCGAGCAAGCTGAAGGCGCCCGGGGTCACGTTCTGGACAGCATGGAACGGGCAGTCGCTCCTGGGTTGCGCCGCGCTCAAGGAGCTCTCGCCGACCGAGGGTGAGATCAAGTCGATGCGCACTCCGAGCGCGTTGCGCCGGACAGGTGCAGGTCGGGCGCTCCTCAACCACATTGTCGACGCCGGTCGAACCCGTGGGTATCGAACTCTTTATCTGGAAACCGGAAGCCATCCCGCGTTCTTACCTGCACAATCGTTGTATCGGAGCGTCGGCTTCACGCTCTGCGGACCATTCGGGACGTACCGCGAGAACGGGAACAGCGTCTTCATGTCGCTGCGGCTTGCATAGCGTGCTGCCCACGACGCCGCTCTGGCGAATCGTTTCCCTGCTCGGCATCGCTCAGATCATCAGCTGGGGATCGCTCTACTACACCTTGACGGTGCTCGCCGCGCCGATCAGAAAAGAGCTCGGTTTCAGCGATCTGATCATCTTCGGCGCCTTCACGCTGGGCCAGCTGCTATCCGGAGTAGCCGCTCCTCGCGTCGGCCGCCAAGTCGACAAGGCTGGCGGGCGCAACGTGATGACGCTCGGCTCGTTCACGGCAGCGCTTGCACTCGTAGTGGTTGCTGCGGCCCGCGAACCTGTGGTGTTCACACTCGGGTGGATCCTCGTCGGCCTCGCAATGACAGCGTGCCTTTACGAGCCGGCGTTTGCGAGCCTCTATCAGATCGCGCCTGACAGCTACCGTCGCGCAGTCACCGGCCTGACTCTCTTCGGTGGCTTTGCCAGTACTGTGTTCTGGCCGCTCTCCCACGCGCTGGCGGAAGCCTGCGGTTGGCGCGCGACGCTGCTGATCTTTGCCGCGCTTCACTTGTTCATTTGTGTTCCGATTCACCGCCTGGCGTTGCCGGCAACGAATGTGGCGCAGATTGCAACGAAGAGCGCGACGCCAACTTCCGGCTCTTATGCAGCAGACCCACGGTTCGCCTGGCTGGCGGCAATGTTTGCCGCAGCGACGTTCGTCTTCAGCGCGCTGTCCGCATACATGATTCCGGCCTTGGGAAATCGCGGCTTCAGTGCCGAGCAGGCAGTCTGGATCGGTGCGTTGATAGGTCCGATGCAAGTGCTGGCGCGCATCGTCGAATGGTTCTTCTCGGGCCGCATCTCCGCAATCGGCGTGGGCTACGCCGCCTGCGCGCTGGCGTTGCTCGGAATGATCCTGCTCAACACCATCCCAGGCGTCGTCGGCTTCGGTCTGTTGTTCGCCATGTGCTATGGCGCATCCAACGGCATCCTGACGATCGCCCGCGGGACGGTGCCGGCCGAGCTCTTCGGCGCGCAACAACAGGGCGCCCTGCTCGGCGCACTCGCGCGGCCGAGCTTCTTCGCGCGGGCCCTCGCGCCCGCGATCTTCGCCGCGGGCTTGAGTGCCGGATTTCCGCTGCGATCGGGATTGTTGCTACTGGCAATCGTGTCGGCCAGCGGATTGATGTTCTTCTCGCTGGCTGTGCGCAAGCGGGCGGTACCTTAGCGGCCGCCGCAATTCCTGCGAACGATTGGCCACGTTGTGAGGTCGATCAGGCATTGCTCACGCCGCCTGGGTCGGCTCGCAACAGGGGTTGCCGCGATTCTGCCGCACCGGCGCCGCACCGTATGTGGTGCTCTCGCCGGTCGTGAGAAACGTTTCCCACTGAATCCCTTGCGGATCTGCGATCCAGCTCTTCTCGCTCTTCGCGTAGCAGCAAGTGGTCGCGCCTTCTTCGAGTATCGGAGCCTCGGCACGCTGCAGGCGTGAGTAGACATCCGCGAGCTCAGCGCGATCTTCGACCTGGATACCCAGATGCCTGATGCCCGCTTCGCTGCCGCGCTTGCTGATGGCAAAGTTCACGCGCGGATCCTCGAGCAGCCACTTCGCGTAGTCGTCCTTGGTCACGGTGGGCTCGGCCGCGAACAGCGTGCTGTAGAACTGGATCGACTTCGCCAGGTCGTCGACGCTCACGTGGACGTGCAATCGCTTCATGACGGGACTTCCTCGAATCAGAGACGTTTGGAAAGGAACGCCGAGCTGGCGGGGCACAAGCCGGCGAATTCTGGCGTAGAGCGGATTGCGGCTGGCGCGCTCTCGCGCGGCGTGATGGCGTAGCCTCGCGCTCGGAAGAAGGCTTCGGCAGTCGTTGTCAGCAGATAGACGGTGCCGGCCCCACGTTCTCGGGCGTGCTGTTCCGCGTGCTCGACCAGCCTTTGTCCCAAGCCACGCGCGCGATGTGCAGACGTCACCACCAGCGAGCGCAGCAGCGCGCTGGAGCCGTAGAACTGCACACCGACGATTCCTACAGGCGCGTTCGGAGGACCGACGTAGAAGAAATCCGTCATGTCCTGGTCCGTCAGGTCGGACGTCGGCAGCAATGAACCTTCCAGGAGACCCACGATGTCGGCGCGACGCGGACCTCGATGAATGAGCGGGATCGTTGCCATTGTCAGGCTGCCCTTCTGCGCTTGACGGCCTTGGTCGCCGCAACAGGTTTACGCGACGTCGCACACGAACCACCACTGCCGGCGCAGCAGTTCTCGGTCAAATAGCCGACGAGATCGCTCATCGCTTCGAAGTCCACGCTGTAGATCAGGCTGCGACTCTCGCGCCGCTGCACGATCAGGGCTGCGCGGTGCAGGTTCTGCAGATGAAACGTCAATGAGGATGGCGCCAGTCCGACAGCGTCCCCGATCGCGCCGGCGGCGAGCCCCTCGGGGCCCCGCTCGACCAGGAGTCGATAGATCGACAGACGATGCTCATGAGCCAGAGCACCGAGCGCCTCGAGGGCGTGCTTGGTTTCCATGTGCAATACGATATTACGAGAAAAGTCGAATCGTCAAGGATCACCGGTGGAAATGTGTATCTGCGTGCGTCCAACAGCGAACTATGTCAGCCGGCACAGAGAGCTCTCATGAACCCGAAACGCACGATCGCATCGCTGGCATTGGCCGCAGTCCTCCTGACCGGGATGACCGCGCCAGCAGGTGCCTATCACCTGGCGCAGGAGATCAAGCTGCCGGGAGCTGAAGGCTGGGACTACCTGACCTTCGACGCCCCGCGGGCGCGGTTGTTCGTCGCCCACGGCACACACGTAGAAGTTCTCAATACCGCAACGCTGGCACCCGCCGGCGCGATCGCCGATACGCCGGGTGTCCACGGAGTCGCCATCGCCGACCCGCTCGGGCATGGCTACGTGAGCGCGGGCGGCGCGTCCAGCATCGTCGTGTTCGATCTGCAGTCGCTGGGCCGCCTCGCTGAGATCAAGACCACGGGCGACAATCCGGACGCGATCCTGTACGAGCCGATGACGCACCGGGTGTTCGCGTTCAACGGCCGCGGCCGCAACGTCACCGCCGTTGCCACCGCCAACAACGAGGTGGTGGGCACCATCGAGCTGGATGCCAAACCGGAATTTGCCGTGCACGACGGCAGCGGTCATGTGTTCGTCAACCTGGAAGACCGCAACAGCCTCGCTGAAATCAACGCACGGACTCTGGCAGTCACGGCGACGTGGCCGTTAGCCGGCTGCGAAGAGCCGACCGGTCTCGCCATCGACCGTCTGCATCACCGGCTGTTCGCCGCGTGCAGCAACAAGGTGATGGCCATCGTCGACTCGATTACCGGACACAGCATCGCGCAAATGCCGATCGGCGGACGGGTCGATGGTGCCGCGTTCGATGCGGAGAAGCAGCTCGCGTTCGCCTCGGGTGGCGACGGAACGCTGACTGTCATCCGCGAAGAAACGCCGGACAAGTTCACCGTCGCGGAAACCGTTGCCACCAAACCGGGCGCGCGCACGCTCACGCTCGATGAGCAGACTCATCGAATCTTTCTGGCGACGGGACAGCGCAACGTGGCGGGCACGTTCGAAGTGCTGGTCGTGGAGCCCTGACGGCTCGACGGATTTTTGGAACCGCCCGAGCAGGAATGGACTTAATATGTAGCAATGGCAGCGAAAGTGGAGATTTGAACCAATGACGCGAAGTGCAGCGACGTGGACCACGCTTCGTTGCGAAGACGGCACAGATGTCGTTTTCCGGCATCACTGGGCAGGTCTGGTAGAAGTCGCCTGCGATGAATGCCGCGTAATGCTCTCGTACGGCGGCCGCGAACGCCTTGGCGATCTGCCGCCGGAGTCTCTGCTTGCCCTGCTGCGACAGCTGTTGGAGCTCGCACGCACCGAGCAGAGAAATCGGCCCGGTGCCGAGGTGCTTTGTGCTCACCTCGAACGAGGCCTGCACGTCGACGACGTGCAGGCCGACGAGCCTCAAACTACGGAATCACACGTTCCCAGCTGAAAGGACCGAAGCTCGTTGCACTCGGCGCGTTGTTGACGCGCGTATCGACCGCCAACCGCAGATATTCGAGCGGGAACGTGCTGCCGTGGACGACTACCCGGTGGAAGTTGCTCACGTCGTAGTTCGGGTGAGTCGCCCAGTCATCCTCGCTGCAGGCAGTGGACGCAGCACCCGCCTCGGTGACACACGGCTGCTGCTGTTTGAGCGGGTTATCCGAGCGATAGTGGTGTGAGTCGCCGTTGAACAGCAGCACCGGCTTGCCGAAGGCCTGGCTCTTCGCTGCCATCTTCGCGATCAGCGGCTCGTACTTGGCGAGGTGATTGTCCGCAGGCAGCGTGCCGTCGAGATCCCACATGTCGGCCTGATCGACGATGACGACGGCCTTCACGTGGTGCGCGTCCGCACGTGCAAAGGCAGCGTCGAGCCAGCGCAGATCCGCGCCCGTCCGTTGCGCGAGGTCCTGCAACTGCGGAGCCGACTTGGTGTTGCCGGTGGCGGCGAAGGCGCTGCCGAACGCGCCTGCGTTCCACGTATCGCTGTCGTTGTTGGAGCCGCCCGGCACGTTGATCGTCACGAACAACACCTGTGACTGCTCCCACATCACGTTCTCGACGTACTCCGCGTCGGACGGAAACGCCGGATCGTAGGCTTGAGCCTGCGACGTCACCCGCTTGCTGTGTGCGCCAAGCGTACGGCCCGGCTCGGCGAAGAACATTGCGCGGATCAGCGCAAGATTCGCCACCGGATGGCCGGCCGCGTAGTCCACGTAGTCGCCCGCCGCGTTGACGACTCCACCGCCCTCTTTTGCCTTCTGGCAGTCCGCCCACTCGTTGTCGCCTGGCGTGTAGACGAGCGGATCTTCGAAGTGCGACCACAGGTTCAGGATCGTGCGGTCGTAGGCAACGGTGCAGAACTGCGAACCCGAGTGAATGTCGCCCACGTGAACCACCAGCGCCACTTTCGGATCGCGATTGACCGCACCGATGAACGCGGGCGTGGCCTCGATCTGCCGCGGGTCACCGGGATTCGGCAGGTTCGCGTCGTCCGGCCGGAAGATCGATCCCGGCGGGCACTCATCGCTCGCGGCTGCAGCGGTCGGAGCCTTGCAGCCGTAAGGCGCATCGCCGTAGACCGCCAGCGTGAAAGGCCTGGACGAATGCGCCTGCAATTCGTCGTGGTCGTCGTCGTTGTGCGCGATAGCGAGCGACGTTGCGCCGAGCGCAGCAACCAGCAGCGTCGTCGACGCGAGTAGCTTCGTCATAAGTGAGCCCTCTTGGAATTGCGGGGTGACATCAAAGCCACCGGACGCTACGGACTGGATATTTCAGTCGTGCGTCGCGAGCGGGCCGCCGCCATTAAGAAAATGTAAGGCGCGCCTCAGAGGGACTCGGCGGGGACATGCAACGCGCGGTTGAACCGCGATTGCGTGATCCAGTGCATGAAGGCTGGCAGGACGACGAGGCACAGCCCCGTTGAGCTGACGAGCCCGCCCAGCACGGCAATCGCCAGCGGACCTTCGATTTCATTGCCCGCGGTGCCGAAGCTGGCGGCGAGCGGCACCAGACCCAGCGCAGTCAGCACGGCCGTCATGATCACGGGCAGGAAGCGTTCGGCTGCGCCACGGTCGATGAGTTCCGGCGTCCACGCCGCGCCCGGCGTCTCCTCCAACAGCTTTTCGTAGTGCGCGAGCAGCAGGATCGCGTTGCGGGCGCTGATGCCAAACACCGTGACCAGTCCGACGAGAGCGCCCAGCGATAGCGATTGACCGGTCGCAGCCAGCGCCAGGATTGCACCGATCAGACTGAACGGCACGTTGACGAGAACGATCAGCGCGAGCGCGCGACGCTCGAACGCGGCGGTGAGCACGAGAACGATCATGACCAGCGCGATCAGCGAGTACACGATCAGGCTGCGCTGAGTCTGCTGTTGCTGCTCGGCTTCGCCGGCCATCTCAGTCCAGGTATCGCGGTGCTGAGTCGCATCACGCGACAGGATCGCCTGCACATCGCGAGTGACCGGCTGTATGGCGCGTGTGCCTGCGTTGAAGGTGATGACGCCCATCCGCTGGCCGCCTTCATGGCGAATCGCGGAGCGAGCCGTCGCGACGTAGATCTGCGCGACATCTTCGAGTGTGATGAATTGACCGTTCGCCGAACGCAGCGGGAGCTTGCGCACGCTTTGCGGGTTGGTGCGTTCCGTCGCGGGCAGCAGCGCGACGATGTTGATCGTGCGATTGCCGTCGTAGACCTGATTCACCACCGTGCCGGCGAACGCGGTCTCGATCACATCCAGTACGTCGCCGGCACGCAGTCCATAGAGCGCGAGGCGCGCCGGCAGCAAGTTGACGGAGAGCTCCGCGGAAAGTCCCGCGTGGGGAGCCTGGACATCGGCAATCCCGGGAACGGATCCGACCTGTCCGATCAAGCGCGCCGTGGCACGGTCGATGGCGTCGATATCGTTGCCACGCACGCGAATCACGCCCTGCGCGGTTTCTCCGGACAACGACTCGCTCACGCGATCTCCCAGGAACGTGAGCACTTCGGACTGCACTGCCGGATAGCGAGCGAACAGCTCGCGCAGCTCTTGCTGCACTCGTCCCTGATCGATGTGATTGTTCGGCTTCAATTCGATGTGAAACTCCGAGCGCTCCGGCCCCCAGGTATCCTCGCCCTGCTCCGCGCGACCGATCTGGTGCGCGACGGTTGCGATGTATGGCAGCGCGAGGATTTCCGCGCTGATCCGTTCGCCGAGTCGTGCCATCTCGCCCAGCGACGTCCCGGGCACCCGGGCGGATACCTGCGCAACGAAATGCCCTTCGCGGAAACTCGGCATGAACTCGCCGGCGAGCAGCGGCGTGAGCGCAATGACACCGGCCAGCAGAACGCCCAAGGTCACGAGCACCGCTGTGCGATGACGAGTGCATCGATCGAGTGCCAGCAGATGCCACGAGCGCAGCTTCGAGAGCCACACCGACTCTCGGTGTGACTCGCGGGAGCGCAAGAGCAAGGCCGCAAGAGCCGGCGTTACGGTGAGCGCGACAACAAGCGATGCAACCACAGAGAGTGCGAAGGCCTGCACCAGCGGTCCCATGAATTTTCCTTGCACGCCTGGCATCAGAAATACCGGCAGCAGCACCAGCAGGATGACTGCGGTCGCGAACACAACGGCACCTGAAATCTCGAGCGACGCATCGCGAATCACCACCAGTCGCGCTTTCGGTTGCGCCGCTGCCGCGTTCTGCCGCAGCCGTCGCAGGATGTTCTCCAGGTAGATGACGGCATCGTCGACCAGCACGCCGAGTGCGACCGCGAATCCACCCAAGGTCAGCGTGTTGAGTGCGACGTCGAAGTGATTGAGCACTACCACCGCCGCGAGCAGCGATAACGGGATCGCCATGAATGCGATCAATGCCGAACGCCAGTCGCGCAGGAACGCATAGAGGACAATGGCGATCAGCAATGCGCCGATCGCGAGCGTGCGACTGAGGTTACCGAGCGCCCTCTCGATGAAAGTGGCCGGCCGATGAATCGCAGGATACGCATCGATGCCGCGCGCCTTGAGCCTCGGCAGCATCTCAGCCAGCGCGCTTTCCAACGCGTGAGTTCCTTCGAGCGTGTTCGCGCCATATTGACTCGAGATCGCGAGCAGCACGCCGGGCTTGCCTTGAATCACGGCATCGCCGAAGGCAATCGCCGGACCGTCCCGTACCTGCGCGACATCGGCGATGCGAATCGTTGTCTCACCGCGCGTCGTCACGACTGCTTGCGAGACGACCTGCACCGGATCGCCGACGAGGCCGGTGCTGATCGGAATGCGTTGCGACTGCAGATCGATCTGTCCCGACCCTTGCACACCCGTCGCCGCACGCGCGGCAGTCAGCACATCGCTTGCCGTGAGATCAGCAGCCGCGAGTCGCGCGTTGTCCAGAAGGATCTGCACCTCACGCCGCTCGCCGCCATACACGGTAATTCGTGCGACGCCTGGCACGGCGAGCAGTCGTGGTCGCAATTCCCAGTCCGCCACATCCCGCAATTCGCGCGGCGACACGGTCGTCGAGACGAGACCGATCTTGAGCAAGTCCATCGTCGATGAGACGAGTGGAGACATGCGCGGCGTGGACACGCCCACAGGAAGCTTGCCTGCCAGCTCAGCGAGATGCTCGGCGACACCCTGTCGGGCGACGAGAATATCGACGTCATCATCGAAGACGACTGTGACCACCGACAGCCCGGTGATCGACTCCGAGCTCACCCGCGCCGTCGCCGGAATACCGCTCAGAGCTTGTTCGACTGGCAGCGTGACGAGCGACTCGACCTGCTCGGGTGCGAGGCCGGGCGATTCCGTCTGCACGACCACCTGCGGCGGCACGAATTCAGGCAGCACGTCGAGCCGGCTTTGAAACGCCAGGACGGTTCCATAGAGCAGCAAGATCACCGAGAGCACCGCGACGATGCCGCGATGACGCAACGCCTGGGAAATGATGCCGACCATCATTCGTCGGTGCTCGACCCGACGTCGGAGCTCGCCGAACGCTCCAGCGACAGCAGCAAGGCCGCGCCGCGCACCACGACCTGGTCGCCGGCTTTGATCGACTCGCCCGCCGCGTAGCCTTCGGTGCTGCTCGCCTCGCTATCGAGAGGCACGCGCTCGAAACGATCTGTGGAGCGGGCGACGTAACACCACAGTCGCCCCTGGTAGGCGAGCGCCGCGGCAGCAGGAACGAACGCTCGCGCGGATCCGAAGGTCGTTGCGACGATGGGCACGCGCTCATTGGGACGAAACGACACACCGGTTGCACTCTGCGCGCGAAGTGCGAGCAGCGCACTGTCGCCAGCGGCGAACTGCGCCGGCGTGCGCGAGCGGTCGATAAATTCGAGCACGACAGGCGCACCGCGTGCGTTCAGAAGCTCGTAGTGCAGCGTGTTCGCCACTCCCAGGCGACCCGGAAACTCTGCGTGAAAGAGCGTGACGGCACCGCTAACGACATCTGCACGAAGACGCGCGCTCGCGGCATCCGCCGCACTCGCGAGCTTCATGCCCCAGTCGAGCCGCGCGCGCGACTCGCTGCCCGCGAGCTTGGCCCGGGCCGAAGCATTCTGCTGAATCGCGGCATCGACCGCTTGCCGGGATGCGTTGCCACCATCCTGATACAGATTCTGGAGGCGTTGCTGATTCTCGGTTGCGACCGCAACTTCCGCGCGCAACGACTCCAGGTCTGCCATGGACGAGGCAAAAGCAGCCGAATCGATGACGGTCGCGGTCCCGCGCGCTTGTGCTTCGACGCTTGCAGTCGCGACAGCGGCGAGCTCCACGCCCAAGCCGCGCTGAGTTGCCGCATCGGCGGTTACGCCCGGAACATCGCTCGCCGACTCAGCACCTGCAGATGCCGCTGCCGGCGCACGCTCGTCGGATTCCTCCCGACTGCACCCGAGCAACGCGACCAGCGACAGCAGCAGCGAAGCAAGCAGATTTTTTGAGTTCATTGCCCCTTCAGTAGAGCGCGGGCCGCTTCAGTGTTGAATTCCGGTGACGACAGTGGCGCTTGAGTCGCAGCTTCGAGAGCTGCTGTCGCATCGGCGACAGCACGCGCCGCTGTGAGCTCGTCGACACGCGCCGACAGCGTTGCGATGCGCGAGAGCAGCACCGTCGGCCTGTCGAGCTCGCCGGCTCGTTCGCGCTCGACGTCGCGGTCCAGCAGCGCCTGTGACTGTTGCAACAATGACTGGGCCGAAGTGAGTTGCGCGCGCGCCTGTGCGAGCTGATCCGCCGCCTTGGCGACCTCCGAGTCGATCGTGGCCTGCAGCACCTCTGCCTCGGCGATCACGCGATCGCGATCGGCACGAGCTTTGGCGATACCACCCTCGTTGTGCGAATGGATCGGCAGCTCGAACGACAGACTGAACGTCACTTTGCGATCGCCCTGGTCGTACATGTATCCGGGGCCGAGCGCGAGATCCGGGTAGCGTTTCGCCATCTCGGTGCGCCATGCGGCATCCGCGCTCCGGAATTCCGCGAGCTTCGCACGCAGGTCGAGTCGACTGCCGATCGCTCGCGCTTCGAGCTGTTCGAGCGGAACGACTTCCCGCGACGGCTCGCCTTTGATGCAGTCGTCACCGGGCTCGCGCAGCTCGACCTCCGCCAACGGCACTCCCGCAAGGCCGGCAATGTCGTGGCGGGCAGCGACGACCTCCGCGTCCGACTGATGCAGTCGCAACGTCGAGGCATCGCGATCCAGACGGGCACGCGCTACTTCGTATCTGCTCACGATGCCCGCATCCGACTGCTTCTCCATGCGAGTGACGAGATCGACCCGCAAGCTCGCCTCCTCGTTCGCGAGCGCCCGGCGCGCCCAGGCAAACTCCGTCGCGCACACGACTGACCGTGAATCGGAGCGCAGCGACCAGACCTCCGCAGCAGCGTTGAGCAGAGCCGCGTCATCCGCCGCGAGTGCCTGTTCGATCGCCAAGTCGCGCTTCCCGGCTGTTCGCAGCGGCCAGACCAGCGACACCGCGATCACCCACGGTGATACGCCCGATGCGGCCGAGATCAAATGCTCTGGAGAAAGCGACAGCGTCGGATTGGCTCGCTCACGCGCCGCGAGCACACCAGCCGCGCCGGTGTCGCGTTGCGCCCGCGCCAGCTTCATGCGCGGGTTGAACGCAATGGCGGCAGCGAGCACTTCATCGGCCGCAAGGGTTGCGTTGCTCGTACTCGTGTCACCGAGCAGGCGGCGATTCTCGATCACCGGCGGAGCTGACCATGTGCGCGGAACGTCTTCTGCAACAGGCGGCGGAGCCTCCGCGGCAGGCGGCACAGACGCGCACCCGACCATCCCGCTTAGCGCCGCGGCGAGGATCAGTTGCAGAAGAATCGACCTGCGGCCGCCGCGCCGCAGCGGCATCAAAAACTCCGCTTGGTCTCGACCACGACCTGCATCTTGTCGATGGACGAGTTGCCGTCGAGCGGAAACGCCAGATCGATGTGCAAGACATTGCCGAGCGCCGAGCGACTGTTGCCGAGTCGCAGACCGATGCCGACATCCTTCAGGACACCCTGCGGTGTCGACCCCAACGGGTCGCGGCCGGTGACGCGACCCATGTCGAAGAACACGGCGCCGCCGACATTGAACAACTGGAACGGAAACCAGTTGGTATAGCCGCGTTGTTCCGCCGTGAAGAGCCATCGACCCGTTCCTGCCTGATAGCGCAAGGGATAGCCGCGCAAGCCATTGTCGCCACCCAATAGTACTTGTGTATCCGTGTCGAGGTTGGACCCCGCGGTTCCCGAGAGGCCGAGGAAGAAGAGTCGGCGCGGCGACTGACGGAAGTAGTAGCGGGCCTCGGCACCCAACAAGCCGTTCGCGAGACTTCCTTCTTCGACGCGCCCGGCCGCATCGGCACTCAGTGCCAACGATTGTCGCGCAGTGAGGTCATAGCCCGTCGAGGCCTTTGCCTCGAGCATGACCGCGTCGCGATCCGAGCCTGTTGCCGAGCTGGCAAATCCCATTTGCGCACGCAGCCTCCAACCAAGCGCGTAGTCCTCGGTCTTCTCGATCTGATCGCGGTTGCGCGTGATGGCGAATCGATCCTGCACCCATTCGGCGGCGACCCACGGATACGCGAGTTTGCGATCCTCTGGCAGCAACAGCGCCGGATTGGTGCCCGGCGCGTTGGCGAACTCGTGATCGTCGTACGTGAAGCCCACGGAATAACGACGTGCCCAGCCATTCGACAAACCCTCGGAAAATCCCCAGTAGGCACTGGCCAGCTTGGCGTGGGTCTCGAACTTGTCGATGACCTTGCCGAGGTCGTAACGCGAGTCCACGCGCAGGTCGTCGTTGGCGGCCACACCGCCCGCCCGTGTCGTCTCGAGCGAATAGAACGGGCGCTCGAGCGAAAAGTCGGCGAGGCGTCCGTCGCTGTTGTCCGAGTAAGTGGTCGACAGATCCCACCAGGACGAGCCGAGCTGACGGTCGCGGTAGAAGACCGACTTCGAGTCGCGATCGATACCTGACTTGAAGGCCAGCCCGAGCTCCGTGCCCAGGCCGAGGAGATTCAGCTCCTCGAGCTCGAATCCGCCGGTGTTCTGGCCGCCGTGCCGCCCGAAGGAGATGCCTGGATTCAGAGTCCAGACATCCTGCGTCCTCACTTCGAGGTCGACGACGCCGTCGTGGTAAGCGATCGGCCGAATGCTCGCGTCGCGCAGGTAACGCGTCGACCGCAGGATGCGCGCGGACTCCGCGATCGTGCTCGGATCGTAGAGCTGGCCCTCGCGAAACAGCAGTTGATCGGCAATCGTCGACTCGCGCGTCCTGATGTGCAGGCGATTGGCCAGGCGAAACAGCGCCGTATCCTGGTCGAGCCCGCCGACGTCGAACAACTGCAAAGGATTGAACAGGATCTGGCCAATCCTCGCGCCGCTCGCCTCCAGGGTCGCATCGTCGGGGACTTCAGGCGGGCGCGCAGTATCGAGGCGTGTGGCGCGCGAGGTCAGGCTGGGCAATACGGGAGCGTGATCCGAAGCCGCGTCAGCCATCCTTGCCGACGACGCAACTGCGATCACCACAGTCAGGCAAACATTACATACCGGACGGGCACCCATCCGAACTTAGACGTAAGCGCGCGGACTAATCGGTCGCTGATTCAGGCTGGACCGCGGAGGACGAGCGAATGGCGAACATCGTAATGGTGGCCGGCGGCTGGCATGGAGGCTGGGCGCTCACGCCCATCGCTCGCAAACTCCGCGCCCGCGGACACGAAGTGTTTACGCCGACACTGACGGGGCTGGGCGAGCGGTCGCATCTGGCGGGGATTGCGATCAATCTCGACACGCACATCGAAGACGTGGCCAATGTCGTGCGCTACGAACGTCTGCGTAACGTCGTTCTCTGTGGACACAGTTACGCGGGCATGGTCATCACCGGGGTCGCCGATCGGTTGCCGGAGCAAATCGCAAGCTTGGTTTATGTCGACGCCTTCGTGCCGAAGGATGGTGAATCGTGGTGGGCCCTCGCAGGCGATCGCTACCCGCCAGCGAGCACTCGACGGTTGCAAGGTGGACGGTTTCAGCGTCGCCGCGCCGCTGCATTTAGACGAGCGACGCGCTCCTCATCCGCTTGCAACCTTTCAGCAAGCTGTTCGTTTGACCGGACGCTGGCGGGAGGTTCGGGAGAAAGTCTTCATCTATGCTTCCGGGTGGCCCGAGACGCCATTCACTCCCACGTATCAGACGCTGAAGACAGATCCCGCCTGGACCGTCAGGTCACTACCCACCACTCATGACATCATCCGCCATGCCCCGGACGACCTGGTCTCCATTTTGCTCGGCTTGCAGGAGCTGCAATGAAATACCGCACCCTCGGCGACAAGCTCGAAGTGTCCGCGCTCGGTCTCGGCTGCATGCCGATGATCAGCGGCGGCAACATCACGTATGGTGCTGCGAACCGGACTGAATCCATCGCCACAATCCACGAAGCGATCGACCTGGGCATCACGTTTTTCGACACAGCCGAGATGTACGGGCCGTTCACCAACGAAGAGCTGGTCGGTGCGGCCATCAAGGGCAAGCGCAAAGGACTGGTCATCGCCACCAAGTTCGCGATGCGCTGGAACGGCGACCAGATGGCAGGCCTCGACGGCTCACCGGCGAATGCGCGTCGCGCGTGCGAAGGTTCGCTCCAGCGCCTGGGCATCGAGACGATCGATTTGTTTTATCAGCACCGGGTCGACCCGAAGGTGCCGATCGAGGAGACGGTCGGTGGCATGGCGCAGCTGGTGAAGGAAGGCAAGGTGCGGCACATCGGACTTTCGGAGGCCGGCGCCGAAACGCTCAAGCGAGCGGCGCAGGTGCATCCGATCGCGGCACTACAGACCGAATATTCGATCTGGGAGCGCGACGTCGAAGAGGAGATTCTTCCGACCTGCCGCGAGCTGAACATCGGCTTCGTGCCTTACAGCCCGCTCGGCCGCGGCTTCCTCGCCGGCGGCATTCGCAGCCTCGACGATCTCGCGGCCGACGACTGGCGCCGCAACGATCCGCGTTATTCGGCCGAAAACCTGCCGAAGAATCTGGCGATCGTCGATGCGATAACGAAGGTGGCGCAGCGGCACGGCGTCTCCAACGCGCAGATCGCGCTTGCCTGGCTGCTCGCGCAGGGCGCGAACATCGTGCCGATTCCCGGCGTCAAGCGTCGCGAAACGATGCGCGATTCAGCGGCTGCGCCCGATGTGAAGTTGAGCGATGCCGATCTCGCAGCTCTCGATGCAGCGGCGCCCAAGGGCAAGACTGCCGGACCGCGCTACAGCGAGCGCGGCATGAAGATGGTGAAGCTCTGAGAGCGGTTTTTACGATCGGCCGACGAGCCACTTGTCGAGCATGCTCGTCAGCTCCTCGTCATGCTCCTCGCAATCGACGGGCTTGAGAACGAGCACGGCGGGGACACTGCGGGTCACGGCGTGGCTCCTGAGACGGTGCAGAATCGCTTTGCCTGCCTCGCCGGTGGTGGCGAGATCGAGCATCAGCAACCGCGGGACCTGCGGCATTTCGGCGGGCCAGTAATCGAAGATGAGGCCGGCTGCATCTGCAGCGCCTGAGACATGTACAGCTGAAACACCGGGCGCTTTGCGGCGGATCGCGGCGAGCGTTTTCTCGGCGTCCGAGTCGGACGGTTCGATGAGCAGGACATCGATTGGCTGGGACATAAGGCGGCTCGCATCGAGCAATGGCGCTCTGATGGGAACACGACCGAGCGGAACGCGGAGTTCCACTGCGCCCGGTTACGTCAAGTCGTCAGCGGATCTTCGACTTCTGCCCGACGATCAGCAGCGCGCGACTGTGCACGCCGAGTTTACGGAAGATGTGGTTCAGGTGCTTTTTGACCGTGCCTTCTGTAATGCCGAGGGCATTGGCAATCTGCCGGTTGCTCATTCCCTGCATCAGCAGATCGACGATCTCGCGCTCCCGTTCGGTGAACGACGCCTTCGCCTCGCGTGCCGGTGGCGCGACCGCGGATGCCTGACGCCGATCGCCTTGCCGTCGCTCCCCTTTGCGGCGATCGCCTACCCGCCGATCTCCGCCTTCACGCCGCTCGCGGAACGGCCACTGCAGACCGGCCGGAGGCTTCGCGTTCGCAATTGTTTTCTTTCGGTGTACCAAAACGTTCCAATGCCCCACTCTTCCCACCCTTCCAAGCAGGACACGAGCGAGTTTCGTGAACGGTTCCCTTTTATGAAGCAGAGCGTCGGTTACGTGGCTTTGGTCGTGCGCGATTACGACGAGGCGATCAGGTTCTATGTCGAGACGCTCGGTTTCGTGCTGATCGAAGACACATTCGTGGAGGCGCAGAACAAGCGCTGGGTGCTGGTGGCGCCGCCCGGTTCGAATGAGTCTCGATTGCTTCTGGCGCGGGCGGTCGGTGCCGAGCAGGAGTCACGCATCGGCAACCAGACCGGCGGACGTGTATTCCTGTTCTTACACACCGACGACTTCTGGCGGGACTTCCGGCGCTACCAGGAGCGCGGCGTTGTATTCATTCGCGAACCGAAGGAAGAGAGCTACGGCACGGTGGCCGTGTTCCTGGATCTCTATGGGAACCAGTGGGATCTGCTGCAGCTGACGAAAAAATAGGCCGCCCTCGTGGGCGGCCCGATGGGGGTGACTGCCTCAGCGCTACAGCGTCTTCAGATACTCGATGATTGCCCAGCGCTCGGCATCGGTCAGCGACTGCGTGAACTCGTGACCGGCGTTGCTGTTGCTGTAGAGATTGGTGTTGTAGATCATCCGCGACGCGATCTGCTTGTCCGTGATCGGCGGCGGCGACTGATAAGCCAGGTTCAAGTACTGGGCCGCGACGTTGTCCCACATCGAGAACAGCACGTCGATCGTCGCCATGTTTTCGCTGCAGGGGAGAAACGGATTCGTGAAGATCGAATTGCTGCAAGCGAGCGCGGTGGTCTTCCAGCCCAGCTTCTGAAAGTCGTAGGCGTTGTAGCTGTAGTCGAAGCCGGCGTTCTTGCCGCCCCAGCCCGTCGGCGATTGCACGCGCTTCCAGACCTTCGGTCGGTCCGAGGGCTTCAGCACGGCCCACAAGTTCGGCACGCTGCCGTTGTGGAAGTACGGCGCGGTGGCCCACGTGCCGTACAGCGGCGGCGCGACGTAGCCGAGCGGATTCACCCACTCGTTCGGTCCGAGCGGCGAATAAATCGCTCCGCCGTTGTCGTAGACCGCTCGCGGCACGCGACGCAGCTCGCTGGAGACGAGGTCCTCGGACGGATACTCGACCCAGTTTGGACTGAGCTCGTTGTACGCCCACCAGGAGCTGTTCCAGGCGCGTCGCATCCGGATATCCGCCATCAACTGCATGCGACGCGGGTCGGTGCGAATCGTCTCGATCGGCGTGACGATGCCGGCGACGCCTTTGAGACGAGGATCCGAAAGATAGTTGGGATCGGCCGCGTGGCGCGGCGAATAGACACCGTGACAACTCGCGCAGGAGCCGTTGCCTGCCGGTTTCGGAATCGTCGCGTTCGCGCCGTTCGCCCACAGGTTGCGCTCGTGGAACAGCACGGCTCCCTGCTCGGCCAGCGTCGTGTTGATCGTCTTCGGATACTTGGCCGGCGACAGCGAGATCAGGAAATTGTTGATGTCCTCGAACTCCGGCTCCAGCGCCCGCCGAGCGCCGGCGTCACGAAAGATGTTCGCGACACCGAATGCCATTTCTGAATGCACGTTGTCGGACGACAAGGCACCGTCCCAGAACTGGCGCGTCTTGAACCCGCGATTCCACCACGCCGGCGCCTTGGTCATGCCGGCGTGCGGAGCGTTGGCCACGTACTCGAGCGGACTCGGCGCGAGCGCCAGGTTGTCCATGTCGAACAGCGCCGGCAGCAACGAGATGAGCCCGATCGCATCGGAACCGCCGCGTCCGGTGCTCCACGGAATCGGCAGCAGCTCGCCGATCGTCGTGATCGGCGTGGTCCGGAACATGTCCGAGGCAAGCAGACCCGCGTCGTTCGCGCTGTTCGGCAATCCCCACGCGAAGGAGGATTCGCCCGTCGTGCCCAGCCGCGAGTCATGACATGCAGAGCAGGACGCGCCGATGAGACCGGTCCACCGGCCGTTGTCGTCCTTGCCCTGGATCAAGCCGAGCGGTAGCTGACCGCTGCCGCCGTTGGTCGCATTCGGGTCTTCGCCCGGCAGCGGATAGGGATTGCGGAACGGCGCCGGATACAGGCCGTAGCGCTTCGCGACCTGATCGTCGAAGTCCGGCGGACGC
>Ga0068864_100001242_pt1 | contig 21224 bp, 19 predicted proteins | sample KBSSwiS72_FD_66586 | JGI IMG/M metagenome (GOLD analysis project Ga0068864, IMG submission 66586) | Switchgrass rhizosphere microbial communities from Kellogg Biological Station, Michigan, USA - KBS Switchgrass S7-2 | ecosystem: Host-associated > Plants > Roots > Rhizosphere > Soil ... | reverse complement strand
CGGGCCATCATTCTGCTCAACGCGGGAGGGACCCGACGCATCGGCCCCGGACGCCTCTATGTTGACATGGCGCGTCGACTGGCCCTGCAAGGACATCGGGTGATCCGCGTCGATCTGATGGGCCTCGGCGACAGCCTCGCCGCAGCGGGTCGCGCAGAGAACATCGTTTATCCCGACACGGCACCGCGCGAGGTCGAAAGCATCGTCGTCCACATGCGCCAGCACGACGACGTTCGGCATTGCGTCGGCGTAGGTTTGTGCGCCGGGGGGTATCACGCATTCAAGGCGGCCGTGATGGGTGCGCAGTTCGACACCGTCGTGCTGATCAACCCGTTGACCTTCTTCTGGCACGCCGACATGCCGCTCGACGCGCCGCTGCCCCGGCACAAGGTCGTTAGCGAGATGAACCGCTATCAGCGCGATTTGCTCTCCGTCGACCGCTTCCGCAAGCTGCTGCGCGGCGATGTGGATCTGCGACGCCTCGCTCGTTTGCTCGGCAAATGGCTGCACTTCAAGCTGGCCACGCCGGCGCTCGAGATCGCACGGCGCCTGCACATCTCCCTGCACGAAGATCTCGCGGGCGAAATGGCATTGCTGGCCCGGCGCAAAGTGCGCATGCATTTCGTCTTCGGGGCAGACGAACCCGGCCCGCAGCTGCTGGCGACCCAGGGGGGACGCATGGTGGCCAAGCTGCAGCAAGCCGGGTCGGTCGAGATCAGGCATTTCGATTCGGCCGACCACATTTTCAGCCGCTGGGCCGATCGGCAAGATCTCATCGAATCGTTGGCCGAGTCCTTGGCGCCACGGCCATAGGGCCGCAGCGGCCTACGTCATTGCTTCTTGGCGATGACCACCAGCGAATCGCCCCGCCCGAACAATGGCGCGGGTGCCGAGAGTGCACCGGCCAGTGCCCACGACGCAGCGCGCGCGACGCCGCGAACACCTCGGCGTGCGATGCGCCCGAAGCGATCGGGCGACGCGGCCGCGCTGGCACGCGAGGTGGCCGGGCGTGTCGAATCCACCTCCATGACGATCCCCGGGTCCGCGGGGTGCCTCCCTCGTTGCTTGAGCACGCCGACGAAGACGTCTTCCAACTCTCCTACCGTGTGGTCAAGTGGAATGCGCTCCGTCCGCTCGTGGATCGGCGCGAATCCGGCGCGCCCGAGCGCGGCTCGCAGCGTCGCACTCGAGAACTGGTAGACATGCCCCGGAGGTGTCGGATGCTCCCACAGGCCCATCGTCCTGCAGAACATCTGGTACGTCGTCGCAGGCAGCAAGCCGTCGATGTTCGGCGTTGTGACGACGAGCAGCCCATCGTCGGTCAACAGCTCGCGCGCTGCGGCGAGCGCGCGCATCGGACTCGGCATGTGCTCGATGCTGTCGAACATGGTCACGACGTCGAAGGCGGGCGCCCCGAATTCATGCCGCTCCAGCGTCGCCAGTCGCGCGTCCAGGCCGCGCGCGCGGTTGTACGCGACGGCGCTCGGACTGACGTCGATGCCGGTCGCCTGCCAACCGCCCTGCGAGGCGACAGACAAGAACCAGCCCGTGCTGCAGCCCACATCGAGCAGCCGGCCGCCTTTCGTCGAACGGTGGCATTAGATCAGTGCGAGGCGAGCGAGCGCGGCGGGCCGCCACGAAGCGTCGTCAGCGCGTTCATGCTGATGGTGAACGTACGAGTCGATCGAGTATTGCGCTTCGAGCGCGACCGGTCTTGGACGGGGATTGACGTAGACCAGCGAACACTTGCGGCAGCGCACGAGCCTGAAACCGTTTTTTGCGGCGAGGAAGGTTGAATCGTCGGCGCCGCACAGATCGCATGCGACGGCCTCTTGGTGCGTGTCATTCTGCATGCGGTAAGCTTGCCAGCACCGTCTCATGTGTCAACCCTACATGTGGATGCCAACGGAACGACGTGATGCCCGGTAAGCGCGAGCTGGCAGCCCGCGTGCTAGCCTCGTTCGGCATCACACGCGCGGCGGGCGCCGCGCGCTCACGCCTAGTGCGCGACCTGCGCGTCCTCGCGTACCACCGCGTGTTGCCCCATCTCGACGAGGCGACGTACCCCTTCGACCTCGAACTCGTCAGCGCGCTCGAAGCCGAGTTCGATTGGCAGATGGCGTATGTAGCACGGCATTTCGTGCCGGTGACCTGCGCGCAGGTCGCGGCGACCCTCGCTGGCGGTCCGCTGTTGCCGCGGCGCGCCGTGATGGTCACGTTCGACGACGGCTTCCGAGACAACCACGACGTCGCGCTGCCGGTGCTGCGCCGGCGCGGCGTGCCCGCTGTGTTCTTCGTCTCGACGGGGTATGTGGGGACGCATGCCGTGTTCTGGTTCGACCGCATCGTGCACTTGCTCCTGCGCACATCGCTCCGCACGCTGAGGTTGGAGGCGATCGACGTCGATGTGCATCTGGGGGACGGTACCCCTGCAGCCCGGCGCGCCGCTGCCGCGAACGTCCTCTCGCGCCTGAAGCGTGTCGACGACGTTGTGCGCCTGCGCGTGCTCGAGGAGCTCGACACGCAGGCTGGCGTCGCGCTCGACGACGCCACGCGCGCCGCCAGCGAGCCGATGACGTGGGATCACGTGCGTGCGCTGAACGCTGCGGGCATGGAGATCGGATCGCATACGGTGTCGCATCCGATCCTTGCGCGCACGGCCCCGGCGACCATGCGCGCGGAGCTCGAGCAGTCGAAGGCCGACATCGAGCGCGAGACTGGCCAGGCCCCGCTCGCGCTCGCCTATCCGGTCGGCGGCGTCAGCGCTGTCGACGACGCCGTCATCGCCGCAACGAGTGCCGCCGGCTACCAGATCGCATTCACCTACCGTTCGGGCGTCAATCCGCTGCCGATTGCGGCGCCGTTGCTGCTGAAGCGCTTGCACGTCGAGCGCTACACGACCCGCCCAATGTTCGAGGCAGCGCTACAATTGCCGTCAGTATTCGCCTGATCCATCCGGCGCCGCAATGAGAACGGAAATCTTGGACTGATACTCGCAAACGCGGTGCAGTCGCCGCAGGATCGGCGCCCTCCCATTGCAGCACTCTCAACGCATGTCAGACATCGAGCAGCAGGTGTACTCGGCGATCGCTTCGGTCGCCGATAACAAGACGGCGCGTATCGGCCCCGATACGGAACTGATCGGCGAAGGCCGCTTGTTCGATTCGATGAAGTTGGTGGAACTTTGCCTCGCGCTCGAGGACCTGGGGGGCGACTTGGGCTTCGACTTCGACTGGACGTCTGACGCCGCAATGTCTCGTTCGGCGAGCATGTTTCGCACCGCCGGCGCGCTCGCGGCCGAGTTCATCGGCCAGATGCAGCGCGCGGCATGATCCTCGTCACAGGTGCGAGCCGCGGGCTCGGCCGCGCGATTTGCGAACGGCTGGTCGCGCGGGGCGACTCGGTTGTCGGACTCGCCCGCAAGGTCGCCGGCCTGCCGTTCCCCGCGCTCGAATGCGACGTCGCGGACGCGGTTCAGGTGCGCGCGGCGGCCAAGCGATTGCGCGCGGACGAATTTCAGGCCGGACCGCGTCACGCGCTGGTCAACGCGGCCGGCATCGCGTCGATGAATCTGGCATTGACGACGCCGGCCGGGGTGGCGCGGCGCATCGTCGAGACAAACTTGCTCGGCACCATACATTGCTGCCAGCAGTTCGGCCCGCTGTTGATCCGCCACAAGCCGGCCCGCATCATCAACTTCTCGACTATCGCGGTTGCACTCGGATTGAAAGGCGAGTCGGTGTACGCGGCGTCGAAAGCCGGCGTCGAGTCGTTCACGCGCGTGTTCGCGCGCGAGATGGCCGACTTCGACGTCACAGTCAACTGCATTGCACCCGGCCCGATCGCGACCGACCTGATCCGCGGCGTGCCGAAGCAGCAGATCGACGCCGTCGTCGCGCAGCAGGTGATACCGCGGCAGTTCTCGCCCGATGCCGTCTGCGATCTCGTCGAACTGCTGCTTTCACCGCTCGCGCGCTCGATCTCGGGCGAAGTACTGCACGTCGGAGGCGCATGACCGGACTCGTCGACCGGCTTGCCGCGCGCTGGGCCGATCGCCAGTATCCGTTTCTGGTGGGCGACCGCGGGGCACTGCGTTTCGGCGATCTCGCGGCCCGTCCGCCCGCCGCGCTCGACGATGTTCGCCCTGGCGACGTCGTCGCGCTGATCGGCGACTTCGAACCGACCTCGATCGCGCTGCTGCTCCACCTCATCGACCGCGGCGCGATCCTCGTCCCGCTGACGACCGCGACGGCGGCCGATCACGACTACTTCTTCGATGCAGCGTTGGTCGACGTCGTGATCTCTTCGGCGGGCGTGGTGCGGCACAAGCACAGCCGTTCGCATCCACTCATCGACACGCTGCGAACGGCGGGGAATCCGGGGCTCGTGCTGTTCTCCAGCGGCACGACAGCGCGGCCGAAGGCGATCCTGCACGACCTGACCCACTTCCTGCGCCGCTACGAAACGCCGCGCCCCGCGCTGCGCACCCTCAACTTCCTGCTGTTCGATCACATCGGCGGGCTGAACACGCTGCTGCACACGCTCTTCAACGGCGGAACGGTGGTCAGCGTCGGCGACCGCACCGTGTCGGCCGTGCTCGAAGCCTGCCGCCGCTACGACGTCGAAGTGCTGCCCGCGACGCCGACCTTCCTGCGCCTGTTGCTGATGAGCGGCGCGGCCGATCGAGATTTTCCACCGACGCTCTCGATAGTCACCTATGGCACCGAGCGGATGGATCAGCCGACGCTCGACCAGCTGTGCGCGAAGCTGCCGCGGGTCGAGTTCCGGCAGACCTTCGGCATGTCGGAGCTCGGCATCGTGCGCGTGAAGTCAGTGGCGCGCGACAGCCTCTTCATGCAAGTCGGCGGCGAGGGCGTCGAGACACGCGTCGTCGACGGGGTGCTGCAGATCCGCTCGGCGTCAAGAATGCTCGGATACCTCAACGCACCGTCGCCGTTCGATTCCGAAGGCTGGTACGACACGAAGGATCGCGTCGATGAGCGCGACGGAGCCTACAAGGTCGTCGGCCGCACCAGCGAGGTCGTCAACGTCGGCGGCCTCAAGTTCATGCCGGTCGAGGTCGAACGAATTGCGCTCGAGTTTTCCGGAGTCGCGTTCGCGATTGCGTACGGGCGCGCCAACCCCATCACCGGACAGCATGTCGAACTCAAGGTCGAGCCGCGCGAAGGCACCACGCTCGATCGCGCGGCGTTGCAGTCGTACCTCGCGGAGCGGCTGCAGCCGCACATGCAACCGCGCCGGATCCGCATCGAGCCTATCGGCATCGGCCACCGCTTCAAGAAGAGCGGTATCGAGTAGCAGCCACGTCAGCTCGTGTCCTCGTCGAACTCGGTGAGGTACCAGGCCTCGGCCGGCATCGCATCCGCCTCGGCGCTGCGCGCGATGTAGACCGGCCGCCGGTCGGGGCGCAGCGTGAGGCCCGCGGCCCGCAACTGCGAGGCGAGAGCCGCTGGCGCAAGGCACGAGAACGACAGGCTCGACGCCGCCTTCTCGGCCCGCGCACGCTGCGTCAGCGCGGCAACGAGCGGCCAGGTCCAGCGCTGCGGATCCGCCGCAAAGAGATCACCGATTTCGAACTTGCCGCCGACGATGCGCCACACCGCGTAGCCGCGTATCACGCCGCCGCGGTCGCGGCAGATGGCGAGTTGCCACACGTCGTCGCCCGCGCCGCGTTGTGTGCCTTCGAAACGCCATCGCAGCATGCGCGCCGAGCGCACGGACAGCAGCAGCGAGCCCGGGCGCTGCGCGAAAAGCGCATCGATCTCGCTTGCCGTCCACGCCGTGTCGTGGCACTCGAGCCGGTCCGTGCCGAATCCATGCACCCGATCGCGAACAGCGAGCGCGAAATCGACGAACGGTGCGGCGAGCGCGGCAAGAACGGCGGGCAGCCTCTTGGCGAGCAGTCGCCGCGTGCGCAGCGGCTTCGCGTAGCGGTCGAAGCTCCCGAGCTCGCGAAAGCCCGCCGCCCGAAAGACCGGCGCCGCGTTCGCGTTCGGCAGCGCGTAGCAGAGGTCGAATCGCTCGGCAGCGATCCGCGCGCCGGCACGCAGGAGTTGCATCGCCGGGCCGAGCGAGCGATGGCGCGCATCGACAACGAAGTCGCAGGCCGTCGCCATCGTGATCGCGCGCTCGCCGAAGCGGAACGCGCGCGCACACAGCCCGATCGTCCCTTGCGCCCCGGCGACGGTCGTGGCCCTCAACGCCAGGAGCGTCGAGTCGGCAACAGGATTGTCGGCATAGGCCGCTCGCAGCTTCGCGCGTGCGCCGGCATCGTCGTAGCCGTCGAAGTTCGCGCACCACAACGCCGCGATCGAAGCGACTTCGCTCGGACCGACCTCTTCGACGGAATAGCCGGGGATTGTCATCGGGAGGCGTCGTCATCGTCATCGAACCCGGTGACGTACCACGTGTCCAGGGTATCGAGCGCTGACGGCAGCCTCTTCGAGATGAACATCTGGCGCCGCTCCGGGCGAATCGCGAGGCCGGCTGCGAGCAACTGGTCGGTCACAACGCGCGCACCGCAGAACTCGACCGAGACGCTGCGCAGCCCCTCTGCGCGGGCAACCTGCACGAACGCGCGCAAGAGCGGTGCCGTCCATCGGCCGGGATCCGTGCTGAAGAAATCACCCACCTCGGCATGGCCCGCGTGGTTGCGCCATATCACGTAGCCTTGCGCCTCATGGCCGGCACCGTGGGCTGCATGCACCCGCCACTGCCCTTGCGACGAGGCGGCGAAACGCCACTGGAGGATGCGGCTCGTCCGCTCCGAGAACACCAGCGACCGCGGTCGCCGCTCCCACAGCGCGTCGATCAAGGGGTCCGTCCACGAAACCGCCCGCAGGTCGAGCCGGTCATTTTCGCGCCGGCGGTGCAGGTGCTCCCTGGCGCGCAGGCCGGTGTCGACGAAGGTGGCGACGGCGCTGGCGAGCGGCCCGGGCATCCGCCGCGCGAGGAACGTGCGGCTCGACAGCGGAGTCGCGTAGCGTCGCAGGCTGCCGAACTCGCGCAGCCCGCCGCGCGCGCACACGCCGGCGGCCTTGTCGTTCGGAAAACCATATGCGAGATCGAATCGCTGCGTGGCCGACCGAACGCAGTCACGCATCAGCAGCAGCGAAGGTAGCAGCGAGCGGTGGCCGCGGTTGACGACAAAATCCCTGAAGCCCACGCCGCGAAAGCGTTGTTCGCCACGCCAGAAGTGACGTACGTTCAGCCCCTGCGCCCCCTGCGGCTCGCCGGCAAACTCAAGCAGTTGGACGCTCGCACCATCCACCGGGTTGCGCCGATAGCTCTGCTCGAGTTTGGCCTTGGCGGCTGCATCGTCAAGGCCGAGCAGGTTGTCCGCCCACAGACGGATCAGCTGCTCGCCGTCAGCCCCGAGATCGGCCTCGCGAACCGAATACCGCTGTGCAGTCGTGTCCATCAGGTTGATTGGCGCCGCGGCCCGATATGCAGAATCGCGCGTGCCAGGTTGACCCACGTCCTCCATCGCAGCGGATCGTGCCGCGCCGAGGCGAGAAACAGCTTTCGCGCCTCTGCCCAACGTCGCTCTGCAAGACGCATCCACGCGCGCTGGAATGCAAGGCGGGCCTGCGCACGCGCCACGAAAGGCTCGGACCGCAGGTGCGGGGCCTCCGCAAGGAACTCGTCGTACACCTCGCGCTCGCGCTGCCACCACGAGCCGTCGTGCATCTGATCCGACATCAAGCTGTCGGCGTGCCGGCGTCGGACCATGAGCGGCGCCTCGAGGTAGCCGATGGCACCGAGCAGGCCCACGCGCAGCCACAACGCAAAGTCCTCTCCCATCCGACGGTGAGAGTCCATGCCGCGGGTCATCTCGAACGTGGCGCGCCGCATCACGACTGTCGAGCAGCCGACGCAGTTCTCGTGGAACAGGAACTCGAATGGGATTCGGTCGCCGACGGCGACGCGCTTCTCGCGCGCCGTCTTCATCGGCGTGCCGTCGGTGAGCAGGATGTCGGTGCATGTGAGCACGACATCGGGATTCGCATCGAGGAAGGCGACCTGCCGCGCGAGCTTGTCGGGCAGCCAGCGGTCATCGGCATCGAGAAAGGCGAGGAACTCTCCTTGAGCGAGGCGCACTGCGCTATTGCGCGCTCCCCCGGGACCGGCATTGGGTTGGCGCACGAGCACCAGATCGTCGGTTCTCGACGGTGTGACCGGCGCCGGCGATCCGTCATCGACGATGATCAGTTCCCAATCGCGGAAGGTCTGCGCACGAACGCTCTCGAGCGCTTCGTCGAGCCAGGCGCCGCCGGGCTGGGGGTTGCGAAACCATGCAGGCACGATGACGCTGACCCGTGGGTGCCTGCGCACCTCACTGCCGCGTTTGACGACGATGTCCGGCTCACTATCGACAGGCATGGGTGGCTTCAGTATCGCAAGCGGATCAAGGCCGCGGCAAATGCGTCAGTTTCCCGGCAAATGAAGTACGACCGCCCCAGCGGCAAGTCCGCACAGCGCCACAGCGAACCCGTACCCGCTTGGATCGTAGAGATCCCAGGCCACCCCGAGGACCAGGACGGCGAATGACAGTGCCCCCCACCTCGCCCGAGGGCGCAGCCCCTGGGGTCCGCCGGGCCGCATCCGGCGTCTCACGGACAAATCGAGAAGGCCGTCATCCCGCCTCACTCGCCGAGACATTGGAAGGGGCGGCGCCGAGCGCACTAACGTTTCCAAACATGGCAGAAAGTCTACCCGGCGCACTCGCGCTCGCAGACCCGTCGTCCACGGGGGTTGTTGCAACCCGCACCCTTCACCTTCGGTAGTACTGCGCGAGATCACTGAGAGCGGACTTGGAGAGGGCTTTCAGGAGAGCTTGTTTGCATCAGCGCCGAGATGGTCTATGGTTAACGAAGGGAGCGTTGAGGAACTCGGCCTTGAGCAGAAGAGATCGAGAAGTTGACGCTTTTTAACGTCACTTTTGGGGGCCAGGTTGTGAATTCCTACAAGAATATTGGGCCACAACTGATACCTTCTCAAAGTCTCTTCCGCTGAAGATTCAAAGATGAAGGTTAACCTTGCCTATCTGATCTTGCTGCCGGGCGTGTGCGTGTTGGGGTCCGCGCTGGGTGGCTGGGCTGGCCTGGGCTACGCGGCCGCGGCCTGGTTTGCCCTCGGTTGCATGGCGGTACTTGTGCACTTGGCGGTCGTGCTGATGCACAAACCTGGCGACGACGAGACCCCCCAGTCGGCGCCCGCTCTCGACAAATGGCTGCACAAGTGGCTGCCCCGGCCTGATCGCACTTAGCCATCTGGAAGCGCGTTCTCGGTGAGCCACGCCACGAGATGGGTGGCTATGCGCTTGCCGACATCGGCGTCCCACAGAGGTGGTGACTCGCCTGTCTTCCCGCCGTTGAACCGGCACTCCCACACGACGCGTTCCGCGACCGCCTCGTTCAAGCCCGAGTAGGTGTTCGAACCGAGGTCGTAGGTGAGACGTCGGCCAACACGATGGCCCACGGTGATACAGGGCTTGCAAATCGCAGTCGTTTGCTCTTGAACGACCTCCGAGTCCGTGATTACGCAAACCGCCGAAGTCATCAACTTGGCAGTCTGCTCGTCGGTCATTCCCTTCGCGAAACGGACGCGTTCGCCTTCGATGGATTCATGGCCGGTGGGTTGAATAAGATGCTGCGCCGCGGCCGCTGAAATCAGCCAGATGAGCGGCATGCGATGGCTGACGCGACGCAGCAGCGACACCAGCTTGATATGTGTGGGCAGGTTCCCGATGTTCTCAGGCTGGGCCAGTGCGACCAGTGCGTAGCCGCCCTCGAATGGATGCTCCGAAGTGAACGAGAGCTCCGCGGTCTCCTTCTCGGAGAGAGGCGATCGGCACGTGACCTGGAACGCCTCTGCTGACAAGCTGCCCACGTTGTGGACCCAGGCAGCAGGAATGCCGTACGTCGACAGCCGTTTCACCGCGTCGTCTCCCGACGTATAGATCACATCCGCAATCTTCTCGATGAAGCCGGGCTGCCTCGCACTCGCAGCACTTAGCCCGTCATCGCCCAGCCCACCGTCCACCTGGACCAGAGTCACACCGCAGTCCTGCGCTGCGCAGGCGGCAATCTGCGCCACACGCCCGCTGGCGAACACGACAATCGCTTGTGGGGCCGCGTCCTCGATTTCTCGAGTCAGCTCTTCCAGAAGAAGGTTATCTTCGAGGTCTGCCGGAACACCGAAATGCGAGAGGTCCTTCAGGAACCCAAACTGGGATCGACCCGCCCACCACGCCTCCACGTCACCGACGTGTGCGAGTCTGATCGGGATATCCGTCTCGCGGAGCAGCGCCTCGATCAGCGGGACGGCCTTCACACAATCGGATTCGCTGCCCACCACGCACAGGATGGGGCCGCGCTCGATCATCGACGCCTGGAAGCCGCCGATCTCCTTTTGAAGGAGCTGGGCCGCGCGACGCACCGAAGCGCACGTCACGATCGTCTCGCCGAGCAGGCAAAGCTCGAGGAGGACCCGATTGCAGAGCAGATTGATGCGTCGTGGGATACCGCTGGTCCACCGGTGGATCGCAGCAAATGCATCACTGCTGAATCGGGGATAGCCGGCCCAACCCGCAACGCCAAGACGGTACTTGACGTACTCGGCCACGTCGGCCGCGTCGAGCGCATCGAGATGGCACTTGGCGTCCAGTCGGAGAGCCGTCACCGCCATCACGTGGTCGCGCAGTTCCGGTTGCCCGATCAGGCAGACTCTCAATGAAGACTCTGGGGCTTCGGCCAGCAGCAGATCAAGGGCAGCCAACGCGTCCGGCGTGAGGCACTGCGCTTCGTCGATCGCCAACAGAACACAGCGCCCCTGGACTGCCTGCCCGCCAAGGAACGCTCGGAGCGAAGCACGCAGATCGACCAGGGGCTTCTCGGCTTCGATCGGACACAGGCTGCGCAGCACTGCCATCATCAATTCACGAGCGTCGAGTTGCGAGCTCACGATGTGCACCAGCGACGTGGTGGACGGGTCGAGCCTGGCAAAGGCCGCCCTGGCAAGCGTCGTCTTGCCGGTTCCGATGCCCCCGCTGAGCATCACGACGCGCAGAGTGCCCTCGATGGCGCGATGAAACGCGGCGCAGGTGTCGCGGTTGCCGACCGCGTCGAAGTAGAAGCGGGGATCGGCGCTCAGCTTGAATGGGAGTTCGGACAGGCCGAAGTGCGATTCATACATGGAGCGTCGCTTTCGACGGCGGCGTGTCCGTCAACGCTCGATGCGGATCACACGACCTCGCGCACTGTCCGTGACCACATACAGCCATCCGTCGGGCCCTTGGCGAACATCACGGATGCGCTCCAGGAGACCGGTCACGAGTCGCTGCTGTTCGACGACGCGATGGCCGTCCAACTTGATTCTGAGGATCGCCTTGTCCTGGAGGGTGCCGATGAACATCTGGCCCTTCCAACCCGGGTAGCGGTCGCTGGTGAGGAAGGTCATGCCGGTCGGGGCGATCGAGGTCGGCCCCCACCACGTCACGGGCTGCTCCATGCCCTCCTTCGCCGTGCCCTCGCCGATGGGGGCGCTGGTGGTGTATTCGGTCCCATAGGTGATGATCGGCCAACCATAGTTGCGGCCCCCGACGATGACGTTGAGTTCGTCGCCACCCTGCGGGCCATGTTCGGATATCCAAAGTTCCCCGGTTGCCGGATTGAACGCGAGCCCCTGAATGTTGCGATGCCCAAGCGTCCAGATCTGCCCGATCGCGCTTGCGTCATTCACGTAGGGATTGTTCGGCGCGGGAGTGCCGTCCGTGCGCATGCGCAAGATCTTTCCGTGTGCCGAGTCGACGCGCTGCGCGTCAGGTCGCTGACCCCGGTCTCCCAGGCCCGCGTAGAGATAGCCGTCTGGGCCGAACGCGAGGCGGGTTCCGAAATGCGACCCATCCGGCAGCTTCGCGGCCTGTCGAAAGATGACCTGGGCGGCCTCGATCCGTCCCTCCGTCAAAGTCCCGCGAGCGATGGCGGTGCTTCGATCACCGGCGTGGCCAGGCGCAGGTTCGGCGTAGGCCCAATAGATCGTGCGGCTGCGCTCGAAGTCCGGGGCGATGATGACGTCCAGCAACCCGCCTTCGCCGCCCGTGGCGACCGGCAGCAGGCCTTCCAGCGGCTCGCCGAGGTGACCATCTGCGCGGACGATCCGCATCCGGCCGGATCGCTCCGTGACCAGGATCTCCTTGTTCGGCAAGAAGGCGATCGCCCAAGGATGCTCCAACCCCTCGGCGACCGTGACGGGACGCAAGCCCTGCATGTCCATGCGTCGCAGGACCTTCGGCGTCGCCCACGCCGCGATCGCGACCAGCACACACGCCGAGATCGCGATGACAAGCGCTCTACGCGGCATGCAGCGTCTCTTTCGCGAACATGCGCGGCTTGGGCAGCCGGTAGTCGCGATAGTCGTTGGGACTTCCCTCGAGACCGGCCTCCGCCGCCTTGGCAATGTTGTACATCTCCCGCGAATTCACGTAGTGCAGCACATAGTTGGACTGGTCGTTGTACTTGCTCTCGAGGCGCTCGAACATCTGTTCGACAGGGCGGCCCAGCAGCGCCGGTATGTCGCGGTCCTGGGTTCCATGCGTATGGACCTTGATGAAGATCCACTCCGGCTTGCCGAGCACGTGGACGTGTTGCTTCACCCACAGGTCGACCCGATCGTCGGTCGGCGGGTACGCGGCCCGTATGTCCGCGTTCTCGATCCGGGGGATGATTCCCCAGCGGCGATTGCGCCAGTTCAATGCGAGCGGCCCCTGGATGAGCAGCAGATCGCCCGACGCCTTGCCCCCCACTCTGACATCGACTCCGTCGTCGTGGGACTTGGGCCTGTCGCAGTCATCGGCGGCGTAGTAGATGCTGTTGATCTTTCGCGTCTGGGTATCGCTGGGAGCCGACGGCAGCGTGAAATCGGCATAGCAGCCGAGTTCGCCCAAGACTTTCAGTTCGTTGTTGACGCCGCACCAGCGGCCATCGCCGCGAGAGTTGTCGAGGCACCAGTTGCCGTGGATGAACGCAAACGCCGGCCGACCGGTTCTCGGATCGATCGGCAGTGCGCCGTGGCGCTCGTGCAATACCCCGACGAAGCGATTGATCTTCTCCCGCAACCCCGCGTCCGTGTCGTTGTCGTGATGCAGGTGGACTTCGATCTCTCCGAAGCCATCCCGGCACAGTTGCGCAATCGCGTCCAGATGCTCCTCTCGATACTCCTCCTCCGGATAGAAGAAGGTGTGCTGCGGGTGGACCCCGTCGGCATCGCGATGACGCGACGCGAGTTCGGCGTACCCGCTCGTCCAGCGGGCGACTCGACTCACCTCGACCTCGTACGTCGGTCGATTCCATTGCGGCTCGAAGTGGTCGACGAACGAGAACATGACGTGGATCGGACCGCTTGCCTTCTTCGGCACGCGTCGCTTCAGGTAGCTCCCGAGCCAAAGATGCATGTTTTTCCTTCGGCATTCGAGGCCGAAGGCGATCGCGGGCGCGATGAGCGCGAGGGCGACGAGGAGCGAGATCCAAGGCATGGCTCTTGTCCCTTTATCGGGCGCTGCGCGACCAAACGCCGGACGACGCTTGCGTCACGAACTTCCACGAGCCCAGCAGCAGGCCGACGTTCATGCTCACGAAGAAGAGCGGGATCCGCAGCGGCCTGGGCGTGCTTCCGCGGCTCGACAGGCGCCAGCCTATGAGCGCACTGCCGTAGAAGGCGCACTGGGCCGCGAACCACCAGCCGTAGAACGGATCTGCGACCAGCATCAGGTTGGAGATCAGCGCGATCAACATGCAGTGCGGAGCCAGCCAGCGCAGGACCTTGTGCGAGAAGAAGGTGAACGCGACGACACCTCGACGCGGATCCAGCATGCCGAGGAAGCGCTTGAGGCTTTGATAGTTGCCGATACCGATCCGCACCCGGCGGCGGAATTCGTCACCGATGCGCTCGGGTATCGTCTCGGTCGCCACGGCCTCCGGGTCGTAGACGCAGCGCCTGCGCTGTTCGACCACCTGCATCGAAATCCAGAAATCGTCGACGATGGTGTTGGGCGGGATCGGAGCATAGAGACTGCGGCGCAGGGCATAGACGCCGCCGTTGGCCCCCAACAGGCCTCCGATGCGACTCTCGAAGAACTTCAGCACGCGCTCATAGCGCCAGTAGAAGTGATCCTGGTTGTCGCCCCCTGCCTCGCCTTTCACCAGCCGAAGTTCGCCACAGACGCAGCCCACTTCCGGCTGGCTGAAATGCCGGACGAGCTTTTCAACGGCAGCCGCGTCGAACGAAGTGTTCGCATCGGTCATGACGAGGATCTCTTCGTCCGCCATCGCCGCCAGGTCATTGATCACGCTCGCCTTGCCGCGCCGCGTCTGGAAATCGACGAACGTCAGGCGCGGATCGTCGATGCCGCGAAGCAGGGATGCCGTGGCGTCGTTCGAGGCATCCGATCCCACATAGACACGCAGGCGCGACGGCTCGTAGGTTTGGTTCAGCAGGTTTCGGACCCGCTCGGCAATGTGGCGTTCCTCGTTGAAGGCGGCGACGAGAACCGCGACTTCCGGGGTTGGGCCCGCACTCCGGACGCGCCGCGTCGCCGGGCGGTTGAGATAGCGCCAGTCCGAGCACAGCTGATGCGCGGCACTGCAAAATGACAACAGGATCGGGTAGAGCGCATACGTGTAGACGACGAGCGCGATGCCGGCCCAGAACAGGAACGCGAAGGCTGTCATGGCATCACCTTGGTCGTGCGTGCGTGCACAGACAGATCGAGCAGGCTCAATAGTCTTTCCACATTCGATTCCCACGTGTAGGTCTGCCCGTGCGCAGCGATCCGCGCACTGTCCCAGGTGGTGTTCAAGGCAGTGCGCAACGCCTCGCTGAGGGCCTGCTGGTCACGCGGCGCGACCAGCAGGCCCGCCCACTCGGGAACGACTTCGGGAATGCCGCCAACGCGAGTCGCGATGATCGGTACGCCGCACGCCATCGCCTCGAGCACGACATTGGGGACGCCCTCTGCGTGGCTCGGAAGGCAAAGGAGATCGCAGGCCACGAACCAGTCGGCAAGCATGCGATGCTCGACCTTGCCGACGAATCTGACCCGATGCTGCAACCGGGCGGTGGTGATGCGTCGAACCATTTCGTCGCGCGCTTCACCTCCCCCGACGACGACGAGCACCACCTCGGGTTCCAGGGCCGCGACGGTGAGGAATGCATCGACAAGATCGACGCACCCTTTCGCGACCTTGAGATTGCCGACATACAGAACAGCGCGGGCCCTGCTCTCGATGCCGAGCTTGGCGCGAGCCTCCTGCCTGCTGGCGGGATGAAACAGCCGCTGTTCGACGCCGTTGTAGAGAACTTCAACGCACTCGGGCTTGATGCCCGCGTCCACGAGCCTGCTTCGCAACGCTCGGCTCGGCGTGAAGACGCCACGGCTGCGCCGCGCCGCGGCGAGTATCTGGGCACGTTTGCCCTTGACGTCGAGGTACTCGTTCACGTCCGTCCCATGCACTTTCATCCAATGCGGCGTACCGGTGATGGATGCGAACGCGGCGGTCGCGACCGCATCCGGGAAGCCCCAGCTGCCGAGCAACGCGTCCTTGCGTGCGAACAGCATCAGGAGCGGCCGCTGCACCAGTAGCGACAGAAAGAAGAACGCCGGGTGCAGCCACTGGGCCACCCGCGGGATGTACCAGAACAGGAAGTAGTCGACGTACGGCCAGCGCGCTCTGCCGTCGCGTCGCGCGTTCCAGTACGCGACGGGCCGGCGCAGCGCCTCGGTCCACGGCACCGCCACCAGGACGGACAGATCCACCCGAGACGCGAGGCGGTCGAATTGCTGCTGATTGAACACGCCGCGCGACGTATCCCATGGGAAGCCGAACAGGTTCGTGACCACCACCACACGCATGTCGCTCACCCTCGCCCCGAGCCGAACGAATCCGGCCCGCCGGACGACACGCCGGACCGCATCGAGCGCTCGTAGAGCGCGCGATACGCCGCTCCCATCGCGTCGATCGAGCCGTTCTGCAGCGCCCACTGACGCGCCTGCGCACCCATGCGCTCGCGCAGTGCCGGATCATCGACGAGCCGAGCAAGCGACGCTGCCATGGCGCTGGCATCTTGCGAGGCCACCAGCAGTCCCGATCGGTCGTGCTGCACGATCTCCCTGTTCCCGCCGACATCGGTCGCGACGATCGGCAAGGCGGCTGCAGCGGCTTCCACGAGAGCAAGTGAATAGCCCTCCGACGTGGACGACAGGGCAAAGACATCGAGCGCCGACAACAACTGGTTCACGTCGTTGCGCATGCCGAGAAAATGCACGCACGACGCGAGCGCGAGTTCTTGAACCCTCGCCTCCAGATGAGATCGACGTTCGCCATCGCCGATGACGACGAGGTCCACGCAGCGGTCGATCGCGCGCAGGCGGCGCATGACGTCAAACAGCAACTCATGGTTCTTGATCGCACTGAGGCGCCCGACCACGCCGACGAGCACGGTTTCCAACGGACGCCCGAGCGCAGCGAGCAGCCGATGTTTGGCCAGCGTGCTTCGAGGCTGCATCTGCGCGACCGCGGTTCCGTTCGGGATCACGCTTGCCTTCGAGGCGGGGATCTGGCGGGTTTCGACGAACCGATCACGTGCCGCCGCGCAGACCGTGACGACGCGTTGAGTGCCGTTCAGCGCGGCCCGATAGAGCAGCATCTGGCGCCGCGCGCCCGTCGACGCGCCCATCCCGTGCCGGGTGTTGATCAGGCGCCCAGGACCCAGTCCGGTGACGGCGGCCGCCGCGTAATAGTGCGCCGCCGCGTTGTGCGTATGAACGACGTCGGGCCGTCGTTCGACGAGATGCCTGCGCAATGACCAGATCGCCCCCACGTCGATGCCCGGCTTCTTGTTGATCGAGCTGACCGGAATCCCGGCGGCACGCGATTGCGCCGCCAGTGCACCCTCGTGGAAGAGGCACACGATGTCGCTGCGGTCACCGCGCGAGCGCTGCCAGTCCGCGAGCGAGAGCACGACTCGCTCGAGCCCACCGACATCGAGACTCTCGACGACGTGGACGATGTTCAAGGGCGACCCTCGACGGTTGCGAGGCGCGGGAACGAATATCCCTGTCTGCTCCACGCGGGCAGCAGTTGCTCGAGTACCAGACTCGCACTGGCCGAGTCGTCATGAAAGAGGATGACGTCGCCGCCGCGGACTTGAAGTTCGCGCATGCGCCCGACGATATCCGGCGGCTGGAGCTTGTAGTCGAGGCTGTCGATCGTCCACAGAACGATAGGCCGGCGCCGCCAAAGCGCCGCCAGCAGCATCGCGATCGTCACGCGCCCATAGGGCGGCCGAAAGGCGTGGCGGCGCACGCCGTCGAACCGCTCGAGGACTTCATCGGCACGTTCGATCTCTTCCCACTGCGCGCGCGCGCTGAGGGTTTTCATCTTGGGGTGATGCATGGAGTGGTTGCCGATCGCATGACCTCCTTCCAAGATCCGCCGCACGACGTCCGGGTGTTCTTGCGCCAGCTTGCCGGTCAGGAAGAAACTTCCCCTGGCTCCATGCCGCTCGAGCAATTCGAGCAGCGCAGTTGTATGAACCGGATGAGGCCCGTCGTCGAAAGTCAGGTAGATGGAGCGACCCGTGCGTGGGCCGCCCGTGCGCAACAGGATGGGCGTCAGCACCGACATCAACGCGATGATCTTGTTCACGCGCTTGCGACCCTAGACATGCCGCCCTCGCTTCTCGAGTGCGATGGCTGCGGTCTCCAGCGACGATTGCGCGCGATGTGCCCAACTCATGTCACGAACCGCGCCCATTCTTCGCGCGGACTGCGCCGGCGAGTCGCTCGACAGAGCCTGCTCGATCGCTTCGAGGTACGCATTTCGGTCGTCGGCCATGTAGACGAACTCGCTGAAGCGCTCTACCTCTGCCGTGCGCACCGAAACGACCGGCTTTCCCGTGGCGAGGTATTCGCGAAGTTTGAGCGGATTCGCATTGCGGACCTGTTGGTTCAGTTTGTAGGGAATGATCGCGACGTCGAAGGCCTTGGCCCATTGCGGCAGAGTTTCATACGGCTGCGGCCCCACGAGGGTCACGTTGTCCAGATTTCTCAGCTTCGCAACATCGACTGAGGGATGCCCGACCAGTAGAAACTGCCATTGCGGTCGCTCCCTGGCCAGCCACTCGATCAGTTCGAGATCAGTCCATGCGGCGATGAGCCCGAAATAGCCGATCACCGGTGAACCCAACGCTGCGGCGATCGGTGCGACCACTGTGCCAGCTTCGGATGCCTTGGAAAACAGCGCGACATCGACTCCGTGGGGAGAGTACGTGGTCGCGGGGTTTACGTTCTGCTTGGATTGCACTAGCGCAGGAGGAGCCACGAAGACGTGGTCGGCGCGCTGCGTCAATTCGGCATCGCACGCCTTGATCAGATCGACATCGACGCCCGGATGCGCCGCATAGTCGTCGATGCAGTAGTAGATGGCCAGGATGTGATCGATCGCGTTGATCATGAAGCTCGGATGCGGCACGACGAACCAGAGCACGGGCCGCGTGATGCCCACATGCCGCATCCCTCGGCGCACCGCCCAGGCGCCGAACCAGCGGTTGAGGAACCCGGCTCCCGGCATTCGACGCCACGGCCACTGCGGAACGGTGCAATGCCAAAGATTCGGACCGATCTTGGAAGGCACTCGCAGCGCCTGCACCACCTTCGTGACGATGCGCTTCAGGTCTCGCCCCGATGTGCTCGGCGCTCGCATCCCAGGCGAGTCGACATAGAGCACCGGAATGCTGGTACTGAGGTGGCGCGCTATGTGATGGCTGCTGGTGCGGTTCTCGGCAAACCACTCGTTGCCGAAATAGACGATGCCCACGCCAGGAACTCCCAGCAGGGTCTGCGCCGGCGCCACGCTCATCGCGCCAACCCCGCAGACAACCCTTGTCGATGGGACGCCAGCATCATCGCGAAGCTGTGGTGGTTGGGGCCGATCTCATCGAGTATCGAAGCGTCGACGACCTGCAGGGGCGAGCCCTGCGCATTGATGCCATCGCGACGCAGCGCCTCGAGGTCCAGCGAATGATGCAGGTGGATGCCGGGAATGTAGAGCGCAGGCCTCTGCGAGGGCTTCAAATCGGCGAACGGTTGCGCTGAGCGTGCCGCATCCGTCGCGCGACGAATGTTCTGGACCCGCGCGGCCAGCGGCGTGTCGCCGCCGCAGTGATCGTACGCATCGGGGACTCGGACTTGCGCGTAGATGCTGCGCAGGCGGGTTCCGCCAAAGAGGCCGAAGCGGTTGTACATCGCCTCGACGAGTAATCCGGGGGACAGGCGGCGCATGATCTTGGTCACCGCGCTCCCTGTCGGGAGGCCGAATACCGCGCGTTGCTCGATCCCGTAATCCAGCCGGCGGTAGGCGAACGCGGCCGGTCGCTCGGTGTACAGCGCGGTCCGCGCCGCATCGTAGCGAGCGGGGTAGTAGATCCCGTCCCGCGAGCGCAGCAGCTCGGGCCGGCCCTGCCCCTCGACCTGGCCGACATAGCAGAACACGTGATCGGAGACGCAGCCGCGAACGGCCGAGCGGCTCAGCGCAGAAACCAGTGCCGGCGTGTGCAGCGCACCGGCGGCGATCCAGCCGCGCGCGGCTCGCAGCGGACGACCGTCGACCTCGACGTCCACGCCCCCCTCGTCGAATCGAATGTTCGCGGCGACGCCTGAGATCAACCTCAGCCGAGCGGCGGGGCGCAGGCGCGCGAGTCGCCGCAGTTCCTGGGCGGGTCGAATCGCCCGCCAGGGCACGAACGTGCCGGCGCATCCGAAGCGGCTGCTCCGCGCGGCATGCGGATAAAAGCGCGCAAACATCGACTCGAATGCGCTGCGATCGATGCTGTCGGTCCAGCCGGTCGGGATCACGCCGTGCCAATGAGTGCCGAGTCCGCCCTCGCCCAGGTAGGCGCACGGAACGACGCGACGCGCGTCGTAATAGGCGAATTCGCCAGCCGCCGGGCCGGTCACGACGCCGACCCGCCGTTCGGGGTTCTGCAGCAGGCCAAGGACCACCCCGAGCGCGGAGATCCCTGATCCGATCACAAGGTCGTCGACGTCCACAACTTGTTGCTCAAGTACGTGTAGCCATACCAGCGGCAACCCAGCATGCGCAGCGCAAGATCGAGCGGGCGCAGCACGCAGGGAAAGCGACCGGTCCAGGCAATCAGCCTGCCATAGCAGCGATACGCAATGCGCTCGATGGCCAGCGGCATGTCGCGACGCACCACGTTGAACAAGCGTCTGGCGCGACCGTCGGCTTTTGCTCCCCAGTCGAGCTCGACAAAGAACCTCGCCAATTCGTCATACGAGGTCGCGACCGTGTCGCCGGCCGGCAGTTCGCTCGGCGATTCATACATCAAGCCGATGGTCAGCACATGCGCCCGGTCGATCTGCAGCGCACGCCGCTCGGCGAGCGCCTTCGCCTTCGGGTATTCGTAGCAGTCGGTCCGGCTCGCCACGATCGCAGCGCTGGAAGACACATAGACCAGCTCGCCCGCATTCGATTGCTCGAGCACGCGCAGCAGCCGTGCGTTGTCTTCGTCGCGGCGCGAGTAGGACAGAATCCAGACACGGTCCTGCGGGCCGAATTGGTGGGATTTCACTTCGTCGTGTCCGACCGCCTGAACCTCACGCCCCAGGGCACGCAGCCGAGGTTCGAGCTTGCGCCAGACCAGTGAGTGCCGGCCGACCACCACATCTCTAATGGACGAGCTCAAGGCCTGTCCTACCCACTGCTCGTCGAGGCAACTCCGCCTTCGTCTCTGGAGTTGCGCTCTTCTGCAGCCGGCGCGATCGCGCGCATACCCGATTCGCCTTCCAGCTGCTCGGCGACCATGCGAACGTCCGCAGCGGCGACCTGTGTCTTCGACTCGAGGTAAGCCGCCAGCAAGAGGCGCGTGCAAAGCAGGTTGACGCGTCGAGGAATGCCGCGGGTGCGGCCGAAGATCTCTGCCACCGCGGCGTCGTCGAAGATCGTGTCGCCGTTCCAGCCGACGAAGCGAAGGCGGTGATCGATGTAGGCGCGGGTTTCAGTCAGGGTCAGCGGCCCGAGATGACACGATGCGATCACTCGCTGGCGCAGCTGCTCCATCGAAGGGGACATCAGCATGTCGCGCAGCTCGGGCTGCCCGATCAGAAAGCTCTGCAAGAGCGCCTG
>Ga0068864_100001240_pt1 | contig 21226 bp, 22 predicted proteins | sample KBSSwiS72_FD_66586 | JGI IMG/M metagenome (GOLD analysis project Ga0068864, IMG submission 66586) | Switchgrass rhizosphere microbial communities from Kellogg Biological Station, Michigan, USA - KBS Switchgrass S7-2 | ecosystem: Host-associated > Plants > Roots > Rhizosphere > Soil ... | reverse complement strand
CGGCAGCGCGCAGACGACGATCTCGCTCGCCGCGAGCAGCGCCTCGAAGCTTTCGGGCGAGCGTCGGTTCCAGCCGCGAACGACCAGGCCGCAACGCTCGAGCCAGGCCGCGATCTCGCCGCCCATCGCGCCGGTGCCGAGAACGGCGACCCGGTGGCGCGCCATCGCCAGCGGCTGGCGCGACCAGTCGCGCTCGCGCTGCTGGGCCTCGTACCGCTCCAGGTCGCGTGCGTGGCGCAGCGCCATCATGACGACGAACTGGGCGATCCCGGCCGCCTGCTCGCGGTCGACGATGCGCGAGACGCGAACGTGCGGCGCCAGATCGGGCGCAAGCAGCTTCTCGACTCCGGCGGCGATCGAGCAGACCCAGTGCGCACGCGGCACTCTCGCCGGCAGGCCGGGAGGCATCTGCCAGCCGAGGACGACGTCGACATCGGCCAACTCGGCGTCGCTCAAGGCCGAGCGGTACTCGACCAGCTGTAGCTCGGGCGCGCGGGCGCGGATGGCGTCGACGAAGACTTGCGCCGGCATCGGCTGCGTCACGAGCAAGACCTTCATGCGATGCGGTCGCCGCAATAGGCATTCATTCGTAACTCCCTGGCTTCGACGAGGCTCGTGGATTGTCACCCGCGACGATCGGGGCCAGCCGGTTCCTCGAGGCCGTCGGCGACGGTCGGATGGCGCAGGACCACGCGCAGCTCGCGCTTCATCCGCGCGTTGACGAGCCGACGCGACTCGCCGAGGAAGCTCAGCTGTGTCGGCGTCAGCAGCGCATTCGCCTCGTCGCGCGTCACGCGCCGCGGCCGCGCCAGGGCGAAGCGATCGGCGACCAGGTCGAAGTAGTCGCCCATCCGCAACGCGGTGTCGTCGGCGACGTTGACCGCACGCTGGCGCCGGCCGCGCACCAGCGCGGCGACGCAGACGCGCGCCAGGTCGTCGGCGTGGATGTGGCTGGTGTAGACATCGTCGCCGGCGGACAGCACCGGCGTGCCACGCATCAAGCGCTCGCGCGGATCGCCTCCCGCGCGATCCAGCGCATAGATGCCGGGAATGCGCAGGATCGTCACGGCGACGCCGCTGCCGCGACCGAACGCGCGCAGACGCGCCTCGGCATCGGCACGGCGGTGGCCGCGCGCGGTCGCCGGCGAGGGCGTCCGCGTCTCGTCGACGCGCGCCCCGGCGCAGTCGCCGTAGACGCCGCTGGTCGAGCCGTAGACGAGGCGACGCAGGCGACTGGAGCGCGCCAGAGCGGCGACCAGATGTGCGGTGCGCGCATCGACGTCGCCGTGCGGCGCCGGCGGCGCGAGATGGAGCACCGCGTCGGCGAGATCGGCCAGCCGGCCGAGAGTCGCGGGGCGGTCGAGGTCGCCCGACAAGGGAACGATCCCCGCTGAGCGGAGCGCCGCGACGCGGGACGCGCTGGACGTGAGCGCGAGGACCCGCCAGCGGCCGAAGAGCAGGCGCCCGACGCGCATGCCGACATCGCCGCAGCCGATGATCAGCAGCACCGGTCTCTTCGCTCGGGTCGGTCGGTCGGGCACGGCAAAACGGGATGAGCCTCGGGGGCGAAATGACACGCTTGGCGGCAGCGGCGCCGGCGCGGGGCAAAATCGCGGGCCGAGTCTAGGCGACGTTCCCGCGTCGCCCTCGCGTCGCTGCCATGCCTTTCACCATCACCGTCCAGCCGAGCGGCAAGACCTTCAGCGTCGAGCGCGACGAGCCGATCCTCCACGCCGCGATCCGCCAGGGCATCGGCCTGCCGTACGGCTGTCGCGACGGCGCCTGCGGCTCGTGCAAGTGCCGGATGCTCGAAGGCCGCGTCCTCCACGGCGCGCATCAGCAGAAGGCGCTGAGCCACGAGGAAGAGGCCGCCGGGCTGATCCTCACCTGCCAGGCGGCGCCGCAGAGCGACGTCGTGATCGAGGCACGCACGGTTCCGGGCGCCGGCGAATTCGCGATCAGAAAGCTGCCGAGCCGCGTCGTCTCGATCGACAAGCCCGCGCCCGACGTCGCCGTGCTCAGGCTGCAGCTGCCGGCCAACGACCTGTTCCAGTACCGCGCCGGGCAATACGTCGAGTTCATCCTGCGCGACGGCTCGCGGCGCAGCTACTCGATGGCCAACGCGCCGCACACGATCGTCGACAAGCCGCAGATCGAGCTGCATCTGCGCCACCTTCCCGGAGGCAAGTTCACCGACCACGTCTTTACGGCGATGAAGGAAAAGGACATCCTGCGCGTCGAAGGACCGTTCGGCAGCTTCTTCCTGCGCGACGAGGATTCCGCCAAGCCGATCGTCCTGCTCGCTTCGGGCACCGGCTTCGCGCCGATCAAGGCGATCATCGAACACATGATCTGGAAGGGAAGCGAGAGGAAGGCCATCCTCTACTGGGGCTGTCGCAGCAAGGCTGATCTCTACATGAACGAGTGGGCCGAGGAAGCGACTCGGCGCATGGCGCATTTGCGATACATCCCGGTGCTTTCGGAGCCCAAGCCCGAAGACCTCTGGCACGGCCGCACCGGCCTGGTCCACCAGGCGGTGATGCACGACCTGCCGAACCTGATGGAGCACCAGGTCTATGCCTGTGGCGCGCCGATCATGGTCGAGTCGGCGCAGCGCGACTTCATCGCCCGCTGCGGCCTGCCGGACGACGAGTTCTACGCCGACTCGTTCACGTCCGAGGCCGACAAGCACGGACCGATGGCCTAAACGGCCGGAGCTCGCCTCGCCCGTACGAGGGTCCCGATCGGCGCTCGGCCGTGTGGATTTGCCAGGGCTTCTCTGGCACCATTCCCTGCCTGAGCATCGCCGCGCTTCCGATTCATGGAGCGCTCCCTGGGAGACCATGATGAGGAATGCATCCACCACCAAGAGGATCTGCATCGGCATCGCCGCGGGTCGCCGCGACTCGCTCGCGAGGGGCCTGGCGCTGGCGGGTCTGCTCGGCGCCACCACGGCAGCCTTCGGCCAAGCCGGCCCGGCCGGCGGCAACGCCGCCGACGCCCTCGAGCGCTGCGGCAAGACGCTCGGCGTCTTGCGAATCCAGGAAGATACGTCCGCCCCCTGGTATCGCTATTACGGCCCGCGGCTCGGATCGACTGCGCCTCTGCTCAGCATGATGATCCTGCAGTCCAACTGCTTTGTCGTCGTCGAGCGTGGCACCGGCGAGGCGAGCCTCAACGACGAAACGGCGCGCGCGCGCAGCGACGAGGCGCGCGAGAGCGGCACCCGCGGCAAAGGTCAGCAGGTCGTCGCCGACTACCTGCTCAAGCCCGAGATCGTGATGGCGAACAAGGACAACGAAGGCGCGCGGATGGGTGGTGCCGGCCTGGGCAGCCTGTTCGGCAAGGCCGGCGCCGTGCTCGGCAACCTGAACATGAAGTCAAGCGAAGTCGGCGCCGTGCTGACGCTGGTCGACATCCGGTCGACGGTGCGGCTCGCCGCCGCCGAGGGTTACTCGAAGAACACCAGCTTCGGCTTCGGCGGCATCGGCCTGGGCAGCAGCGGCGCGCTCGCCGGCAGCGCCTACACCACCACCGACGAGGGCAAGCTCGCCAGCGCCGCCTTCTTCGATGCCTACAACAAGCTCGTCATCGCGGTGCGCCAATACAAGGCGCAGACCATCGAGGGCGGCCTGGGCGAAGGTGGAGGGCTGGGCGTGCAAGGCGGGACGACGGCGGCGTCGAAGAAGGTCGGCAAGTAGGCAAGGCCGTGAAAGCGTCTCCGGCACCCTTGGCGCTCCTGATCTTCGCGGCGGCAATGCTCGCGACCGCGCCGGCAACGGCGCAGCAGTTCGGCGTCTATCTGAGTTGCAGCGGCCACGTCGAGGCCAACGGTCGATCGAAGGACGCCAACCTCGATCTGGCACTGCGGCGCAACAGCTCGCTCGCGATGATCCAGCGTTCCGACGTCCTCCCGGTCGGCGACAAGATGAAGCTGGAGATCACGCCGGCTTTCTATTCGATGGTCTTTCGGGCGCCCGTCCCCACCAGTGCCTCCTACTACGACTGGATGAGAGGCACGCTGATCGTCTGGAGTCCGGTCTTCCGCGAGCTGCAGACGGTGCGCATCTCGGTCGACCGCCAGACTGCGGCGCTAGAAGGCGACATGCGAGACATCAACGATCGCTCGCTGGGACGCCTCAAGATGCGCTGCAAGGCAAGCGACAACGACAGCGCGCCGGAGCCCAAGTTTTGATGTCGCGCCGAGTCGAGGCGATCTCGCTGAGCGCATCTTGAGGCGGCGCCGCGCCCTCGGCACGATTGCCGCGGCCGTCCTGGCCACTCTGCGGCCTGCCTTGGCCCAGGCCAAGCCGATCCGGTTCGTCGTCCCTTACCCGCCCGGCGGTCCGCTCGACATCGTCGCCCGAGCGCTGGCCGAGCGCGTCAAGGACAGCCTCGGCGTCGTCATTGTCGACAACCGCGCCGGCGCCGGCGGCAACCTCGGCGCCGACGCCGTCGCCAAGGCGGCGCCCGACGGAACGACGATCGTCATGGGCGCGGTCGCGACGCACGCGATCAATCCCTGGCTGTACGCCAAGCTGCCATACGACCCGATCCGCGACTTCACGCCGATCACGGGCGTCGCGCGCGTGCCCAACGTCCTCGTCATGAGCCCCGAGACGGCGAGCCGGCTCGGCATCGCCGGCGTCGCCGACCTGGTCGGCTATGCCAAGAAAAACCCCGGCAAGCTCAACTACGGCTCGGGCGGCAACGGCAGCGCCGGCCACCTCGCCGGCGAGATGTTCAAGGCCCAGGCCGGCGTCTACATGGTCCACATTCCCTATGCCGGCGGCAACCCGGCGCAGCTGGCGCTCCTCGCCGGCCAGGTCGACCTCAACTTCGACAACCTGGCCGCGGCGTCGGCGAACATCAAGGCCGGCAAGCTCAAGGCGCTGGCGGTGACGACGGCGCAGCGATCGAGCGCGATGCCCGACGTGCCGACGATCGCCCAGGCCGGCGCTCGGCTCGGACTGGCGACGTTCGACATCGACACCTGGTTCGGCATCTTCGCGCCGGCACAGCTGCCAGCGGAGGCGACGGCGCGGCTCAACAAGGCGTTCGTCGACGCCCTTGCCTCGCCCGAGCTGCGCGCGCGGCTGGCGGGTCTCTACGCCGAGCCGATGGCGATGGCGCCCGACCGTTTTGCTGCCTTCGTCCAGGGCGAGCTGGCGAAGTACGAGAGGCTCGTCAAGGCCTCGGGCGCGCGCGTCGAATGAGGCGTCGCGAGAGGGCGGTTTGTTAGACTCGATCGCTTTTACTCGCGCCGCCCGCCGTCTCTCTCTCGCTGCCCCATGACCGCCGTCCACACCGCCCAGCAGGGCGAGATCGCCGCACTTCTGGTCGAGGCCCTCAACCTCGACATCGCTCCCGAGTCGATCGACCCCGACGCGCCGCTCTATGGCGAAGGCCTCGGCCTCGATTCGATCGACATCCTCGAGGTCGCGCTCGTCGTCTCGCAGCGCTACGGCTTCCAGCTTCGCTCCGACGACGAAGACAACGTGCGCATCTTCAAGTCGCTGGCGAGCCTGAGCGACCACATCGCGGCGAACCGACAGGGATAGCTGCGCCATGCGCATCCGCCTCCTCGCAGCGGGAGTGGCAGGAGTCGCCTACGTGCTGGCCTCGCACTGGCTCATGACGCAGGCGCCTGCGTCGCCCTGGAGTGCGCTCGCGATCGTTGGCCCGATGCTGGTCCTTGCCGGCTTCTTCGCCTGGCAGCGCGGCCAGCGGCTGCTCGGGGCGCTCGCCCTGCTCGCGACTGCGACGCTGGCATGGCAGGGCTGGCGCGGCGGCGGCCTGGCGCCGGGCTCGATCTATGTCGCCCAGCACGTCGCGATCCACCTCCTGCTGGCGTTCGCGTTCGGGCTCACGCTCGTCGGCGGGCGCGAGTCGCTCGTCACTGCGCTGGCGCGACGCGTCCACGGCGTCATGACGCCTGCCATGGCCGCCTACTCGCGCAAGGTCACCGTCGTCTGGACGGTCTACTTCGTGGCGATGGCGCTGCTCTCGCTCGCCCTGTATGCGTTCGCGCCGTTCGCCACCTGGGCCGCGTTCGCAAACCTGGCAACGCCATTGGCCATGACGGCTCTCTTTGTCGGCGAGTACCTGCTGCGCTACCGGCTCCATCCCGAGTTCGAGCGGGCGACGCTGAGCCAGGCGCTCAACGCCTACGCCGACCGAGGCGCACCCCGTGACTGAGAGCGGCCTGATCGCTGGCGGCGACCTCGATGCCGGGTTCGCGACCCGCGCCGGTCAGACGATCTCGCGCCGCCGCTTTCTCGCCGACGCGGTCGCCCTTGCCGAGCGGCTGCCGAATGCCGGGGCGATGCTCAACCTCTCGAACGACCGCTATCGATTCGCGGTCGGGCTGGCGGCGGCGCTGCTGCGCGGCCAGACCAGCCTGCTGCCGCCGAACCACGTCCCGGATACCGTCGCGCGGCTGCGCGCCCGCTTCGCCGGCGCGTACGCGCTGGTCGACAGCGGCGGCGACGGCCACGGCCTGCCGACAGTGACCCACGCCGCGGGCGACGGCGCCATCGCCGGCGGCGATGTGATTCCGCAGATCGACCCCGATCTCGTCGCCGCCTACGTGCTGACGTCGGGATCGACCGGTGACCCGGTGCCGCATGCCAAGCCGTGGGGCCTGCTGGTCACCAACGCGCGCAGCGAAGCGCGTCGCCTCGGCGAGGCGCTCGGCCGCGCCGACCTCGCCGGCGTCTCGCTGGTGGCCACGGTGCCGCCGCAGCACATGTACGGCTTCGAGTCGAGCGTGCTGATCGCCCTCCACGGCGGCGCCGTCCTCGACGCCGGCCGGCCGTTCTTTCCGGCCGACATCGCCGCGGCGCTGGCGCGCGTGCCGGCGCCGCGCGTCCTCGTCACCACGCCGTTCCATCTCAAGGCCGTGCTCGATGCGGGCCTCGCGCTGCCGCCGCTGGCGCTCGTGCTGTGCGCGACCGCGCCGCTGGCGCCGCAGCTCGCGGCCGAGGCCGAGGCGCGCCTGCACGCGCCGCTGGTCGAGATCTACGGCTGCACCGAGGCCGGCCAGGTGGCGTCGCGGCGAACCACCGCCGGCGCCGAATGGCGCACCTTCGACGGCATCGTCCTGGCCGGCGACGGCGACGCGGTCACGGTGAGCGGCGGCCACGTGCCGCAGCCGACCGTGCTCGCCGACGTGCTCGAGGTCACCGGCAGCGACACCTTCCGCCTGCTCGGCCGGACCCAGGACCTGATCAACGTCGCCGGCAAGCGCAGCTCGATCGGCCACCTCAACTTTCACCTCAACTCGATCGACGGCGTCGTCGACGGCGCGTTCTGGATGCCGCCCGACAGCAGTGGCGACGCCCATGGCATCGTCCGCCTGGTCGCGTTCGTCGTCGCTCCGGGCCTGTCGAACGCGCAGATCGGCGCCGCCTTGCGCGAGCGCGTCGACGCTGCCTTCCTGCCGCGCCGGATCGTCCGCGTCGCGGCGTTGCCGCGCGAAGCGACCGGCAAGCTGACGGCCGCGCGACTCGCCGAGCTGGCGGCGCAGAGCGGGGCGATCGGGCGATGAGCGGCGTCGTCGTCAGGCGAACGTTCGAGGTCGCGGCCAACCACCCGGCGTTCGAGGGTCATTTTCCCGGCCAGCCGGTGCTGCCGGGTGTCGCCCTGCTGGCCGAAGTGCTCGAGGCGGCGCGCGGCGAGCCGGCGCTGTGCGCATGTCTCGGTGAAGCGCCGCGCGTCGCGGTCGTCAAGTTCACCGGCCCGGTCCGCCCCGGCGCATCGCTCGCGATCGAATTCGTGATCGGCGCGCACACGCTCGCCTGGCGCGTCGACGAGGCCGGCCGCGCCGTCGCCAACGGCCAGATCGCCCGCGCCGACACTGCCGAGGCCGCGCCATGAGGGCGAGCAGCGGCACCGTGTCGCCGACCGCGTGGGCGCGGCAGCGCGAGCGCAGCAACCTCTGGGCGATGCGCGCGATGCGCTGGATCGCGGTCACCGCGGGCCGACGCGCGGCGCGCCTGATGCTGCATCCGATCGTCTGTGTCTACTGCCTCGGCCGGACGACCCGGAGGCACTCGGCGAGCTACCTGGCGCGCGCGCTCGGCCGTCCGGCGACCTGGGGCGACGTCTACACCCACCTCTTCACGTTCTCGGCGATGGTCCTCGATCGCGTCTACCTGCTGCAGGAGCGCTTCGACGAGTTCACCTTCAGCGCCAGCGGCGTCGAGGCGATGCACCAGCGGCTGGCCGAGGGTCGGGGCGTGCTTGCCTTCGGCGCCCACCTCGGCAGCTTCGAGGCGCTGCGCATGATCGGCCTGGAGCGCGGCCTGCCGGTGGCGATGATCATGTACGAGGACAACGCTCGCCTCATCAACGAGACGCTCGCGGCACTGGCGCCGCGAGCCAAGCTGCACACGATCGGCCTCGGTCGCGTCGACGCGATGCTCGCGATCCGGCGCTGGCTCGACGATGGCGGCATCGCCGGCCTGCTCGCCGACCGCACCCTGCCCGGCAGCTCGCAGCGCTCGAAGTCGATCGCGCTGCCGTTCCTCGGCGCCCCGGCGGTCTTCGCCGACGGCCCGTTCCGGCTCGCCGCGCTGCTGCGCCAGAAGGTCGTCTTCATGGCGGGCCTGTATCGCGGCGGACGCGACTACGACCTGCGCTTCATCGAGATCGCCGACTTCGGCGCCGGCGGCCCAGCAGAGACGCCGGCCGGACGTGATCTGGCGATCCGCGCCGCGCTCGAGTGCTACGTCGCGACGCTCGAGAGCCTGTGCCGCGAGGCGCCGTACAACTGGTTCAACTTCTACGACTTCTGGGCCGATGCCGATGCGACTTCTGCCGCGCCAGACTGACTCGCTCGGTGCTTGCCAAGCCGCACGTCGCGTCTGGCTGATTGCCGGCGCGGCGCTGGCCTTGGGAGGCGCGGCGACCGCGGCGCCCGCGTTCGATCTTGGCGCGCTGACCACCCTGCTCGGCCGGGTGCGATCGGGCGAGGCGACCTTTGTCGAGACACGGCGCGTCGAGATGCTCGACCGGACGCTGATGTCGTCGGGACGGCTGTCGTTTCGCGCTCCCGACAGCTTCGTTCGCGAGACGCTCAAGCCGCGCCACGAGAAGCTCGCGGTCGACGGCAACACCTTGACGATGAGCCTCGGCGAGCGCAGCCGGACGATGCAGCTCGACGCATCGCCCGAGGCGGCAGTGATCGTCGAGGCGGTGCGCGGTACGCTCACCGGCAATCGCGCCGCGCTCGAGCGCCTGTTCGAAGCGATGGTCACGGGAACGGCCGAGCGCTGGACGCTCGAGCTCGTGCCGCGCGACCTGCGCCTGCGCGGCCAGGTGCAGTCGGTTCGCCTCTCGGGCCGCGAGGCGACGGTGCGCGAGGTCCAGGTGTTGCTCGCCGACGGCGACCGCTCGCTGATGACGATCGAGCCGGTGGCCGGCCCGCGAACGCCCTGAGCCAATGCCCCGGCGCCCTCCGATCGGCCGGCGCGCCGCGCTGACGCTGGCGCTGTGGCTCGGCGCGCTGGTCGCCGGGCTGGCGATCGCCTGGCGCGCGCACTACGTCGCCGACCTCTCGGCCTTCCTTCCCGCTGCACCGACGCCCGAGCAGGCAGTGCTGCTCGACCAGCTGAGGAACGGGATCACCTCGCGCCTGCTGCTGGTCGCGATCGAAGGCGCGCCGCCAGGTACCGACGCTGCCGGCGCCGCGGCAGCGCGAGCCGACGCTTCGCGCCGGCTCGCTGCGGCGCTGCGCGCGGGCAACCTGTTCGCCTCGGTCGCCAACGGCGAGAACGCCGCCTGGGCTGACGCGGGCAAGTTCGTGTTCGAGCATCGCTACCAGCTGAGCCCGGCGGTCGACCCGGCACGCTTCACCAGCGCCGGCCTGCGCGACGCGATCGACGAGACCGTGGCTCTTCTCGGCACGCCCGCCGGATCGCTGCTCAAGCCGATCCTGTTTCGCGACCCGACCGGCGAGACGGTCCGCATCGCCGAAGCGCTTACGCCGGCGCGCGCGCCCAAGAGCGAACACGGCGTCTGGGTCGCGCGCGACGCGCCGCGCGCGCTGCTGCTGGCGACGACGCGCGCCGACGGCGGCGACCTCGACGGCCAGGAGCGCGCGCTGTCGGCGATCCAGTCGACGTTCGACCGCATCGCGACTCCCGGGCTTCGCCTCGTCGTCTCGGGCGCGGGCCGTTTTGCGGTCGATTCGCGCGAGCGCATCAAGGCCGAGGTGGAGCGGCTGGCCATCCTCGGCTCGGTAGTCGTGGTCGCGCTGCTCCTGCTCGCCTTCGCCTCGCTGCGCGCGTTGCTGGTGGCGCTGGTTCCGGTAGCGACCGGCGTCGTCGCCGGCATCGCCGCGGTCAGCCTGGTGTTCGGGCAGGTCCACGGCATGACGCTCGGCTTCGGCACGACCTTGATCGGCGAGGCGGTCGACTACGCGATCTATTTCCTGATCCAGGCGCGGGGCGGCCCGGGATCGAGCGAGCGCTGGCAACGCGAGAGCTGGCCGACCGTGCGGCTGGGCCTCTTCACCTCGTTGATCGGCTTCGCCGCCCTCGTCTTCACCGGCTTTCCCGGCTTGGCGCAGCTCGGCATCTTTTCGATCGCCGGGCTTGCCGCCGCGGCTGCGACGACCCGCTTCGTCTTTCCCGTGATCGCACCCGACGGCGTACCCGGCGCCGGCTTTCGCCGTCAACTCGGCCGCTTCATGCGCGCCGCCGCCGCCGCACTGCCGCGCGCTCGCTGGGCCGTCGTCGTGCTCGCCGTGCTGGCCGTCGCCGCCCTTGCCGCCTCGCCCTCGCCCTGGCGCGGCGAGCTGTCCTCGCTCAGCCCGGTCGCTCCAGCCGACCTCGCCGTCGACGCCGCCCTGCGTGCCGACCTCGGTGCGGCGGACGCCGGAACGCTGGTCGCCGTTTCGGCGTCGAGCGAGCAAGGCGCACTCGCAAGCGCGGAGGCCGTCGGCGCGCGTCTCGACAGGCTCGTCGCAGCGGGCGCGCTGCAAGGCTACGACTCGCCGGCGCGGCTGCTGCCGAGCGCCGCGACCCAGGCGCGGCGGCGCGATGCGCTGCCCGACGCGAGCACGCTCGGCTCGCGCCTGGCCGAGGCGACTGCCGACGGGCCGCTGCCGGCGTCGAGACTCGCGCCGTTCATCGCGGATGTCGCCGCCGCGCGAACACAGGCGCCGATCGAGCGCCGTGATCTCGCCGGCACGGCCCTCGGCGTCGGCGTCGACGCGCTGCTCGTCAGCGGCGCTGCGACTCGCCCCTGGCGCGCTCTCGTCAACCTTCAGACCAAGGAGGGGGAGCCGCTCGACAGCGAGCGCGTTCGCGCTGCGGTCGCCGACGTTCCAGGTGCCCGCGTCGTCGCCGTCAAGGCCGAGCTCGACGCGATCTACGCGCGCTTTCTCGCCGCTGCCGAGTGGCAGGGCGCGCTCGGCGCGGTCGCCGTGCTCGGACTGCTCGCGCTCAGGCTGAAGAGCGTCTCCCGGCTCGTCGCCGTCGCGCTGCCGGTCGCCGCCGCGACGCTGGTCGTGCTCGCCGCGCTCACGCTCGCCGGCACGGCGCTCGGCATCCTGCACCTGGTCGGCCTGCTGTTGACGGTCGCGATCGGCTCCAACTACGCGCTGTTCTTCGATCACCTGCGCGAGCAAGCCGAGGTCGACAGCGACACGCTCGCCTCGCTGCTGCTCGCCAACCTGACCACGGTGGCGTCGTTCGCGCTGCTCGCGACATCGCACATCCCCGTGCTCCAGGCGGTCGGCATCGTCGTCGCTCCGGGAGCCTTGCTCTGCCTCGTGTTCTCGGCCGCGCTGCTCGGCCGCCGCGGCGCCGTTCGCGGCGTCGGGGCGCATGGGAAAATCGCCCCGTGACGACGACCTCCGGCGACGGCCTGCTCGCGACTTCCGGCGCACCGTCCGCCGCAGCGCCGGCGGCAGCGACGGCGGCAGCGACGGCGTGGCCGGCCTACGTCAAGGCGAGTGTCGCCTGGCACCTGGCCGCAGGCGCGGCGGCGGCGATCGTTCCCTCGAGCTGGCCCTGGGCGCTCGGCGCGGTCGCCGCCAACCACGTCGTCCTCACTGCCGGCGGCCTCTGGCCGCGGTCGCGCTGGCTCGGCAGCAACTGGACCCGCTTGCCGGCTGACGCGGCCGCGCGCGGCGAGATCGCGATCACGATCGACGACGGCCCCGACCCGGAGCTGACCCCGGCGATCCTCGACCTGCTCGATGAGCACCGGGCCCACGCCACCTTCTTCTGCATCGCCGAGCGGGCGCGCGCCCGGCCGGCGCTCTGCCGGGCGATCGTCGCCCGCGGCCACGGCGTCGAGAACCACAGCGATCGGCACACGCACCGCTTCTCGCTGCTCGGGCCGCGCGCCATGGCGCGCGAGATCGCCGCGGCGCAGGCGAGCCTGGCCGACATCACCGGGGTGGCGCCGCGTTTCTTTCGCGCTCCCGCCGGGCTGCGCAACCCGTTCCTAGCCCCCGTGCTGCAGCGCCTCGACCTCCAGCTGGTGAGCTGGACCCGGCGCGGCTTCGACACCGTCGGCAACGATCCGACCCCGGTGCTGGCGCGACTGCTGCGACGCCTCGGCGCCGGCGACATCCTGCTGCTTCACGACGGTCACGGCGCCCGCGACGGCGCTGGCCGTGCGCTCGCGCTCGCCGTCCTGCCGGCGTTGCTCGAGCGTGTCTGGGCCGCCGATCTGTCGCCGGTGACGCTGCTCGCCGCCGAGTCGGGCGCGACCGGGTCGGCCGGGACCCAGGCATGAGTGCGGCCCCGCCGACGCTCGCCTGGCGCGCCCTCGTCGAGACGGCGAGCGCGCCGTACCAGCGATCGGGCCGCTTCGCCTGGCACTTCGCGCGCGGCAAGCTGCGGTGGGACCCGGTGTTCGGCCATCTGTTGGCCTACGGCCTGATCGCGCCGCGGGCGCGCGTCCTCGACATCGGCTGCGGTCAGGGACTGCTCGCCAGCCTGGTTCGCGCCGCCGGCCACGCGGCGCACCAGGGCCGCTGGCCGAGCGCCTGGGCCGAAGCGCCGGTCGACGCTCATGTCAGAGGCATCGACCTGCGCGAGCGCGACGTCGCGCGTGCCCGCCACGCGCTTGGCGAGAGCGCCGAGTTCGTCTGCGGCGACATGCGAACCGCGGCCTTTGCCGCCGTCGACACGGTCGTCATCCTCGACGTCCTTCACTACGTCAGCATCGCCGAGCAGGATGCCGTGCTGGCGCGTGTGCGCGCCGCGTTGCCCGACGGCGGCCGTCTGCTCCTGCGCGTCGGCGATGCCAGCTCGCGACGCCGCATTGCCGCGACGCGATGGGTCGATCGCGTCGTCACCTTCGCTCGCGGCCAGCGCGTCGATCATGCCGCCACCCGCACGCTCGCCGCCTGGAAGGCGCGCCTGAACGAGCTCGGCTTCGCCGTGGCGAGCGAGCCGATGCATCGCGGCACGCCGTTCGCGAACGTGCTGCTGATCGGCACCGTCGCTCGCGCGCCGCTGGATCGAGAGGGAGCCGATGGCGCCGGCGACGCTTGATCGCGCGGCGATCCTGGCGTTGATCCCGCATCAGGGCCCGATGTGCCTGCTCGATCGCGTCGTCTCCTGGGACGAGACGCGGATCGAGTGCGTCGCCGTCAACCATCGCGACCCGCGCCATCCGCTGCGCAGCGCGAGCGGCCTGCTGGCGAGCGCCGCGATCGAGTACGCAGCGCAGGCGATGGCGGTGCACGGCGCCCTCTGTTCCCGCGCCGGCTCAGCGAGCCGTGCGCCGGGCTTTCTCGCCAGTGCGCGCGATGTCCGGCTCGCATGCTGGCGCCTCGACGACCTGCCGCCGGCCAGCTGTGACGAGCTGGTCTTGACGAGCGAGCGACAGGCAGCCGACGCGACCCGCATCCTCTGCTCCTTTCGCCTGCACCACGCCGGCCGCGAGCTCGCCTCCGGACGGGTCGCGGTCGTTCTCGACGCGACCCTCGCGGCCGCGCCATGAGCGCGTCGTCGAGCGCGCGCCGGCGCGCGCTCGTCACCGGCGGCAGCGGCGCGATCGGCGCGGCGATCGCCGAGCGCCTCGGTCGCGCCGGGCTGCACGTGATCGTCCACGCCAACGGCCGGATCGACTCGGCCGCGGCGGTCGTCGAACGCATCGCCGCCGCCGGAGGCAGTGCCGAGGCGATCGCCTTCGACGTCACCGACCCGGTCGCCACCGACGCGGCGTGTGCGCAGATGCTCCACGGCGGCCCGGTCCAGGTGATCGTCAACAACGCCGGCGTCCACGACGACGCCGTCTTTCCGGCGATGCGGCGCGAGCAGTGGCAGCGCGTCATCGACGTCTCGCTCGGCGGCTTCTTCAACGTCACCCAGCCGCTGGTGATGGCGATGATCCGAACGCGCTGGGGCCGGATCGTCAACGTCTCGTCGATCGCTTCGCTCACCGGCAACCGCGGCCAGGTCAATTACGCCGCGGCCAAGGGCGCCTTGAACAGCGCCACCAAGTCGCTCGCGCTCGAGCTCGCGAGCCGCGGCATCACGGTCAATGCGGTCGCGCCCGGGATCATCGACACCGGCATGGCGGCAAAGGTGTTCGATCGCGCGACGATCGAGAAGATGGTGCCGATGAAGCGCGCCGGTAACGCCGACGAGGTGGCGGCGCTGGTGGCCTTCCTCGCCTCCGACGATGCCGCCTACATCAGCGGCCAGATCGTCTCGATCAACGGCGCGATGATCTGATCGACGTCGCGTCGCCGTCCCGGCGCGCACCGAACGGCGGCCGACGCAGCAGCCGGCGCAGCAGCAACGCCGGCAGGCGCAGCACGAAGCCGAACAGCAGGCGCAGGTTCATCCAGGTCAGGAGCGCGTTGTCGCGGCCATAGCGAAAGTGCGAGACACCGCCGTCTTCGGGCCGCAGGTACTTCACCGGCGCGGCGATGTTGATCGGCGTGACGCCGCGCCAGGCGAGACGAACGACCGCCTCGGGATCGAAGTCGAAGCGGCGCATCCAGGTCCGGCCGCGCATCACCGCGACCAGCGGCGCGATCGGATAGACGCGAAAGCCGTAGAGCGCATCGTCGATGCCGGCGCCGAGCGTTTCGAAGCGCGCCAGGCCGTTCGAGATCTGCCGCCCGCGCACGCGCAAGAGGGGCGCAGACGCGTCGAAGACAGGCCGTCCGAGCACCATCGCTTCGGCGCGGGCCGCCGATGCCTGCATGAAGGTCGGGATCAGTTCGGCCGGATGCTGGCCGTCGGCGTCCATCGTCAAGGCGTGGGTGAAGCCCGCCGCCTGCGCGAGCTCGAGCGCATGCAGGACGGCGGCGCCCTTGCCCGAGTTCTTCGCCAGTACCTCGACGCGAACGTGCGGATCGGCGGCGGCGAGCTCGCGCAGCCCTGCCGCGCTGCCGTCGTCGCTGCCGTCGACGACCACCCACACCGGCGCCCAGACCGCCCGCGCCGCGCGTACCGTCGCATAGACCAGCGCGCCGCTGTTGTAGCTCGGGATGACGACGACGTGGCTGGTCGACGCGGCCACCGCCGCGGCAGCGTTCACCGGCGCAGCGCCTCGGCGAAGTAGATCTCGAGGCGGCGCAGCTGGGCGCGGTGGTCGGCCTCGGGAGAGAAGCGCGGACCGAGCCTGAGGCGGATGCGGACCGGCACCGGCGGCGCCTTCAGCAGCGGCCAGCCCTTGGTGAGGTAGGGAGAGAACGCCTCGATCACGACCGTCTGGACGGGCACCTGCGCCATGTGCGCGATCAGCGTGATCCCGGGCTTGAAGGCGTTGACCGTGGCGCCGACGGTTCGCGTTCCTTCCGGAAAGAGGATCAGGTGATTGCCATCGCGCAGGCTCTGCACGGCATCGCGGACCATGCCACGGCCGACGTCGTTTCGGATGTAGCGCGCCAGCCGAGCGCCGCCGCCGAGGAAGATGTTGTGCATCAGCTCGGCCTTCATGACGCACACCCCGCGCGGCAGCCGGGCCACCACGAGCAGGGCATCGAGCATGGTCGGATGATTGGCAGCGACGATCAGGCCGCCGGGCTCGTCGCGCAGGGCGTCGAGGGCGCTCGATTCCACGCGCATCAGGCCGAGCCGCTCGGCGCTGGCCCAGCAGCAGCGATAGATGAACGACACCGCCTGGCGGCCGAGGCGAGCGCCCTTGGCCCGCGGCAGCAAGAATGCGAGCAGCGGCGCGATCAGGTTCCAGACGAGCGACATCGCGCCCAGCTGGACGATGACTGCGGCGAACAGGACGCGGTGGCGAAACGCCGGCGGGATGCCGGTGTCGCCGCTCAGTCGCTGGTCGGCACGCGCTGACTCGAAGTCGCGAAGATCCATGAGAGGCCGAAGCCGGCAGTGACGCTTGTTTGTTTCTGCACCAGCGGGCTCGGAGCAAACGACGCGCCGTGCAGGTCGTCGTAGCGCACGAACGCGCCCAGCCAGGCATCGCCGAAACGGCGCGAGAAGGCGGCCGTCGCGCGCCATCCCGCGAAGCCGCCGGGCGCGTCGTAGGCCGGTCGCGCTGGGGTCGCGAATTCCGGTGCGACGCCATAGAAGTACTGGTGATAGCGGCTGTCGGCGAAGAGCGGGCCGGCGAGCAGGCCGAGGTTGCCCTTGCCGGGGAGGCTGACGTCGAGGTTCAGGTTGGGCGAGAACGTGAGCCCGATCGCTCTCGGCGAGCGCTGGAGCGTGATCGCCTCGCGCACCGGCAGGCGCAGCTCGAGCCGCAGCGTGCGGTCGCTCGACTGCCAGAGCTCGGCGATCAGGTTGGGGCCGATCTCGAACGTGCCGGCGAGGTCGGGCATGCCGGTGCGCGCCTCGTCGTCCTTGCTCTTGGTCGGCACCGAGGCGCCGAGACTGACGTCGACGGCGATCCGGCGCCCTTCGAACAGGACCGCGCGGGCGCCGTCGCGATCGGCGCGCAGGATCGGGCCGCGGTAGGCGAAGAACGGCACCGGGAACACGTAGGTGTTGCTCTGGCTGGAGCCGCGATAGTCGTAGAAGCTGAATCCGGCGACACCGACGCCTAGCTCCCAGAGCGGCTCGCTGCCCCCGGTGCCGCTGCTCAACGGTCGATCGACAGCGGGCCCGGGCAGCGGCACGTCGTCGGCGTGAGCGGCGGTCGCGCACGTCAACGCGACGAGCAGAGCGAACGACGGGACGAGTGCCCGCCGCCGATGGGCCCGGCCCGTCACGATGCCCGGACCTCGACGTCGCGGATGTTGACGCGCCGGCGCCGCCAAGCGCGCACGGTGCGGCCGAGGTTAGCGATCGAGACCAGGTAGTAGAGCGCCTTCAGGATGAAGATCGAGCGCCAGATCGGCGTGCGTCCGTAGATGTCGCCGGCGAGCAGCGAGATCAGCGCCTCCTTGACCCGGAACGGATTCTGCGGCGCCATGAAGAACTCGCGCATCGTCGGATTGGTGACGCGGAAGATGAACCAGGAGAATTCGCGCGGCCCGTGCTGCGCATTGCGGTCGAAGGTGCGCCTGAGGGCGTCCTGGTCGCGGCGGCGATCGAGCACCGCCTCGACGACGTCCGCACCGTCGAATGCGCTCTGCATCGCCAGGTAGACGCCCGACGAGAACACCGGATCGACGAAGGCGTAAGCGTCGCCGATCATCAGGTAGCGCTCGCCGCTGCTCTTCGCGCTCGCGTACGAGTAGTTGCCGGTGGCGTAGACACGCTCGTCGATCAGCTTCGCGTCCTTCAGCCGCGCCTCGAGGTCGGGGCAGAGCGCGATCGTGTCGCGGAAGAACTCGGGCAGCGGCTTGGAACGAGACTTGAGGTAGTACGGCCAGCACACGGCGCCGATGCTGGTCGTGCCGTCGACCAGCGGAATGAACCAGAACCAGCCGTGCTCGAACCAGAAGATCGTGATGTTGCCCTCGAGCTTGCCCTGCAACCGCTCGGCGCCGGTGAAGTGACCGTAGAGCGCGGAGCTGTTGTGGCGCCGGTTCTTCTGCTTGCAGCGCAGCTGGTTGGCGAGCAGCGTGTCGCGCCCCGACGCGTCGACGACGAAGCGCGCGCGCCAAGTGCGTCGCGCGCCGTCGTCGAGCTCGACCTGCGCGGTCGCGCCGTCGGCGTCGAACGCGATTTCGCGCACGCGTTGGCCTTCGTAGGCGCGCGCACCGCGGCAACCGGCGTGGCGAAAGAGCAGCTCGTCGAGCTGCGAGCGCCGAACCTGCCAGGCGTACGGCATCGACTTGTCCCAGGCGTCGCTGAACTCGATGAACTGGCGCCGCTCGTGCTCGGGCGAGACGAACTCGACGCCGTATTTCTGCATCCCGATCGCCTCGACCTGCTCGCGCAGGCCGAGCCGGTCGAACAGGGCGACATTGGCCGGCAACAGCGATTCGCCGATGTGAAAGCGCGGGTGCCGCGCTTTCTCGAGCACGACGACGTCGCGGCCGCGCTCGGCGAGCAGCGCGGCGATGGTCGAGCCGGCGGGGCCGCCGCCCACGACCAGGACGTCGCATGCGTGCAACGGGTCGGCGGCGCCAGGGTCGGCGTGGATGGTGGCGGGCTGCACGGGCCGGATTCTCCAGTCGGCGCTAGGGCGCGCGCGCGGTTGGAGAACTGACTCGCCACGGCCCCGGGTGAGGGCGCGATTCTAAAGGCGCTCCCGGCCCGGCCTCATTCGCCGAGGTAGGCGGCGCGCACCTTCGGATCGGCGAGCAGGGCCTTGGCGTCGCCGCTCATCGTCACCTCGCCGCTGTCCATGACGTAGCCGCGCGAGGCGAGCTGCAGGGCGCGGCTGGCGTTCTGCTCGACCAGCAGGATCGTCGTCCCCTGGCCGTGGATCTCGCTCACGACCTCGAAGATCTTGTCGACCATGATCGGCGACAGGCCCATCGACGGCTCGTCCATCAGCAGCACCTTCGGTCGCGCCATCAGGGCGCGGCCCATGGCGAGCATCTGCTGCTCGCCGCCGCTCATCGTTCCGGCGAGCTGGTTGCGGCGCTCCTTCAGGCGCGGGAAGATGGTGAACACGCGCTCGATGTCGCTCGCGATCTCCTTCACGTCGTCGCGGACGAAGGCGCCCATCTGCAGGTTCTCGACGATCGTCATGCGCGCGAACACCCCGCGGCCCTCGGGAACCATCACCAGGCCCTGCTTGACCAGGTCCCAGGGCCCTTGGCCGCGGATGCTGCGGCCCATGTACTCGATCTCGCCGCTGGCCGCCTGCTGGGTGCCGGTGATCGCTTTCAGCGTCGTCGTCTTGCCGGCGCCGTTGGCACCGATCAGGCTCACCAGCTCGCCGTCGTGCACCTCGAACGACACGCCCTTGACGGCCTGGATGCCGCCGTAGGCGACCTTCAAGGCGCTCACCCTAAGGAGCGTCCTGACGCCGGACGCCGGCGAGGCGGCGAGCGCGGCCGCGGCCTCAATGCGTGGCATGGTCGGCTCCGAGATAGGCCTCGATCACCTTGGCGTTCCTCTGCACCTCGGCTGGCGTTCCCTCGGCGATCTGCTTGCCGTAGTCGAGCACGGTGACGCGGTCGCACAGGCCCATGACGAGCTTGACGTCGTGCTCGATCAGCAGGATCGTCCGGCCGTCGTTGCGGATACGGTCGATCAGCTCGCGCAGCGTCACCTTCTCGGTCGCGTTCATTCCGGCGGCGGGCTCGTCAAGGGCGATCAGCTTCGGGTCGGTCGCGAGCGCCCGCGCCACCTCGAGCCGGCGCTGGTCGCCGTAGCTGAGCGTCCTCGCCTTGTATTCGGCGAAGCCACCGATGCCGACGTAGTCGAGCAGCTCCTGGGCGCGCGCCGCGATCGCCGCTTCCTCGGCCTTGAAGCCGGCCGTGCGAAAGACGGCACCAACCAGCCCCGAATGGGTTCGCACGTGGCGCCCGACCATGACGTTCTCGAGCGCCGTCATGTCGGCGAACAGGCGGATGTTCTGGAACGTCCGGGCGATGCCGGCCTTGGCCACTTCGTGCACCGCGCTCGGCTGGTACGGCTTGCCGCCGAGCTCGAAGCTGCCCGAGTCGGGCATGTAGAGCCCGGTGAGGACGTTGAAGAAGGTCGTCTTTCCGGCACCGTTCGGGCCGATCAGGCCGTAGACCTGCCCGGGGGCGATCGTGATGCCGACATCGGACAGCGCCTGCAGGCCGCCGAAGCGCTTCGAGACGCCGCTCACGCGCAGGATGGGCTCGCTCATGGCGCTGTCGGCTCGCTCATCGATCGGTCGGCACGATGTGGCCGGTGGTCGGCGGGATCTGCGTCGCTGGCGCGAGCTCGTGCGGCAACCGCACCGGCAGCTCGCCGCCCGGTCCGGGCGTCGCCACCGGCGGCGTGTCGGCGCCGGCGCGCACCCTGCCGTGCTCGGGCGATGGCCAGAGACCGCGCGGGCGCGACAGCATGATGCCGATCATCGCCAGGGCGATCAGCAGCTGGCGCAGGATCGACGCATCGAGCCGGCCGTCGGTCATCTGCTGCAGCGGCCCGGCGACGTAGCGCAGCACCTCGGGCAGCGCCGCCAGCAGCAGCGACCCGACGATGACGCCCGGCAGGTGGCCGATGCCGCCGAGGACGACCATCGCCACGATCATCACCGACTCCTGCAGGCTGAACGACTCGGGCGAGATGAAGCCCTGGAAACTCGCGAACATCACGCCCGAGACGCCGCCGAAGGTCGCGCCCATGCCGAACGCGAGCAGCTTCAGGTTGCGGGTGTTGATCCCCATCGCCTTGGCCGCGACCTCGTCCTCGCGGATCGCCATCCAGGCGCGGCCGATGCGGCTGCGCTCGAGCCGATAGCAGATCACGACCGCGAAGATCACCAGGATCAGGAACAGGAAGTAGTAGTTCGTGACCTTGGGCCAATCGAGGCCGAAGAAATGGTGCGTCTTGCCGAGCGAGAAGCCGAAGATCGAGATCTCGTCGATGCTGGCGATGCCCTTCGGGCCGTTGGTGATGTTGACCGGCGCGTCGAGGTTGTTCATGAAGACGCGGACGATCTCGCCGAAGCCCAGAGTGACGATCGCCAGGTAGTCGCCGCGCAGCTTCAGCGTCGGCGCGCCGAGCAGCACTCCGGCGCCGCCGGCGACCAGCGCGCCGAGCGGGATCACGACCCACCACGGCGTGTGCAGGCCGTTCGGAAAGGCGTTCTTGAAGGTCGCGAACGTATCGGTGAGCTGCGGCGACGCGAGCAGGCCCAGCATGTAGGCACCGACCGCATAGAAAGCGACGTAGCCGAGGTCGAGCAGGCCGGCGTAGCCGACGACGATGTTGAGGCCGAGCGCGAGCAGCACGTA
>Ga0068864_100001237_pt1 | contig 21245 bp, 25 predicted proteins | sample KBSSwiS72_FD_66586 | JGI IMG/M metagenome (GOLD analysis project Ga0068864, IMG submission 66586) | Switchgrass rhizosphere microbial communities from Kellogg Biological Station, Michigan, USA - KBS Switchgrass S7-2 | ecosystem: Host-associated > Plants > Roots > Rhizosphere > Soil ... | reverse complement strand
GCAAGCACATAGTCGGTCGACTTCATGAACGGGATCGGGTTCACCGGATGCCCGTCGATCCGCACTTCATAGTGGAGGTGGTTGCCGGTCGAGCGGCCGGTAGAGCCCATGCGGCCGATCTGCTGGCCGCGGGTGATGTGATCGCCGGCGTGCACGAGCACTGCCGACATGTGACCGTAGCGGGTCATGATTCCGCGGCCGTGGTCGAGCTCGACCATGTTGCCGTAGCCGCCGTTGTTCCAGCCTGCGCGGACCACGGTGCCGTCCGCCGTCGCGTAGATCGGCGTGCCGTATGAGCCCGCGAGATCGATCCCGGGGTGCATCGCTGCGCCCTTGTGGAAGGGATCGTCGCGAACGCCGAAGCCGCTGGTGAAGGTCACGGCGGCGTTGATCGGCTTGTCGGAGGGAATTGCGATGACGTCGTTCTGGAGCTGGTCGAGCTTCTTCCAGCTATTGAAGAGCGCCTTGAAGGTGGGGTTGCCGATGCTCTCGAACGGACCGCCGACGCCATTCGGCTGGCCCGCAGCCGCCGGCTTGATTCCGAGCTTCTGAAGCTCGGCGGTGGAAACCTGATAGCGGACGTCGAGCGCCTTCGCGACGAGCGCGGCCTGCTCGAGCTGCTGCTGCTCGATGCGGGCGAGTTGCCCGATATCGTCGAGACGGCCGCTCTTGACCGCGGCGTCGATCATCGCGGGATTGAGCTTCTGGCCGGTAAGCGCTGCTTCGATCAGCGCCTGGCGCTGCTCGAGAAGATGGGTGCGGTCATCGCTCGCGGTGACGATGCGGCCCTGCGAACGCGCCACGAGACGCGCCGACGCATAGCCCGCAAAAGCGACGAGGCTGAAGAAAAGAACCACAAGGGCAACTTGGGCAGCCGCGGAAATGCGAAAACGGCGCAACTTGGCGCCGTCATGAATGAACAGGTCGCGATCGCGAAACAATGCGGTCGTACCTACAAAAACATGGGTCATTACTTGCCCGCTCCAAAGCTCCCAACGAGCGCGCCGAAGCGCGCTGCGCCCTTCCACCAATGTCAGGAGCTCCCCAGCCCCAAAGCCGATAGCGTTGCCCCCGCGTATCGACAGCCGGGAGAGTGCTTCGAGATGGTTAAGGAATTCAACTGGTATTCGTGCCGCGCGGGATGAGCCGCAGAGTAACTGCGGTGAGCCGTTCAACCGAGCTGCTGCGGGTCAAGGTTCGAGCGAAATCAACCTGTTGTGCGGTGCAGCATAGACTCTCTTTTGCGCGAAGGATTCTTTCGCGACCCCAGTTGCCAAGCCGATTGGAGCGGTTACACCTGCTTCCGGGCCACGCCGTCCCAACGCGGCGCGTGCTCTCTGCGAGGAGAGTTAAATTGACTGAAGCGACTACCGCCACGCCCGAAGTGCGTCTGGCAAAACCCCAAAACAGACCCGACCGTCCCACATTCTCGTCCGGCCCGTGCGCGAAACCGACCGGCTGGGCCCCCGACAAGCTAGATATCTCCGCGCTCGGCCGCTCGCACCGCGGCAGCGTCGGCAAGGTCAAGCTGCAGGATGCGATCGAGCGCACGCATGCGCTCCTGAAGCTCCCGTCCGACTATCGGCTCGGCATCGTCCCCGCCTCCGACACCGGCGCAATGGAAATGGCGATCTGGTCGCTGCTCGGGACGCGCCCCGTCACCATGCTCGCGTGGGAAAGTTTCGGCGCCGGCTGGGTCACTGACGTCGCCAAGCAACTCAAGGTCGACGCGGACATCCGCACCGCCGATTACGGCGAGATCGCCGAGCTAGGCGGCATCGACCCGGCAAGCGATATCGTGTTCACCTGGAACGGCACGACGAGCGGCGTTCGCGTTCCGAACGCCGAATGGATCGCCGCCGATCGCACCGGCCTCACCATCTGCGACGCCACCTCCGCCGCATTCGCGCAGGACATGGATTGGCAGAAGGTCGATGTCGGCACCTTCAGCTGGCAGAAAGCGCTCGGCGGCGAAGCTGCGCACGGCATGATCGTCCTCAGCCCGCGCGCGGTCGAGCGGCTGGAAAGCGAACCGGCACCGCGTCCGCTGCCCAAGATCTTCCGGCTAACCAAAGGTGGCAAGCTGATCGACGGCATCTTCAAGGGCGAGACGATCAACACGCCCTCGATGCTGGCTGTCGAAGACTGGCTGTTCTGCATCGACTGGGCGGAGCGCGCCGGCGGCCTCAATGGGCTGATCGCGCGCGCCGAGGCCAACGCTGCCGCGCTTGACCGATGGGTACGAAGCGCCGAGTGGATCGAGCATCTCGCTCGCGATCCCGCAATTCGCTCCAACACCTCGGTGTGCCTGCAATTCGCGAACCGCTCCGACGAGGCCGCCAACCGTTCACGGCAGAAGGCGATTGGCCAGCTGCTCGAGCGCGAGGGCGCGGCCTACGACATCACTGCCTATCGTGACGCTCCGCCGGGCCTCCGCATCTGGTGCGGCGCGACGGTCGAGACGAGCGATATCGAGGCGCTGGGCCCGTGGCTCGATTGGGCGTGGGATATGACGTCCCGTTGAACGTCATCCCCGCGAAAGCGGGGACCCAGGCAAACATCAAAAACTAGGTTCCCGCTTTCGCGGGAATGACGAGGTAAATATGACCGACAACGTTAAAGTCCTCATCGCCGACAAGATGGACGCCCGCGCCGCGGCAATCTTCCGCGACCGGGGGATCGAGGTCGACGAAAAGCCCGGCCTCACCCCCGACGAACTCAACGCGATCCTCGGCAACTATGACGGCGTCGCCGTTCGCAGCTCGACCCGAATCAACGCCGCGGCGATGGACGCCGGTCTCCCCCGTCTGAAGGTAATCGGACGCGCCGGGATCGGCGTCGACACGATCGACGTACCCGCCGCTTCGGCGCGCGGGATCGTCGTCATGAACACGCCGTTCGGCAACTCGATCACCACCGCCGAGCATGCGATCGCGATGCTGTTCGCGCTCGCCCGCGAGATTCCCCAGGCGGACCAGTCAACCCAGTCCGGCAAGTGGGAGAAGAACCGCTTCATGGGCGTAGAGCTCGCCGGCAAGACGCTGGGTTTGGTGGGCTGCGGCAACATCGGTTCGATCGTCGCCGACCGAGCGCACGGCTTGAAGATGAAGGTTGCCGCTTACGATCCGTTCCTCAGCCCCGAACGCGCGGTCGAGCTCGGCGTCGACAAGGTCGAGCTCGACGAGCTCTTGCAGCGCGCCGATTTCATCACCCTCCACACCCCGCTCACCGACCAGACGCGCGGAATCCTCAGCCGTGAGGCGCTCGCGAACGCGAAAAAGGGCGTACGCATCGTCAATTGCGCGCGCGGCGGGCTGATCGATGAAGCCGCGCTCAAGGAAGCGCTCGAAAGCGGGCACGTGGCAGGCGCGGCGCTCGACGTGTTCCAGCAGGAGCCCGCGAAGGACAATGCGCTCTTCGGCACGCCCGGCCTCATTTGCACGCCCCACCTCGGAGCCTCGACCACGGAGGCTCAGGTCAACGTCGCGATCCAGGTCGCCGAGCAGATGGCCGACTTCCTTCTGCTCGGTGGAATCACGAACGCCGTGAACGTCCCTTCGCTGTCCGCGGAGGAAGCCCCCCGTCTCAAGCCCTATATGGCGCTCGCCGAGAAGCTCGGCCGACTAGTCGGCCAGATCGCCGGCACCGAAATCCGCTCGATCGATATCGAGGTCGAAGGCGCCGCGGCAGCACTCAACATCAAGCCGATCACCGGTGCGGTTCTCGCCGGCGTGATGAGCAGCTGGTCGGACACGGCTAACATGGTCAACGCGCCCTATCTCGCGAAGGAGCGCGGCATCGCGGTGCGCGAGATTCGCAACGAAGCTGAGGGCGACTATCACACCCTGGTCGCCCTAACCGTTGGCACGGAGGCGGGCGACAAGCGCGTCGAAGGCACTCTGTTCGGAAACCGCGCTGCGCGTCTCGTGCAGATATTCGGCATTCCGGTAGAAGCGGAGCTGACCGGCCAGATGATCTACATCGTCAACACCGATGCACCGGGCTTCATCGGCGCGCTCGGAACCACGCTCGGCGAGAACGAGATCAACATCGCGACGTTCAACCTCGGGCGCCGAATGGAGAAAGGCGAAGCCGTCGCCCTAGTCGCCGTCGACGACCCAATCACGCCCGAAGTCGCCAGGCAGCTGCACGAGCTCCCGGGCGTGCTCGAGGTCGTGCCGCTGAGCTTCTAACGAAAAGGGCGCCCCAAACGGAGCGCCCCTCGGCCGGCCACCTGCGTGCGAGCGGCCGGACGTTCGTTTTATCTTAGTGCGATTCGTTTTTCATCGCATCCGACTTGTTGTCGGCGGCGTCCTTCATCGCATCGGCCTGGTTGTCCGCGGCTGCCTTCATCGCATCCGACGCATTGTCGGCGTTCGCCGTCATCTGGTCAGCGGCATTGCCGACATTTTCCTGCATCTGGTCAGCTGCGTTGTCGACGTTCGCTTCGTAATTGTCGGCGGCCTGCTCTTGCGGGCTCTTGTTGCAGGCCGCGAGCGAGCCAAGCCCGAGGGCGATCGCCAGAATGGTGGTGGTCTTCATCTGCTTTCCCCAATTGTTTTCTCATGCGTGCCGCGCGGGAGCGCGTAACGGCACTGCAATACGCTTCAGGGGAGCTATCTGTTCCGCCGCTTCAACGATTTGCGCCGGATCGAGACGCCGGGCCACGTCTTCGTCCGCCGACGGTGATTTTGATCAAGCCTTTGCGGGCAGTCCTTCGGCCGTCGGAACAACTTCGACGCGTAAGTCGTCTAGCCGACCGTGGCAAAACAGGAACCCCGCATAAACGCCGAGGATCGGCCCAGGTCGACAGCCAAAATTGCAGGGCATCCGATCCACCCGATGCTGGTTTCGTTCCCGATCGTTTGCTGGATCGGCGCTCTCGTTACCGACATCGTCTATTCGCGAAGCACGATCATCATGTGGAGCACGTTCTCCGCATGGTTGCTGAGCGTTGGCCTGGTCTTCGGCGGGCTCGCGGCAGTCTTCGGACTGATCGATTTCTTCGGCGACCGGCGCATCCGGGGATCGAGCGTGGCGATCGCCCATATGGCCATCAACCTAACCGTGTGGGTGATCCAGCTGTTCAATGCCTTCGTCCACTCGCGCGACGGGTGGACCAGCGTCGTTCCAACCGGCCTCACTTTGTCGATCATCGCAGTCCTGTTGCTTGCGGTGAGCGGGTGGCTCGGCGGAAGCCTGGTGTACCGCCACGGCGTTGGGACGCCCCCATGAAGGCCTGTTTTCTTTTAACCCTGGCGGGCGCCGCATCGCTCGCCGCTTGTGGGAGTGGAGGCGATGACAAGGTTACGCCTGCTGATCAAATCGGGCCGAACCCAAAGCTGCCCGAAATCCATCAATATCTCATACCGCCGCTCAAGGTCGCGAAAGTAATCGGCTGGAAGCAGGGCGAACATCCAACGGCGCCGCCAGGCTTCGTCGTTCAGGCCATGGCGACGGGGCTTACCAGCCCGCGGAACATCTACACGCTTCCAAACGGCGACGTTCTCGTCGTGGAGTCAAAAGGCCCGGGCCTCGAGCCCAGCACGCGGCCCAAAGACTATGTGATGAACTACTTCCTATCGAAGGCTCATGGCCGGCAGAAGCCCGCTGGACCGTCCAATCGAATCGTCCTCCTTCGTGACACAAACGGCGACGGGATCGCGGACCAGCGCTCGGTCCTGATCGACCATGTGGATTCGCCCTTCGGGATCGTGTTCGCGGATGATTATCTCTACGTCGCCGCGACGGACGCGGTGCTCCGCTATCCGTTCACTCCGGGGCAGACGCATATCGATGCGAGGCCGGTGGTGGTGACGCCGCTCCCGGGCGGGCCGATCGACCACCACTGGACCAAGAGCCTGACGATCAGCCCCGACGGCAAGCTGCTCTACGCAACCGTCGGCTCCAACAGCAACATTGCAGAGAACGGCATGGAGGCCGAGCATCAGCGCGCCGCAGTGTGGGAGATCGACCGCCAGACCGGCCGCTACCGCGTGTTCGCGACCGGCATCCGCAACCCGAACAGCCCGGTATTCTATCCCGGAACCAACACCTTCTGGGTGGTCACGAACGAGCGCGACGAGCTGGGGCAAAATCTCGTCCCCGACTATTTGACGTCAGTGCGCGACGGCGCATTCTACGGCTGGCCCTATTCCTATTACGGTCAGCACGTCGATCCGCGCGTCCGCCCGCAGCGGCCCGATCTGGTCGCAGAGGCCATCCCGCCCGACTATGCGCTCGGCAGCCACGTCGCGGCGCTCGGCCTAACGTTCTACACCGGCAAGAACTTCCCGACCCAATATCAGGGCGGCGCGTTCATCGGTGAGCATGGCAGCTGGGACCGCGATCAATTCAATGGCTACAAGGTCGTGTTCGTCCCCTTCGCCAACGGAAGGCCGAGCGGCATGGCGCAGGATTTCCTCACCGGCTTCCTCGCGGGCGACAAGGACCGTGGCCGGCCGGTAGGCGTGGCGGTAGACCGCTTCGGCGCCCTCCTCGTTGCCGACGATACGGGCGGCACGATCTGGCGAGTGGCACGCGCGGCCTAGCAAGCTGGACGCGGCGCGGCTCACCCCGTAGGAGCCGCGCGGGCTGCACTGCAGGAAGCTGACGAGTGGGTAACGTGACCGTCATCGGCGCCCAGTGGGGTGACGAAGGCAAGGGCAAGATCGTCGACTGGCTCGCGAGCCGGGCCGACATGGTCGTTCGCTTCCAGGGCGGTCACAACGCCGGCCACACGCTGGTCGTCGAGGGCAAGACCTACAAGCTGTCGCTGCTTCCGAGCGGCATCGTCACCGGAACGGCGTCGGTGATCGGCAACGGCGTCGTCCTCGACCCTTGGGCGCTGAAGAGCGAGGTTGAACGGATCCGCGAGCAGGGCGTTGCAGTGACGCCTGAATTGCTGATGATCGCGGACAATTGCCCGCTCATCCTTCCGATCCACCGCGACCTCGACGCGCTTCGCGAAGACGCGTCCGGCGCCGGCAAGATCGGCACGACGCGGCGCGGCATTGGCCCGGCTTACGAGGACAAGGTCGGACGCCGCGCGATCCGGCTTTGCGACCTCGCGCAGCTCGGCGATCTCGATCCCTTGCTCGATCGCCTCTGCGCGCACCACGACGCGCTCCGCGCCGGCTTCAGCGAGCCGCCGGTCGATCGCCAGCGACTGAAGAACGACCTCGCCGAGATTTCCGAGTTCGTGCTCCCGTTTGCGCGACCCGTCTGGCGGGAGCTCGATCAGGCGCGGCGGAACGGCAAGCGGATCCTGTTTGAAGGCGCGCAGGGCGTTCTGCTCGACGTCGATCACGGCACCTACCCGTTCGTCACGTCGTCCAACACTGTCTCCGGCACGGTCGCATCCGGAAGCGGAACCGGCCCGTCTGCAGCTGGCTTCGTCCTCGGAATCACCAAGGCCTACACGACACGCGTCGGCTCCGGCCCCTTCCCCACCGAGCAGGACAATGAGATCGGCCAGGAACTCGGCGAGCGCGGACGCGAGTTCGGCACAGTCACCGGCCGCAAGCGCCGCTGCGGCTGGTTCGACGCCGTGCTGGTTCGCCAAGCTGTCGCGGTGGGCGGCGTCACGGGCATCGCGCTCACCAAGCTCGACGTTCTCGACACGCTTGAAACGGTGAAGGTGTGCACCGGCTACACGCTCGACGGACAGAAGATCGACTATCTCCCCGCCCACGCCGCGGACCAGATGCGGGTCGTGCCCGAATATGAAGAGATCAAGGGCTGGTGCGAGTCCACGCAGGGGGGGCGCAGCTGGGCCGACCTTCCCGCCCGGGCCATCAAATATGTCCGGCGGATCGAAGAGCTGATCCGCTGCCCGGTAGCGCTGGTCAGCACCTCGCCGGAACGCGACGACACGATCCTGGTGAGAGACCCGTTCGCGGGCTAGTGCCGCACCTCGAAGCCGTCGAACTCGAACGTATCGACGTCCCAGATCCTGACGTTGTCGACGTGAGCGGACGGCGGGCCGCGGCGAAGGCATCCTATCATCTGCTCGACCGCCGCAGGCTCACCCTCGACATGGGCTTCGACATGGCCGTCGGGGCAGTTGCGCACCCATCCCTTCACGCCGAGACGGTCGGCCTGTTCCCGAGCCCAGGCACGGAAGAAGACGCCCTGGACCCTGCCGCTGATGCTGAGGTGCCGGGCGATCGCGCTCATCAGACCGTGCTGATGTCCGGCGCGTCCTCGGCCTTCATTCCGACGACGTTGTAGCCGGCGTCGACGTGGTGGATCTCGCCGGTAACGCCCGAGGCAAGGTCAGACAGAAGGTACAGCCCCGCCCCTCCAACGTCCTCGATGGTGACATTGCGGCGGAGCGGCGAATTATATTCGTTCCATTTCATGATGTAGCGGAAGTCGCCGATGCCGCTCGCGGCGAGGGTCTTGATGGGGCCCGCGGAAATGGCGTTGACCCTGATGCCTTCGGGTCCGAGGTCGGCCGCGAGATATTTCACGCTGGTGTCGAGCGCCGACTTCGCCACGCCCATCACATTATAGTGCGGGATGACCTTCTCGGAGCCGTAATAGGTGAGCGTCAGCAGCGACCCGCCATTCGTCATCAGCTTGCGCGCCCGCTGCGCGACCGCGACGAAGCTGTAGACCGAGATGTTCATCGTCATCAGGAAATTGTCCATCGACGTGTCGACGAACTTCCCGCGCAGCTCATTCTTGTCGGAATAACCGATCGCGTGGACGAGGAAGTCGAGCTTGTCCCACTTCTTCCCGATCTCGTCGAAGGCGGAGTCGAGCGCGTCCATGCTGCTGACGTCGCAGTCGATCAGCATGTCGGAGCCAAGCTCGCCGGCGAGCGGCCGAACCCGCTTCTCGAGCGCTTCGCCTTGGTAGGAGAAGGCGAGCTCTGCGCCCTGGTCAGCCAGCGCACGGGCGATCCCCCACGCAAGCGAGCGATCATTGGCAAGACCCATGATTAGTCCGCGCTTGCCCTTCATCAATTGGCTCAAAGTTGCGGCCCCTCTCTATGCAACACCGGTTCGACGTCTTCGCCGGGCTGCGGTTCCTCGACTTCGAGTTCGTCGGTGTACGGCCCGGTATAGATTTCGCCCTTTAGCGCCTTGGCGCCGCTCTCCGCCAGCGCCGCGTTCAACTCGGCCCCGATGACGACTCCAAGGCCGACGACGAAGAAGAAGATGAGCGCGATCATCACGCCCGCGAGGCTGCCGTAGGTGCGCGTATAGCCGCCGAATAGGCTAAGCACCGGCGCGATCAGCTCGACCGTCCCAAGCCACCAGCCGGTGATGAACAGCGCGCCCGGCCACTTGCGGCAATCGCGCCCGCGATATCGGGCCGGGGTGAGCGCGAAGAACAAGCCGTAGAAGGTGCCGAAAAGCGTCGCGGCGGGGACGAGCCGGTAGAGGCCGAGCTCGTGCCCAATGTCCTGCGCTAGGGGAAACCATTCCATGATGAAATGATGGGCGAGCGTCAGCAGCGCGCTGACCGCGAAGGCGATCATCAGCAGCAGCACCGCGCCGAGGATCAGCAAAATCGACCCGAGCCGATATTCCCAGAAAGGTGCGCAATATTTGACGCCGTAGGCGCGCCTCAGAATGTCGCGGATGGTCTCGACGAAGCTCGTCGCCGTCCACAGCCCGACGATGGCGCCGAGCCAAAGCAGGGTTCCGGTGCGAACAGTCAGCACCTCCTGGACCGGCTCGCGCAGAGTCGACGCGACATCGGGCGGAAGCCGGCGCAGGACATTGGTGACGGTCAGCATCGCATCCTGGCCCTGGCCGAGCAGGTGCGCGACTGCGGCTGCGACGATGAAAAAGGGAAACAGCGCGACGATCGACAAATAAGCGAGGTTACCGGCGTGGATGAAGCCGTCGTTGTAGACGCCGATTGCAACGCGCTTGGTCACTTCCCAAGCAGTGACCCTAGGCTTGAGCTTTTCCTCGACCTCCGTTCCGAAGGCCGCGCGCATCGTCGCGAGGCGCTTGCGCCGTTCTTCCGGTGAAAGCGGTGAGTGGTCTCTCATGGAGCCGGTCGGCTAGACGCCAAGCGCCGAGCGCGGGTTGCCGCCGCCGTCCCAGCCTTCCGCGAACTGCTGAAGCGCCGCGTCCTGGGCGGGAATTTCGATCTCGACCGCGACGAGCTGGTCGCCGCGCTTCCCGTTCTTCGACGTGAACCCGCGCTCCTTCAGCCGGAGGACCTTGCCAGAGCTCGTGCCCTTCGGGATCGTGACCATCACCGGCCCTTCGGGCGTCGGTACCTTCACCTTCGCGCCGAGCACGGCTTCCTTTAGCGTCACCGGCAGGTCGAGGCGGATGTTCGTCCCCTCGCGCCTGAAGAAGCGATGCGGCGCGACCTCGATCGTGACGATCGCATCCCCGCGCCCGCCCGGCCCTTCCTGGCCCTTGCCGGCGAGCCGAATCTTCGTCCCGTCCTCGAGCCCTTGGGGAAGCTTGAGGTCGATTGTCTTGCCATCGGCTAGCGTGATCCGCTGCGGCTTCAGCGCCACCGCATCGTCGAACGACACCTTCAGGCGATAAGCCATGTCGGCGCCCTTCTGAGGCGCCGCACGCTGGCGGAAACCGCCAAATCCTCCACTCGTCCTGCCCCGCGCTCCACCGCCGCCGAAAAGTCCTTCGAACAGGTCGCTGAGGTCACCCGCGTCGGCGCCGCCGAAGTTGAAATTCTCGAAGCCCTCGGGGGCGGCGCCCGGCCGCGCGCCGGCACCCGGCGAATAGCCGCCACCACCGAAACCACCACCAAACGGCATCTTCGGATTGCCGTCCTCGTCGATCTCCCCGCGGTCGTAGCGGGCGCGCTTGTCCTTGTCGGACAGCAGGTCGTACGCATGAGTCACTTGCGCAAAGCGCTCGGCGGCCTTGGGATTGTCCTTGTTGCGGTCAGGGTGAAGCTGCTTCGCGAGGCTCCGATAAGCCTTCTTGATCTCCGCCTCGCTCGCGCCGCGCTTCAGGCCCAGGCGTTGGTAGAGGTCGAGTGCCATTGATGCTCCATGCCGTAACAGTTCCTCACTGACCAGATGGGTTCCCAACGCACTGCTGTTCAAGCGCGAACGGCTCTGCCATGAATTGCGGCAGGGGGAAGGACATGGAAGCGGATGGGGCAACGGCGAACCGCCGGCCGCTGAAGTCTCGGGGGACGCGGTGGGCAGCAGCCGCGGCGCGCGTGGCCCTGGCGAGCGGCATCAGCGCCGACGGCGTGTCGATCCTGGGCATGGCGATATCGCTGGTCGGCGCCGCTGTGCTGGTCACTGCATTCGCCGATCCGTGGCATTTCGTGATTGGCGCCGCGGCGGTTCAGCTTCGTCTCCTCTGCAACATGCTCGATGGCATGGTCGCCGTCGAAGGTGGCCGAAAGTCACCCTACGGCCCGATCTACAACGAGCTTCCGGACCGGCTTGAGGACAGTTTGCTGTTGGTCGCAGCGGGCTATGCCGCCGATCCTAGGCTCGGATTGATCCTCGGCCTCACCGCGGCGTTGCTGGCTGCGATCTGCGCTTATGTGCGGCTGCTCGGCGGCACACTCGGCCAGCCGCAAGACTTCGTCGGCCCCCAAGCGAAGCCGCATCGCATGTTTGCCCTCACCGTAGGCCTCATCGTGGCATTCATCGCGGCAATCGTCGGCGGCGATCCACGCCCGTGCCTCCTGGTTTTGCTCGGAATAATCTGCGCCGGAACGCTGCTCACGATCGTCCGCCGCACCCTCCGCATCTCTAAGCGGCTGCGCGAGGCGCAATGATCGGCGCGATCATCATCGGCCTTACGCGCTTTCTTGTCGGCGGCACCGGCATCTGGCTCGGCTGCGCGCCCAGCGCCCGACAGCGTATCTATTTCGCCAATCATTCGAGCCACCTCGATACGATCATCCTGTGGGCCGCGATGCCGCCTGACCTCAGGCGGCGCGTGCGCCCCGTCGCCGCTGCCGATTACTGGGGCGAGGGCCGGATGCAGCGCTACATCGCGCTCAAAGTGTTGAACGCCGTGCTCGTCGACCGCCGCGCGCGGGGATCGAACCCGCTCGAGCCCCTCGAAGACGCGCTCAGCGCCGGCGATAGCCTCATCTTCTTTCCTGAAGGCACGCGCGGCCTCGATCGCCTCCCCGACAAGTTCAAGGGCGGCCTCTATCATCTCGCCCGCGAGTTCCCGGACGTCGAGCTCGTCCCCGTCTATCTCGACAATCTGCGCCGGGCGCTTCCCAAGGGAAGCCTGATCCCCGTTCCGATCAGCTGCGTCGCCCGCTTCGGCTGCCCGATAACGCTCGGCGAAGAGACCAAGCCCCTGTTCCTCGAGCGCGCCCGTGCGGCGGTGGAGAGTCTCGCATGATCCAGCTGCCGACGATCGAGCGGATGATGCTGTGGCTTTACGCCGGCGTGCTCGGCTTGCTCAGCTTCGCATCGCTCGTCGGCTTCGTCCTCGCCCGCCGAGTGACCAGCGACAGCGGCCGAGACACCGTCCGCAACCTCAACGCGCGCATAAAGGCGTGGTGGGTGATGGTGCTCGTCTTCGCCCTCGCCTTCGTCGTCGGCAAGCCGGTGACGCTCGTGCTGTTCGCGCTAATTTCCTTTTATTGCCTGCGCGAGTTCCTCTCGATCACGCCAACACACCCGCGCGATCACGCCGCGATCGCCGCCGCCTTCTACATCTTCATCCCGCTTCAATATTGGCTGCTGTGGATCCAGTGGCAGGCAATGCTGACGATCCTGATCCCGGTCTACGCCTTCCTCCTGCTGCCGGTGCTGCAGGTGTTGTGGGGCGTCACCGACGATTTCCTCGAGCGCGCGGCGAAGATCCAGTGGGGCCTCATGCTCGCGGTCTTCTGCGTCAGCCACGCGCCCGCGCTGCTGCTGCTCGACCTAGGTCCGCACAAGCCGATCTACTTGCTCTTCTTCCTGATCACCGTCGTCCAGCTCTCCGACGTCCTCCAGTACACTGTCGGCAAGGTCTTCGGCCGCACGAAGATCGCACCGCACATCAGCCCCTCGAAGACGGTGGAGGGCTTCGTCGGCGGCGGACTGCTCGCGGTACTCGTCGGCACCGGCCTGTGGTGGATCACGCCCTTCTCGTCGCTTCAGGCTGCGGGGATGGCGGCGGCGATCGTCCTCGCCGGCTTCTTCGGCGGGCTGGTTCTGTCCGCGGTCAAGCGCTCGCTCGGCGCCAAGGATTGGGGCGTGATGATCGAGGGTCACGGCGGCGCGCTCGACCGGATGGATTCGGTGACCTTCGCCGCGCCGATCTTCTACCATCTCGTGAATTATTTCTTCGCCTACTGAGCCATGAGCATCGCCGCGCTGCTGCTGTTCGTCCGAGCGCTCGGCCTAACCCTGTCGCTGTGGATCGTTGCTGGCTGGTCGGCCGCCGAAGCAGCCATATTCTTCATCGTCGCCGATGTGCCCATCAGCTGGATCGCCGTGAGGAGCGGAACAAAGGCGGCGGTGCTCGCCGCAGTCGTCGCTGCAGTCACTTCGGTCGTCGGCGCAGCAATCGTTCTCTTGTGGGCAGGCCACGATCCCGCCGGTGCAGCCGCCACCATGCAAAACCTGCCGGCGATCGATGGAGACCTCATCGCCCGCGCCGCCGAAGCTTATCACCGGGGGCCGCTTGCCGTGCTCGCGGGATCGTTCAGCGGCATCCCGTTCAAGCTTTTCGCGCTCGAAGCCGCAATGGGGTCCGACTACCAGCTTTTGCTGTTCGCACCGTTTGTTCGACTTCCTCGCTTCCTGCTCAACGCGATCTTCTTCGGCGGAGTGTCCCACTTCCTCAGCCGCTGGCTGAATGTGCGTCGGCGCCTCGCCTTGCTCGCTGCGGCCTGGGTCGTCTTCTACGCATTCTATTTCACCGCGACGGCCGGCTGACCTCGACTTCACCCGCGCCAGACGGTTAGAGCCCCATCGATGGCCGACCCTTTCGCCCTGTTCGACGAGTGGTTCGCGGAAGCGCGTGAAAAGGAGCTCAACGACCCCAACGCGATGGCGCTCGCGACCAGCGGCGCGGACGGCCAGCCGCATGTTCGCATGGTGCTTCTGAAGGGGCACGGACCTACCGGGTTTGTCTTCTACACGAACGACGAGAGCGCGAAGGGCGACCAGCTGCAGGAGAACCCTCGCGCGGCCCTACTCTTCCACTGGAAGACGCTGCGCCGTCAGGTCCGCGTAGAAGGCTCCGTCGAGCGCGTCGCGCCCGCAGAGGCCGACGCCTATTTCGCCAGCCGCTCGCGCGATTCGCAGGTCGGCGCATGGGCCTCGGACCAGTCGCGCCCGCTCGATGCGCGCGCCACCTTCGAGGCCCGCTTCGACAAACTTAGCCATCGCTTCGAGAAGCAAGACGTCCCGCGCCCGCCGCACTGGGGCGGCTATCGCGTGGTCCCCGAACGCATCGAATTCTGGAGCGACCGGCCGCACCGTCTCCACGAACGTCGCCTCTTCACCCGCGCAGGCGACGCCTGGACCGAAGGACTGCTCTACCCATGACGACCGCGAAGATCGCAGCCGAGCATTCGGTTCATTCGACGCGCGCGGCGCTGGCCAGCGTCAGCCTTGCGCTGATCCTGCTCGTGGCGAAGACCTGGGCCGCTTATGTGACCAACTCGACCGCGATGCTCGGATCGCTTGCCGACACTGCGCTCGACGTCATTGCCAGCCTAACCACCCTCGTCGGAGTCCGCATCGCGGCGCAGCCCGCCGATCACGATCACCGGTTCGGGCACGGCAAGGCGGAAGCGCTGGTGGCGCTCGCGCAGGTCGTGCTGATCAGTATCTCAGCGATCGGCATCTGCTGGCGGGCGATCGAGCGGCTGATCAACGGGGCTCAGACCCAAGCGATGGATGCGGGCATCGGCGTGTCGGTCCTTGCGATCATCTTCACCTTCGTGCTGCTCTGGTACCAGCGCCAGGTGATCGCGCGCACCGGCTCCGTCGCGATCAAGACGGACAACATCCACTACAAGTCCGATCTGTTCCTGAACGGCTCGGTCATTGTGGCCTTGGTGCTTGAGCAGGCACTCCACATCGGCGGCGCCGACGCCGTGTTCGGGATAGGCATCGCCCTGTGGCTGCTTTGGGGTGCCTGGCGCGCCTCGAGCGAAGCGGTCCACCAGCTGATGGATCGCGAATGGCCGGAGGAGGAACGGCAGGAGTTCCTTTCTGCCTGCTCGGCCTATCCCGAGCTCAAAGGCCTCCACGACCTGCGCACGCGCAAGAGCGGCACGTCGAGATTTGCGCAATTTCACGTCTGGGTCCCCGCGGACTGGACTGTTAAAAAGGCGCATGACCAGCTCGATGCGGTCGAAGAAGAGCTTCAGGAACGCTTTCCCGGCACCGAAATCCTGATTCACGTCGATCCCGAAGGCCAGACCGACCGCGAAACGCTGCTGCCCTCCGAAATCACCGAGAAGACCGAATGACCAGCATCCCCTTCTTCCAGGTCGACGCCTTCGCCGACCGGCCGCTGACCGGCAATCCCGCCGCGGTAATGCCGCTCGAGCGCTGGCTCGACGATGCGACCATGCAGGCCATCGCGACCGAGAACAATCTCAGCGAAACGGCCTTCACCGTCCCTAACGAGAGCGATGACGCTGACTTCGACCTCCGCTGGTTCACGCCGGCCAGCGAGGTCGAGCTGTGCGGCCACGCAACGCTCGCGAGCGGCCACGTGCTGATGGCGGGCGAGTCCGTCCGCTTCGCCACGAAATCCGGCGCGCTGATCGTGACCAGGCGCGACGATCTGCTCGAACTCGACATGCGCGCCGCGAACCTCAGCGAAATGCGCGAGCCCCAGCTGTGCCGAGCGCTCGGTGTCCCCGACAGCCCGGTCTCACTCGCCGACGGTTACAACGACGCCGCGATCGTCGAAGTCGCGGACGAAGAGGCGGTGCGCGCGCTTCAGCCGGATTTCGCTGCGCTCAAGAACATCCACCGCATGGCGGTGGTCACCGCCCGGGGTCGCGAGCAGGACGTCGCAAGCCGCGTCTTCGTCCCCTATCTCGGTATCAATGAGGACCCGGTGACCGGCTCCGCGCATGCAGCGCTTGTGCCTTATTGGACGAAGCGGCTCGGCCGCAGCGAATTCACAGCCCTCCAGGCAAGCGCGCGCACCGGCGTCATTCACTGCCGCCTCGAAGGCGACCGCGCCATCCTCGGCGGGCACTGCCACACCGTCATCGTCGGCCAGTTCCAGCTGTGATCGCGCTTCTCATTCTTGCCGCAGCGACCAGCCCAAGCGACGCAGCCGACGCCGCGAACTTGGCTTTCACGCAGTGCCTTTTCGCTACATCGCGCGCGGCGAGTGAGGCGCGGCTTTCTCCAAGCGCTTTCGAACAAAAGCTGGCCATCTCCTGCATGTCCCAGCAGCGCGACCTTGAGCGCGCGTATTATGGGGCCCGCGTTCAGGGTCTCGCTGACACCGCTCGGCGCCAAGTCGTCGATGCCTATCGCAAAGCCGTCGAGCTAGAGCCGCAGCTAAAGCAGATCGGAGAAATGTGCCGGGCGCATCCGGAAGAATGCCGGTATTGATGCGGAAAAGCGCCATCGCTCTTACCGTCCTGGCGCTCTCCCAACCCGCCGCGGCTAGCCCGCCGAGGGATCGAGCCGCGATCCTCGAGACGATCGGTCGCATGGAAAGCGCGTGGAACCGCGGCGACTTCCGCGGCTACATGGCCGGCTTCAAGAGTCCCGATGTCGTCTTCGTGTCTGGCGGCAAGTTCCAGCAGGGCTGGCAGGGCACCCTGGACCATTACGTCCGCGACTATGGCGGCTCGGAGGAGCGGCGCGGGCATCTCCACTTCTACAACATGAAGGTCGATCTGCTAGCGCCCGATGCGGCGATGCTGGTCGGTCAATACCGCCTGGTACGCGGCGCGCGCGTCACCGAGGGCGTGAACACCCGCCTCTTTCGCAAGGTGCACGGCAAGTGGCTCATCACGATGAACCATGTTTCAGCCTACGACGTCACTTCTCCGACCGCGCCAGAAGCTCACTGAGGTCCTTCTTCCAGAACATCGCCCAGGTGTGGGTACCGTGGCCATGGGTATCGGCGCTCTCCGGGATCAGCCGGAAGCGGGCAGTCTTCTTCATCCGCTTCAGCGCCTGCTCCGGAACCTTCAGGTTGCGTGGGTTGATGAAGTCGTCGGCGGAATTCACCCAGGTCAGCGGCGCCGTGACCTTCTCCAGCTTCGGCCAGGGATTGTAGTTCCGCGAGGAATCGAACTGGTAGATCATGTCGTTTGCGTCGAGCTCGGCCAGACCGCTCTCTACACGCTGTTCGACATAGCCCTTCGCAGCCTCGCGGGTCGGATAATTCTTCTGGAGATTGAGCGGCGCACCGCCGGCAATAAACAGGATGGATTCCGCTGTCCGAAGTCCCTGCTCGGGCTCCTTCGCATAATTGCCGCCATTCCAGGTCGGGTCCTTCTCAATGCCGTCGATGACCATCTGCCGCCACATGCGATTAAGGCCCGCAATCTCGATCGGCTCGCAGGCGAGCGGCATCAGCGCGCGCGCGAAGTCGGGATACACCTCGCCCCACACGAAGCTGTGCATGCACCCCATCGACGTGCCCATGATGAGGCGCATGCGGCGGATGCCGAGCGCCTCCGTCAGCATCCGGTGCTGCGCCTCGACCATGTCGTAATAGTCATATTTCGGGAACTTCATCCGAAGGCCGTCCGACGGCTTCGACGACTTCCCATGTCCGATATTGTCGGGAAGGATGATCCAATATTTGCGGATATCGAGCGCCTGACCGGGCCCGTACAGCTCGTCTGCGAACTGCGGACGAAGGAACTGCTTGCCGTCGCCGCCTGTCCCGTGAAGCACCATCACTGCATTGTCGATCTCGCCAGTCGCATTGCGGTGCGGCTGCCCGAGCATCGTGTAGTGGATCCTCAATTCCGGAAGCGTTTCCCCGTCGCGGAACCGGAAGTTCTCGAGAACTAGATCAGCTTCACGCGTCGGCCACGACTTCGCCGGAGGGGCCGCCGCCTGTGCGGCGAGAGCGACTAGCAACGCAAACATCAGATCACCCTTTCAGCCTGGCTTCGAGCGCATCGAGCAGCGGCAACTGGCTCGGCAACATCATCGCGCGCGCTTCGTCGAGGTTCATCCAGCGCGCTTCGACGACTTCTGGAAACCGCTCGAGCCGGCCACTGCGCGGCGGCCATTCCAGCTCGAAATCGTTCGACGTCACGGCAGCAGGATCGAGATCGCCCTCCAGCGCGAACGCCTCCACATGCTTGCCTCCCGGCTGGCGGATCCTCGCTAGCGGAAACGGCACCAACGTCAGCTTCGTCCCCGTCTCTTCCTCGAATTCGCGAAGCGCCGCCTCGGCGGGTTTCTCGCCAGGCTCCACGGCGCCCTTCGGGATCATCCACGCCCCCGCGTCCTTGTTTTTCCAGAACGGCCCGCCCGGCTTGATCAGCAGGACTTCGGTCGCTCCGTCGCGCTCGCGGAATAGAAGTACGCCGGCGCTGAGCGGCGGCGACATGGGCTCAGCCGGCCGGAGTGACTTTGTGGAGCGCGAGCTTGAAGCGTAGCACGCTGTTACCGGGGATCGGCCCTACGTCCTTGTCGCCATAGCCGAGTTGCGGCGGCACCCACACGATCCACTCGTCGCCCGGCCGCATCAGCTCGAGCGCCTCGGAAAAGCCGGGCACGAAGTCACCGGCGCTCCCCGTCAGCGGCTGCCCATTCGCATAGCTGCTGTCGATGACCTCGCCGGTGAGAAGCTTGACCTCATAATCGAAGGTCACCGTGTCCTGGGCGGTCGGACGCGGTCCGGTCTTGGGGCCAGAAGCAACCACGAAATATTCGAGCCCGCTCGGCGTCGTGACAACGCCTTTCACCGCGCCGTTCCTGGTGAGGAAATCGGGTCCGGCAGCAGTTTCCGGCGGCGCCTTGGCGGGGGCGGAGCTTGCGGGCGCTGCAATCGCAAGTGAAGCAGCGGCGATCAGGAAAAGGCGAGTCATGATGCCGGTCTAGCCGCTACGCCGCGGCTGCCTCAAGCTCCGCCGCCTGCGTTTCCAGGATCATGCCGCCGCCCAGCAGGCGCGAGCCATCGTACAGCACCGCAGCTTGGCCCGGAGCGACGCCATATTCCGGTTGTCCGAAGCGGACCCACTCGTCCTCGCGCACCGCAGGGACCGCCGGCGCCAGAGAGCGCACCTTCACGCTCACCTCGCGCTGGTCTTCGGCGAGCCAGTTCCAGCTCGTGACGCGCGTGGCTTCCACGGCGAGCGCGCGTCGCGGCCCAACCACGATTCTCGCCTGCTCCGGCTCGATCCGAACGACGTAGAGCGGCTCCTTCTGGCCGCCGATCTCGATCCCGCGCCGCTGGCCGACGGTGAAGTGAACGACGCCGCGATGACGGCCCAGCACGCGCCCCTCGGCGTCGACGATGTCGCCCGCGGCCTCCGTTTCCGGCCGGAGGCGCTTCACCAGCCCCGCATAATCGCCGTCCGGCACGAAGCAGATGTCCTGACTGTCCGGCTTGCCCGCGACCTCGAGCCCAAGCTCGGCGGCGATTCGACGCACTTCATCTTTCGGCAGGCCGCCGAGCGGAAACCGAACGAAGTCGAGCTGCTCGCGCGTGGTTCCGTAGAGGAAATAACTCTGGTCGCGCCGCGGGTCGGCTCCCTTGTGAAGCTCGGCGCGGCCCTCGTTCACCACGCGCCGCACGTAATGGCCCGTTGCGAGGCAATCGGCGCCGAGCTCGCGGGCGAATGCGACGAGGTCGACGAACTTCACGCCCTGGTTGCAGCTTGCGCACGGCACCGGGGTTCGGCCCTGCGCATATTCGTCGACGAAGCGGTCGATGACGCCCTCGCGGAAGCGGCTCTCGTAATCGAGGACGTAGTGGGCGATGCCGAGCCGGTCCGCGACCTGCTTCGCATCGTAGATGTCCTGCCCCGCGCAGCACGCGCCGGAACGCCTTACCGCTTCCCCATAATCGTAAAGCTGGAGCGTGACTCCGATCACTTCGGCGCCCGTGCGCGCGGCAAGCGCGGCTGTGACCGAGCTGTCGACGCCGCCGGACATGGCAACGACGATCCGGGCACCGTCTGTGGGACGGCCGAGCTGAAAATCTATCCGCATCTGAGGTTTCTCTTGGCGCGTCTTTACCCGAATTTCACTCCTCGCGGCTAGACGGGCCATTGGTTTCGACAGCGAGGGGGCAGGGTTTGGCGCGACACGAGGGCAACTTTCGTGATGGTACGGAAGCGCCGCTCAGCCTCGCCGAACTTCTTTCGCTGCTCGGATCCGGCGTGATTCCGGACGAGCGATCGAGGGAGGATGCAATCGCTTGCTACCTCTCAGGCGGAGACGGCTGGAAGGACGCGGTGAAGAAGCTTGGCGGCACCTTCGCGGGGGCCGCGGAAATGAAAGAACGGAAGGCAGATTGAGCGGGCATTAACCAGCGCGTTTCAGAAATTTTTCAATGGCGGCATCTTAAGCCGTGGGCATTGGCAATGATTAAGCAGGTGTAACGAAATATGCTCGAGAACCAGAAGATTCGTCCGGCCCAGGTCATTGGACCACTCGGCGAGCCGCTGACGCTCGAATCGTTGCCGCCTGTCAACACGACGCGTTGGGTCGTGCGCCGCAAGGCCGAGGTCGTCGCCGCCGTGGCTGGCGGGCTTCTGAGCGTCGACGAAGCCTGCAAGCGCTACACGCTCAGCCTCGAGGAATTCACGAGCTGGCAGCGCGCCGTCGACCGCAGCGGAATGCCCGGCCTTCGCGTCACCCGCATCCGCCAGTACCGCGACCAGTATGAAAAGCAGCAGCGCTACTAAGCGCTGCCGCATTCGTTACGGAGAAGAATTTATCCCCGGCTTTCTGCCGCTCCTTAACTGAAAATCTAGACAGACCCTTCCGGACTCGGAACAACCGGCGCGCATCACGCGTCTGTGATGCCGGAATGGCGCCCGCGTGTCGTGCGGGCGTCCGGATAACAGGGAGGTACAGCTCATGGGTATTATCATCTGGCTCATCGTCGGTGGTATTTGCGGTTGGCTCGCCAGCCTGATCATGCGCACGGACGCGCAGCAGGGCATCATTCTGAATATCGTCGTCGGCATCGTGGGCGCCGTCATCGCCGGACTGCTCTTCGGCGGCAGCATCAATGCCGGGATTACGGTTACGACATTCCTCTATTCGCTGGTCGGCGCGATCATCCTTCTCGCGATCGTGAACCTGATCCGGCGTGGAACCGTCCGCTAACGACGGCAACGATTGTTGATGTTGGAAAAGGCCG
>Ga0068864_100001236_pt1 | contig 21255 bp, 17 predicted proteins | sample KBSSwiS72_FD_66586 | JGI IMG/M metagenome (GOLD analysis project Ga0068864, IMG submission 66586) | Switchgrass rhizosphere microbial communities from Kellogg Biological Station, Michigan, USA - KBS Switchgrass S7-2 | ecosystem: Host-associated > Plants > Roots > Rhizosphere > Soil ... | reverse complement strand
TTGCGCAGATCTTCGAGCGAGCGGCGGATGCGCCGTCGCGAAACCTTCGCCTGAATGAGCGCGCGCGCGGCGCGCAACACAATGAGATCCTGGAACGAGAAACGATACTCGCGCCGCGGCCCCCGCGTCGGCGTGACGAAGCCGACGTCGATGAGACCTCGAATGGTGCTGCGAGACAGATGCAGGACTCGTTCGATGTCCCGCACGCTGTACGTTTGCATCGGGCGCCTCGGGTGAGGTTACCGACGACTGGCTTTGCGTGCGGCCTTCGCCGGCTGCTCAACGCGCTTGGCTTCCTTGCGCGGGCCGAGCTTGGCGGCGGTTTCTTTCGCCGACTCGGTACGCTCCAGGCTGGCGCGCAGCGCTTCCATCAGGTCGATGACCTTGCCGGTGCTCTCGGGTTCGATCTCAGCCACGGAAATCTCCTGTCCTTCGACTTTCTTCTGGATTTCGGCCTGGATGCGGCCACGATGCTCGTCGGTGTACGCAGCCGGGTCGAACTTCGCCGACGTCTGCTGCTCGATGAGTTGCTTCGCGAGCTTGAGCTCCTGCGCCTTCACTTCGGTCTTCGGCACGTCGACTTCGGTCGACGGGCGCACGTCGGCGGCGAAGTGCAACTGCTGCATCGTCAGCACGTTGTTGATCGGGCGGATCAGCACGATGTAGGCCTTGCCGCGCGTGGCCCAGCGACCGACGGCCGCGAGCTTCGCTTCGTTCATCGCCTCGATCAGCAGCGCGTACGGTTTGTTCGCGCCTTTGTCCGGCGACAGGTAATAGGTCTTGTCGAAGTACACCGGGTCGATCGACTCGACGGGCACGAACTCCGAGATCTCCACCGAATGCGAGCCGGCTTCTTCGAGCGCCTTGATCTCTTCGGGCGTGAAGCGGACGTACTGGTCCTTGGCGAACTCGTAGCCCTTCACCATGTCGTCGCGCTCGACGATCACGTCTTCCTTGATGCAGACGTACTGCTGCCTGAGGCGCGAGCCGCAGGTCTTGTGCAGCATGTTGAAGGAGATCGAGTTCTGCGACTGGGTCGCGGTGAACAGCTTCACCGGAATAGCGACCAGTCCGAACGAGACGGTCAGGGAGCCAATGGAGCGTGGTGCGGCCATGGGAAACCTTTAAGGTGTCGGGCTAAAGCCCGACCTGCGGAGGTGGGATTCAAGGTGCTTACTACTGCTTCGCGTTTGCCCGTTACTTCTCGATTGTTCGTCCATTACGTCCGAAAGCGTCTGCAAGGCTCTGTTTTGACGAGAGCGCATCTTGCCACCGGTCGCCCGATTTTTCCAATCGCGGCAGCACATTATTAATGGTGAAGTCCGTCGGGTCGGCGGCTTCGAGCTCGGCCCAGCTCAGGGGCATGGAGACCGTCGCCCCCGGCGAGCCGCACGGCGAATAGGCGACCCGCAGCGTCTTGCCGCGCACGTTCATGTTGTGATCGATGAAGATCTTGCCGGTGCGCTTGCCCGTGGCCCACTCCATCGTGATCTCCTTGGGGTGCGCCTTGAGCAAGTGGCGCCCCACCATCTCGGTGATCTGGCGGGCGCCGTCGAACGTCACCGTCCGGTTGATCGGCACGAAGACATGCAACCCGGTCTTACCGGAAGTCTTCACGACCGCTTCGAGCGACATTTGCTTCAACAACGCGTGCAGCCAGAAAGCGACCCGCCGGCCGCCCTCGAAACCCTTCTTGTTCAACTCCGGCTCCGCGCCTGCCGGTTCCTTGCCGGAGTAGATATAAGGATCGATGTCGAACACCAGGAAGTCGGGATAGTTCAGTACCGACTCGCCCAGGGATTCCTCGGAGCTTGCGTAGTCGGTGGCCTTGCTCGCAGTGTCCGCCGCAACGTTCGCGCGCGAGTGCCAGACATGGAATTCGAGCGTGCCGCTCTGACCGAGCCACAGCAGCGTCGGCAAATTGTTGCAGACAACGTAGTCGTGCTTCTCGTCCTTGTGCCCCGAGTAGACCGTCACCATCGGCACGAAGTCGGGACGCGCCTGCTCCCAGTGCTTCTGATAGAAGCGCTCGCCGGTGATGCCCTCGGGCATGCGGATCATCGTGAGCGGCCGATCGCGCAAGTGCGGCAGCATGTAGCTCGACACTCCCGCGAGATAGCGGACCAGATCGCGCTTGGTGATCGCGGGCTGTTTCGCTTCGAGATCCGCCGGCCAGTACACGCGGTCGAGATTGGTGAGCCGGATCTTCGCGCCGCCGACGACGATGTCGAGACGGTTGGCTTTGTTCTCGAGCTGCTGCAGGACTTCCGCCACTTCATTCGCGGGGGTCGCGAGTCGAGCCGCCTTCGCGCGCTTCGCCTTCGGTCCGCCCTTGATGCTGCGTGACTCGATGTCGTCGCGTACGCGCTGGAACACTGGCGCACGCAGCATGCCATCGGGTGTCCATTCGGCGAACGTGACTTCGACCACGAGTTCGGGATCGAGCCAGGTAGTCGGCCGTTGCAGCGGTGGCTTCTCGACGAACGCCGGCGTCTTGCGCTCCAGTCTGGCGAATTGCTTCCCGAGGTCCGCGATGACGCGATCGTCCAGTCCCGAGCCGACATGCCCCGCAAAATGCAGCTTGCTGCCGCTCCAATAGCCGAGCAGCAATGAGCCGAGCGCTTCGCGTGCGCCCTTCCCTTTCGTGTAGCCGCCGACGACGAACTCGGCCGTCTGCGTCGCCTTGATCTTGAGCCAGGCGTTCGTGCGCTTGCCGGGTTGATACGTGCTGTCCTTGCGCTTGGCGACGATGCCTTCGAAGCCAGCTGCGAGCGAAGCGGCGTAGAGCTTCTCTGCATTGTCCAACGCGTGGACGAGCTGCAGGCGCGGCGTCGTGAGCAGGCATTGCGACAGATAGCGACGCCGGTCGATGTAGGTCGAGCCGCGCAAATTGATGCCCGCGAAATGCAGCAGATCGAAGCACAGCATCACGACCGGTGCTTCACGCTGTGCGACTGCTACTTCCGCCGGAGTCTTCAGCTCGCGGCGATTCTGCAGATGATTGAACGACGGGCGACCGGTTGCGGCGTCGAGCGCGACGATCTCGCCGTCCACGATCATGGAATCGACAGCCTGGGTCGCGAGGTCAGCGACGATCTCCGGAAAGGCTGCGGTGAGATCGATGCCTCGTCGCGATTGCAGACGCACGACGCCGTTGGCGACGAAGGCGATCACGCGATAGCCGTCGACCTTCGGCTCGTACAACCAGTTCGGGTCGGAGCTCGCCGTCTCGTCGCTCTCGGCCAGCATCGGGTCGAGCTTTTTCGGCAGCGCTTCGCTCGGGCCGGTCGGGCCGAGCACAGCGGCGTCGAGCCGTTGCACGCCGGTGCTCGTCGCAAGCTCGTCGAGCGAACGGCCGCTCAGCACCGAACGACTGCGCGCGAGTACGTCGCTGCCGGCGGCGGTTACGAATCGATCCTTGTGCTTCAACAGCAGCCACTGCTTGTCCGACGACGTGCGCACGAGCGCGAACGATCCCTTCAGCTTCTCGCCGCGCAGGAAGAAGTTGATCTTGCCCGCGGCGAACTCGGTGCGGATGCGCTCCTGCGCTTCGTCGCGATTGCCGAACGAATAGCGGCCATCCTCGTCGGGCGAGTACACGCCGCAATCCCAGACGATGACGTTGCCGGCGCCATATTCTTTCGCCGGGATCACGCCCTCGAACGAGCCATAGTCGAACGGGTGATCTTCGACCTCGACCGCGAGGCGCTTGTCGCCGTACTCGAGCGACGGGCCCTTCGGCACGGCCCAGGACTTGAGCACGCCGTCGCATTCCAGGCGGAAGTCATAGTGCAAGCGTCGCGCTGCGTGCTTCTGGATCACGAACAGCAGCGGCCCACGGCGATCGGTGGGCAGCTTCGGCGCGGGCTCGGGCGTGCGCGTGAACGCTCGCTTCTCGGCGTAGCGTTCAAGAGGGCGTTTCATGCGGCCAATAGTAGCCTGTCGGGCTGAAGCCCGACCTACAGCCCATGGACCGACATTCTGTCAGTACGCTGTAGGTCGGGCTTTAGCCCGACTTCCCAGGCAGGCTGAAATAGAACGTAGCGCCGTGCTCCGGTCGCGAATCGGCCCACACCTTGCCGCCATGCCGACTGACGACCCGATGCACGATCGCCAATCCGATCCCGGTACCCGGGAATTCTCGATCCGAGTGCAGCCGTTGGAACGCGGCGAACAACCGCGCTGCATAGGCAGGATCGAACCCCGCGCCGTTATCCCGCACGTAATACGTCGGCTGCGCCGTGTTCTGATAAGGCCCGACCTCGACCGCCGGCCGCTTTCGACGCGCCGTGAACTTCCACGCGTTCTCCAGCAAGTTCACTACGACGACGCGCAGTAGCCGCGGATCGCCATGAGCGCGCATTCCCGGCGCAATCGCGACGCGCACGGTGCGCTCCGGATTGGCCGCCGCGATCTCGCTGGCCACCGACTGCACCAGGTACGAGAAATCCAGATCGATCGGCTGCAGCTCGCCACGCCCGACCTGCGCCAACGACAAGAGCGCATCGATGAGCTGCGACATGCGCGCGGCGGACGCTCGCACACGATTGAGATAGGTCAGTGCTTCATCGTCGAGTTGCTTCGCATACTTCTCGATCAGCAGCTGACTGAAGCTGTCGATTCCGCGCAGCGGAGCACGCAGATCGTGTGCGACCGAGTAGTTGAACGCTTCCAGCTCGCTGTTCGCCGCTTCCAGCGCGGCCGTGCGCTGCTGCAACGTCAACTCCAGCCAGCGCTCGTTCTCGCGCAGCCGCAGGTCGGTCGCATGTTTGTGAAGCGCGATCTCGATGACACAACGCAGGTCCGGCGCCTTGAACGGCTTGACGAGATAGGCCGAGGGATCCGTATGCCGCGCACGGTGCAGCGTGTCGTCATCCGCGTGCGCGGTCAGGAACACGACCGGCACGTCGTGCTCGTCGCGAATGGTTTCGGCAGCCGTGATCCCGTCGATGTCGCCGTCGAGTCCCACATCCATCAGGATCAACTGCGGATGCAAGCGTCGGGCGAGATCGATGGCTTCTTCGCCGCGCGTCGCCGTCCCTGCAACGGTATAGCCAAGATCGTCCAGGGTCTCGGCCAGGTTCAAAGCTAGGACGCCGTCGTCCTCCACGACCAGAATACGCGCGCCCGTCGGGCCGACCGCGCCGTGCGACGCGGCCGAGCGCGAGTTCGCTGCGTGGACTGATCTCAATTCTTCGTCTTGTCTTCGACGGCGTCGCGCGCTTCGTCCAGCGCGTCATCCACCTTGTTAGCCGTGGATTCCTCGCCGCCGTGCTTGATCGTGTCGACCGCTTCGTCGACCTCCTCGCCGGCACGCTCCACCGGGCCTTGCTTCTCGCAGGCGGTCGTGCCGATTGCCAGCGTTGCCGCCAAAACCGCCCAGATCGCTCGTCGCTTCATGGCTTCCTCCCGCAAAAACGCCGTGACTCCCGCGCAAACGTTCGCGGCGCCCCGGAAGTTCCCCTACAACAGGGCGTGGGCTATTTGAGCCGGTCGACGAACCGATAGATGAAGATGAGTACGCCGAAGCCGAAATACAGGCCGAGCAGCGCCACCAGCATCAGCAGCGCCATCTGGAACGTGATCACGCCCTTCACCAGCAGCACCATCACCAGCACGACGATGCCCGTGAAGGACAGCGAAACCGCAGCGGCGATCTTCAGCTTCTTCTTGTCGCTCATGAGTGCAATCCGTCGATCCAATCGACCAGCGTGCGCACCAGTTCCTGCCTCACGTCCGGATCGCGCCGGCCCGACGAGGCACGCACATGAAAGGAATGATCGGCTTCCTGCAGGAGCTTCAGCGTAGCGCGCGCGCCGAGTCGCTGCACGACCGGCTCCAGCAACTCGAGTGTCGCGAGCTCGTCGCGCGTGCCTTGCAGGAACAGCATCGGAATCTCGACATCCGACAGATGCTCCGCGCGCTCCTGCGAGGGACGTCCCGCCGGATGCAGCGGGAAAGCCAGAAAGGCCAGGCCGGCGACACCCGGCAATGGCGCGAGCGCTTGCGCCTGCGACGTCATGCGACCGCCGAACGATCTGCCGCCCGCGACGAGTAGCAGGCTCGGCGCAGCGCGAGCAGCTTCGGCCACTGCCGCGCGCACGGTCGCGTGACAGAGCGCCGGCGGATCCGGTCGCTTCGAGCCGCGCTCCATGTATGGAAACTGATAACGCAGTGTCGCGATGCCCTGCTGCGACAGGTCGCCGGCCACCGACGCCATCGATGCGTGCAGCATCCCCGCGCCAGCGCCGTGAGCGAACACAAAGCAGGCACGCGCGTTCGCGGGCAGATCGAGCAGGCCCGAGACTGTAACGCTCTCGCTGACGCGGATTGTGACGGACTCGGCAGACGTATTGGCCATTAGGCGCAGCCTAGCACCCTGCGCGAAGGCCTCGTGTATCCTCCGCGCAAACTAATCGGCGGCATTGGCAAGAACTCGAGCGACCTGGCCTGGGGAGGCGAAATGCGGAATCGCAAGAATGGTGCGCGCGCGCGGCGTGCGTTGTACGCGCCGGCTGTGCTGGTTGTGGCAGTCGCGGCACAGGATGCCGGTGCGGCTACGGCGCAGAGCCGGGAGTTCCAGACCCCAGGCAGCGGCACACCGACGTACACCTTCAACGTCGTTGCAAACAATCTCGTGACCACCGGCTCGCGACCCACGCAGCTCGTGAGCGCTTCGGCAGATCGGACGGATCACACTGTCGTCGTCAGGCTCAACTGCATCACGGTGACTCGTCCCGCCGGTCTGGACGCTGCATTCACCCTGACGTACACGGTCGCCGAGGGCGTGGACACCACAGCGACACGCGCAACCGGCACGCTCACCTTCAATCCAGCATCCAACTTCGGCCAGCCAGCGCTCACGGCGCCGTCCGACAAGAGTTGTATCGATCCGCAGGATCAGGAACCGACGCCGGTCGACGATACGGCGACCGGTGGGCGCGGTCAGCCGATCCTCATTCCCGTGCTCGCGAACGATACGAACGTGGACGTGAACGTGTCGCGCATCGTGCTGGTCGGCGCGCCGACCAGCGGCACTGCCGTCGTGCAAGGCAACGGTGTGTTGTACACGCCGGCGCCGGGATTCCTCGGCACGGCGCAATTCGGCTACCAGATTTCCGAGTACAGCTTGTACCCCGACTATCGCAACGGCGGCGCGACAGTGACCGTCACGGTTGCGAACCAGGCGCCGACTGCGAACGCCGGTCCGGACCAAACCTTGTCCGACACGGATCTGGAGCCCGGCGAGAACGTCGTGCTCGACGGCCGCGGATCGACAGATACCGACGGCACGATCGCGTCTTACGTGTGGCGTAACGCCGCGGGTACGCAGATCGCGACGGGTGCGAATCCCACGGTGCGTTTGCCCGACGGCTCACAGGCGATCACGTTGACGGTGACTGACGATCTCGGCATCGCTGCCACCGACAGCGTGACGATCAACGTCGCGACGGCGCCGACTCGCACGACGCTGAGCGAGATCCCGGACCTCACGCCGAATCAGCGCAAGATGGCGCAAGCGCTCGATAGCATCTGCCCTCGCCTCTCTCAGTCCGAGACGCTGACGTCCGACCAGGCCGCACTGCTCGCGCGTTGCAACGGTCTGTCGTTCAACAACACGGTCGATCAGCAGCGCGAGGCGCTCGATGAACTGAACGGCGATGATTTCGCCGCCGCTCGCACGCAGACTTTGCTGTTCGCGAACTTCCAGTACGTCGGAGTGATGGATCGACTGATCGCGTTGCGCGGCGGCGCACGCGGCCTGAGTCTCGCGGGTCTCGACCTGACGCTCGATGGTCAGCACGTGCCGCTCGCAGAAATGCAGAAGATGGTCGAAGGGCTACTCGGCGGCGGCGCTGCGAGCGACGCGACCGAGCCCGGCGGCCTGCTCTCCGACAAGCTCGGCCTGTGGGGACGCGGCAATTACAGCTTTGGCAGCAAGGACGCGTCGAACAGCGCGCCCAAGTTCGACGCCGATCAATGGGGCCTGCTGTTCGGCATGGACTATCGCTTCTCCGACAAGGCCGTCGGCGGCATCGCGCTGGCCTATGGCGATTCGAGCGTCGAGTTCCAGCCGGCCGGCGAAGGCAAGCTGGATGCAACGTCCTGGGCCGCATCGCTGTACGGCTCCGTGTACGCAGCCAGGAACTTCTATCTCGATGCGATCGTCAACTTCGCGAGCGTCGGCTACCAGGCCAACCGCAACATCACGTACGTCGACGGCACGGGTCTCGTCGATGAGAACGCCCACGGCGACACGGATGGCATGACGATCAGCGGCGGCGCCTCGCTCGGCTACGACTTCCTGCTCGGCGGCCTGACGCTTTCGCCGACCGCTGGCGTCTTCTACGTCGATGCCACGATCGACGGCTTCACCGAGAACGGCGCACCCGGCATCAACCTCGCTTATGACGAGCAGAACTTCAAATCGTTGACGGCGAACCTTGGGCTGCGACTCACGTACGCGTGGAACGTCTCGTGGGGCGTGCTGCTGCCGCATCTGCGCGCCGACTTCATTCGCGAGTACGAAGATCAAGTCGAAGTGTTCGGCGTGCGCTTCGCCGCCGATCCGTTCGAGTCCGGCAGCAATCCGACGCCGCCGATCCTGGTCGAAACGGACAACCCCGACACGTCGTACTGGCGGCTCGCTGCCGGCTTCTCCGCGCAGTTCAAGCACGGCGTCTCCGGCTACATCGAGTACCAGCGCCTGGAGAGCTACCAGCTGATCGACTTCCAGGACGTGAGCGTGGGCTTGCGGTTCCAGCGTAGCTTTTGATGAAGGCGCTCATTGCAACGCCGTTGTATGACGGGCGCGCGGAACGCGACTTCATCAACGGCTTGTTGCAGTGTCACGGCCTGTACTACGCGTGGGCCTGCGTCGAGGGTCAGGCGAACATCTCATTGGCCCGCGACATGCTTGCGGGCCAGTTCCTCGCGAGCGATTGCACGACGCTGGTGATGATCGATGGCGACATCGGCTTCGGTCGCGCCGACCTGGAAACGCTGCTGCGCTCGTCCCACGGCGTGACCAGCGGCATGTATCCGCGCAAACGCGAGCAAGGAGGCTGGGTGTTCGAGCCGCTGGACGCGACGAACGTCGGCCAGCAGATCGCGGCCGGCAAGCCCTTTCCCGTGCGCCACGCCGGCGCGGGATTTCTCAAAGTCGAGCGCCGCGTGTTCACTGACATCGCGCGTGCTGGCACCCTGGCGACGTATCCGGGAGCCGATGGCCAGACTACGCAGCACTTCTTCCGGAGCTGCGTCGTCGATGGCGAGTTCCTGTCGGAGGATTATTCTTTCTGCCAGCTCGCCGCGCAGGCCGGGCATGCAGTGCACGTCGATCCGCGGATCCGCCTGCGTCACATCGGACGCCGCGTTTATTGAGCGCGGGCCTCGCCCACCTCACGCGCGAAAAACATTCCCGCCTCTCGCAGCGAGCTGCGAGCTTCCGGCACCCAGCGCTGGAAAAGCTGCCAGACGTGCGGCACGGCCGGCCAGATCTTGATCTGCGTCTTCACGCCAGCGCGTTGCGCGCGTTCTGCAAGCCGCCTTGAATCGTCGAGCAGCGTCTCGTCCTCGCCGACGTGGATCAACAACGGCGGCAATCCCTGCAACTCGGCGTACAGCGGCGATGCGAGCGGTGCCCGGCGATCGCGATCACCAAGGTAGTACTGCGCCGCGCGACCGAACGAGTCACGGTCGAACATCGCGCAACGCTCGCTGTTGGTGCGAGTGGACTCGCCCGTCGACGCGAGATCGACGAATGGCGAAAACAGCACGGCCGCGGCCGGCAAAGGAATGCCGCGTTCGCGCAGCGCCAGCATCAACGCCATGCTGAGTCCGCCGCCAGCAGAATCGCCAGCGATGACGACTTGCTGCGGGCTGTGGTCCTCGAGCAGACCGCGATACGCCGCGACGGCATCTTCGAGCCCCGCGGGAAACGGATGCTCGGGCGCGAGCCGATAGGCCGGCGCAAACGTCTTGAATCCAGCAACAGCGAACGAAGCTGTAACCGCGCGATAAGTCTGCGGCGTGCAGGCGAAGTAACCGCCGCCGTGCAGATAGAGCAGCGTCGCGACTGTAGGTACTCCGTCGGCCGTCAGCCATTCGCCCTGGACGCCTCCCACGGTGCCGGGAGTCGCCCGCGCTCCTGGCGGCGCCGGCATCGGCGAGCCGCCGCTCATGACCTTGCGTGCCGCCAGCGCGTCGGGTGCACGCAGCAACCGCGGCTTGAACCAGTGCCGCAACACGAAGCTCGTCGTTCTTGCTTGCCAGCTTGCCATTCGGATTCCTCGCGGCCGACTATAAGCCATGACGCTCGAATTCCGAATCCTGAATGCTGGCGACGCAGCGGTGCTGGACCGCGTAGCAGACGGTGTCTTCGACGGCGCCATCCAACCGGCGCTGGCGCAGGAGTTCCTCGGCGACCTGCGACATCACCTTGCCGTAGCGATCGACGACGGCATCGTCGTCGGCTTTGCCTCCGGCGTGCACTACGTGCATCCCGACAAGCCGGCCGAGCTGTGGATCAATGAAGTCGCCGTGGCGCCGACCCACCTGCGTCGCGGCGTTGCTCAGTCGCTGCTGCGCCTGTTGTTCGATACGGGCCGTGCGCTCGGCTGCGGTCAGGCTTGGGTACTGACGGACCGCGACAACACTGCAGCGATGCGGCTCTACGCGTCGCTCGGCGGTGATCCGGGCACGCGCGAGCACGTGATGTTCGACTTCCGGCTATAGAGAGCCGCCGATAAAAAAAGCCGCATACCTAGGTATGCGGCTTCGAAGTGGCCGCGGTGCACGGGAGCCCGCGGCGCCGGGAGTCAAAGAACAGCTACTGCTGCTGCAGGAACTTGTCCGTGGCCGAGTCGAACTTCTGCGTCTCGTCGTCGATGCTGCGCACGAAGTTCAGCACATCGGTCAGCTCCTGCGCGCTCAGCGTCTGCTGAATCGTCGCGGTGTTGCCGTTCGTCGTGATCTTGTGCCGGGCCGCGACCTGCTCCAGGGTCTGCGCCGAGCCGTCGTGGAGGTACGGCGCCGACAAGCTGAGGCCGAGCAGTGACGGCGAGTTGAAGCCCGCTGCACCGAAGGCACCGAAGCCCTGCGTCGACTGCACGCCCGGCACGGTGTCCTTCGTGCCGACCGCGGCGGCGCCACGGATCTCCAGCTTGCCTTCCGGCGTATTCGGCGCGGCGAACGTGCCGACGTTGTCGAGGATCGTCAGGTTGGTCGCGTTGTTCCCTGCGACGGACAGCAGCTGCGGACCGTTGACGGCGAGGTCGAGGTCGAACGGCTTCACGCCGCCCACATCGAAGAAGCCAGAGCCGATCGGGTTCTGCGGGAACACCGCGAGCAGCCCGCTGTTGGTCGCCGGCTGACGATCGAACAACGGCAGCGTCTGGCTCTTGGTCCACTTCGCGCCGCCGTGGCAGCTCGAGCAGTTCGCCTCGAACACCGCACGTCCCGCGGCTGCGTTGGCGAGCTGCGGCACGATCGGCGCACGCACCGTCGTCACCCACTCCTGCAACGCGTCGAGCGAGTCGCTCACGCCGAAGATCGGGCCGTGATTGAACACGAACGCCGTGTGGTCACCCGTCTGTGTCTCGGTGGCGAAGCCCTTGCCGCCCTGGATGCCGATCGAGTTCGCGTTGAAGTCCGTGTTCGAGCCGCGCACTGCGCTCCAATTCAGCGCGCGCTGATCCTTCAAGCGGCCGGCGACGTCGGGCACGGCGTGCGTGAACATGCCTTCCAGCGGAATCGTCTGGCGCGGCCCGGTCTCGAAGATCCAGGTCACGTTGTCGCTGTGGCCGTCGTCGTGACACGAAGAGCAGCTCGACCAGCCGTTGTCGGAGGCCTTGCCACGATTCTTCAGCGGATCGATGTCGCGCAGCGCGATGTCGAACTGATGATCGGCGTTGGTGTCCAGCACGTCGGGCACGCCGAGTGCCGTGAAGAACACCAGCTTGCCGACGAGGTTGCGATGCTCCTGCGTGCCGGGGGCCGGCGGAGTGCTGGAGTCGATGTCACGCTTCAATACCACGTTGTTGGTGAGATCGAGCGCGGTCACCGAGGTGTTGATCTCGTTGTTCGCGTAGGCACGCGTACCGTCGCTGCTCATCACGATGCCGGTCGGCATGTTGCCCGTCTGCAGACGCTTCGCTTTCGGCGGCGCACCTGCGTCGAGGATGTTGAGCTTGCCCGTCGCATCGAGGCCGGCGCGCAGCACGTAGTTGCCGCCGCGGCTGACGAACAGGAAGTTGCGACCGAGACGGTCGGCATCGACCGCAACGAGATCGTTGAGGAACACCTTGTCGAGGGAGGCGGTCGGATCGGCCGGCGCGCCCTCCTTCACGACCTGCGCGTTCAGATTCAGCGACAGCGCCGGGTCTTCGGCGCCCGCACCAGCCTTGGTGCGATCGATCACGCCCACCAGGCCCTGCACGTTGACGTTGAAGCGCACCGGCGGTTCGGGCGACGCGCCCTCGTTCGGCACGTACAACTTGCCGCCGCGTACCAGCGCGGAGAACAGCATGTTGGGATAGACCTTCTGCGCGACCTTCTGAATCGCGCCGCCGATCGCGGCGTCGGTGGAATTGACATCCGGGCAGAACGTCTCGTTCGCCAGGTTGTTGTTGTCGGCAGCATCCGGCACGCCATTGGCGCCGCTGTTGAAGAAGAGCACCTGCTCGCCGTTCACGCCCACTTCGAGCGCTTCGCGCGTCTTGGTGCAGAACTGCCGACGGTCCGCATTGAAGCCCGAAGCGAACGGCGCCAGGTTCAACTGCGCGACCTGCGCATTGCCGGCCACGGCGGCGCCGACTGTGAACGTATCGATCACGCCCTTCTTCGCATCGTCAAAGCCGTCGGGGCGCGCCGGGTCGATCAGCTCGCCGAACATGCGTGTCACGAACACGCGCTCGTCGTCGTCGTTGCGATCGCCGTCGTTGGTGATCACCACCGACTGCGGATTGCCGCCGGTGTGCACTTTGCCGACGACCTGCATCGTCGACAGCCGCACGATGGTCACGTCGCCGACGGTGTGATTCGCGATGAATGCATACGTACCGTTCGGCGTGATCGCGATGCCGCGCGGCTCGACACCGACGTCCACCGGGTTGCCCACGGCAACCGGCGTCGCCTGCGTCAGATCGATCGCGGTCATCGTGCCCGCGACCGCGCTGGTCACGAACGCGCGCTTGTCATCCGGGCTGATCGCGACGAAGCGCGGCTCCTTGCCGACCGTGATCTCCGCAAGCTTCTCTTCGGCATCGGCGCCGTTGGCGCGCACGCGAATTACAGAGACCGAGCTCTTCTGCCGATTGGCGACGACGACGCGACTGTTGTCGCTGGTCAGCGCGATGGAGCTGGAGCGGCCCTGCGGAAACAATTCGGTGAAGTCCAGCAACGCCGCCTTGGCGTCGCCGAGCTGGCGGTTCAATGCAGCGAGCACTGCCGCGATCACGGGATCGGCCGCGAATGCAGCAGCGGTTTGATTGAAGTTGACGGTCTTGCCGCCGGCGATAGCGTTGGCGATCGCGGTGTTCGCTGCCGCGTCGATCTTCACGCCGTTGGTCGGGTCACCATCCGCATCGAGCGCACGGAGCAGCACGAGGATGTTGCCGAGCACCTGATCCTGATCGTTCTGCACTTCCTTGAGATCCTGCAGCCCGATCGGCGCGATGCCACCGTTGACGGCCGTCGGCGTCACGGTGCCGATCGTCAACTTGTTCGCGCCCGTGCCGACGAACAGTCGCACGTCCTGTCCGACGGCGAACTTGAACTTGCCGGTCGTGTCGGTCGTAGCGTCGTTTGCGCCGGTGCTGCTCACGCCGAGGCCGTCGAACTGCTCGAGGACGAATTGCGCGTCGGCGAGCGTGACGGGCGGTGGTGGGGGCGGATTGTTGTTGCCGCCGCCGCCATAGCCGCCGCCTCCACCGCAGGCCGCCAGGGTTGCAGCTACCGCGATCGATAGCAGGGATCTCGTCAGGGTGTTCACAGCGATTGTCTCCTTGAGACGGGGCCAGGGATCGATGGAACACAAAATGCCCGCGCGCCGCGGACACGGGCAGTGCGCAGCGATGGAAGCGCTGACTAACGTTGGTGAGTCGTCGAAACCCTCCGCAGCTCAGAACCTTTGCTGCGGAAGACAGTTCCTGCAGGATTTTTCAGGCGGCGCCGGCGCAGCCTTGTGGTTTCAGCACGCGCTGCGTGGACGGCGGAAACTTCGCGAGTTTCTCAGCCGGACGCCGTGGCCGCGCGACGAGCTCGCCGCCGCAGTTCGGACACTTGCCCTTCAGTACAGTTGTCACACACGTAACGCAGAACGTGCACTCGAACGAGCAGATGCGCGCCTCGGTCGACTCCGGCGGCAGATCTTTGTCGCAACATTCGCAATTCGGACGTAGCTGCAGCATTTCGTTCTCCAACTAACCCAGCACCGCGGCGCGACGCGCGAGACTTTCCGCGGGCCACACATTCTTACTGCTGTAATACTCCGGTACGGCGCGCGCGCCGGGCGGCAGCACTACCCACGGTTGCTTCGATGAAGTGAAGATGTGGATGTCGGGCGGAAAGTGATCGGGCTCATCGAGCGTGCCGACGCGAATGAAGCGCACCACGTCGCCCATCCCGCCGTAGTTGCTCCACAGCGCGATCCGGCAAACAGGACAGCGCGAGACCTTCTGACCCTTGCCGCTGTTCGAAGGCGTGTTGACCACTTCGGGCTGACCTTGCAGCAATTCGACGCGCGAGCTTTCGATCAGCGCGTTGAGAGCGAACGACGCTCCGCTCTCGCGCTGGCACCAGCGGCAATGGCAGCAGTGCACGAACATCGGCTTGCTCGTCATCCGGTAGCGCACCGTGCGACAGGTGCAGCCGCCTTCATAGTGATCGCTCATTCGTGCTTCCTCAGACTTGTTGTTCGACTTGCAGAATTCCGCCGAACGTAGCGAGCGCGAACAACAGCACCGTAGCGCCGTCGCCCAGCAGTTCGACCACCGTCAAGGCCTGGGCGGCGATTGCCGGGTCACGCACCTGCCGCTCGATCAGTCTGCGCACCAGGATGACTGCGATCTGGGCGGCGATACCCCATAGCAGCAACGTGCGGCCCGGCGGAAAAAATGTGAAAGCGAGCACGCCGAGGCCGATCAAAGTCGACCTGAACGCCCCGAAGGACCTGCCTCGCACCCTTGTTTCGGACATATCGCGCTGCGTTCCTCGCCGGCAGGGCCGACTGGTTCACACATTTTGCCGCAGGCGGATCTCCAGCCGCGAGCCCATCGGCCGATATTTCTATCTGACGTATGCCCAACCCATGTCGCGCAATTGCAGATCGCACAGCCGGGGCTGCCGTGTGGCTGCTCGCCGCGGCCCTTGCGCTGTTCGCGACCGCCCGCCCGGCCCTGGCACTCGACCCGCACCTGGCCGTCAGTCAGTACGTGTTCGACAACTGGCAGATCCAGCAGGGCCTGCCGCAAAACTCGGTTGAAGGTCTCGCGCGCACGCCCGATGGCTATCTGTGGCTCGCGTCGCACGAAGGCCTCGTGCGCTTCGATGGCGTGCGCTTCACCGTTTTCGATCGCGGCAACACGCCGCTCCTGCGCTCCCGAATCATCACCAGGCTCCACGTCGATTCTGCCGGTCGGCTGTGGATCGGCACTCGCGTCGGCGTCATCACGTTCGCACAGGGACGATTCAGTGCGTTCGACGAGCCTGGCCTGCGCGACGGCTACATTCGCGCCATCGTCTCCGACAACGACGGTCACGTCTGGGTCGGCACCGACGCGGCGCTGTTCGAAGTCGCCGGTACCAGCGTGCACTCCTATGGGCACGAGCAAGGTCTGGCGGACACCGCGATCCGCGCATTGCAGGTCGGCAACAACGGGACGTTGTGGGCGGCCACGAACGTCGGCGGCTTGTATCGCCGTGCGGCGGACCGCTTCGAGAGAGTCCATGTCGCGGACAGCGCCGGCAGTGATGCCGTGCGCGCGATCTTCGAAGACGACGACGGCGCATTGTGGATCGGCACCGAAGACGGACGCCTGTTCCGCGGTCGCGACGGTCAATTCGAGCCTTACGCTGGCGCCCAGGATCTCGGCGCGTCGGTCAGCGCGATCCTGCGCGATCGCGACGGCAATCTCTGGGTCGCAACGACGGGTGCGGGCTTGCTGCGGCTGGGCATCGGCGCGCCGGGCTGGCTCGACAAGCGCGAGCGCACGAGCAACGACGTTCGCGCGTTGCTCGAAGATCCGGAAGGCAGCTTGTGGCTCGGCACGTTCGGCGCCGGTCTCGAACGGCTGCATTCCGGCAAGTTCATTCCGTACGGACCCGACGAAGGACTGCCGGGAAGTCTGACGTGGAGCGTCGCGGCAGGACGGGGCGACAGCCTGTGGTTCGGTACCGATGCCGGCCTCACGCACTATTCCGCGGGCAAGTTCGAATATCTGGCGCCTCGCTTCGGCTTGAAGGACATCCGCGTGCGCGCCGTGATGGAGGATCGCTCCGGCGCGGTCTGGTTCGGCACGCAGGGTCGGGGCGCTTATCGCTGGCAAGGCGGCAAGCTGACGCGCTTCAGCACTGCCGAAGGTTTGAGCGGCGATTCTGTGAAAGCGCTCGCGCAGGATCACACCGGCCGCATCTGGATCGGCACGAACATCGGCGTGCACACCGTCGTCGACGGTCGTCTCCAGCCGTCGCCCGCAGCACTGCGAGAGCTCGGCTCATTCATGACCAGCATCGTGTACGAAGACCGCCGCGGTCAGGTGTGGATTGCGACTGACGCGTACGGCCTGCTGATGCTCGAAGGCGATCGACTCCATCGCTACGGAATTCCGGACGGGTTGCCGAGCCCGCGGATCGTGTCGATCCACGAGGACGAGAGCGGCGCGCTGTGGTTCGGCACGCTCGAAGGACTCGCCTACTACCGCGACGGTCGCTTCGCGTCGCTGGCACAGGCCGCGCCGGCGCTGAACGAGAACATGCTGCAAGTCGTCGAAGACGCGCGCGGCTCGTTGTGGCTCGCGACGAACCGAGGCTTGTTCGCAGTCGCGCGCAAAGAGCTCGAAATGCTAGCGGCGCGCCCCGACTCGGGGAGTCCGCATATCCGCGCTTATCACATCGCCGATGGCCTGCGCACCAGCGAATTCAGCGGCGGCAATACCAGCAACGGTCTGCGCGCCAACGACGGAACGCTCTGGCTGCCCAGCATCCGCGGCGTCGTGCGCGTCGACCCCAGCCGCATTCGCAACAACGAGCTGGCGCCGCCGGTCGTGCTCGAAAGCGTCATCGCTGACGGTCAGGCGCTCGATCTCAGTGGCGAGGTGCGCGCGGCGCCGGGCAGCGCGAACTGGGAGTTTCACTACGCGGCGATGAGCATGCTCGCGCCGGAGCGCGTCCACTTCCGCTACAAGCTCGAGGGCTACGAAGCGGACTGGGTCGATGCGAACACGCGCCGCACGGCGTATTACACGCGACTGCCGCCGGGCAAGTACGTGTTCCGCGTCATCGCCAGCAATGACGATGGACTCTGGAACGAGATCGGCGCCGCGCAATCGTTCGAGCTGCTGCCGCATCTCTACGAAACCACCTGGTTCAAGGTCGTCTGCGTCGTGCCGGTGCTGTTGCTTGGCTTCCTGATATTCCGGCTGCGCGAGCAGCAGTTGCAGCGGCGCTCGCGCGAGCTGAAGGTTCTGATCGACGAGCGCACTCGCGACCTGGCGGATGCGAAGGAAGCCGCCGAACAGGCAACGCGTGCGAAGTCGCAGTTCCTCGCCAACATGAGTCATGAGATCCGCACGCCGATGAACGGCGTGATCGGCATGACCGAGCTGGTGCTCGATACCAAGCTCGATCCGGCACAGCGCGAGTACGTCGAGACGATCCGCGACAGCGCTTCCTCGCTCCTGCGCATCATCAACGACATTCTCGATTTCTCGAAGGTCGAAGCCGGCAAGCTGGACCTGGAGCGCGCGCCGGTCGACTTGCGTGACTTGATTCAGGACGCCGTGCGCCTGGTCAGCGTGCCCGCGCAGGCCAAGGGCGTGCCGGTGCGCGCGGTCGTCGATCCGGGACTGCCCGCGCACATCCTGGGCGATGCGGCGCGAATCCGGCAGATCCTGATCAACCTCGGCGGCAACGCAGTGAAGTTCACCGAGCGCGGCGAGATCACGATCGACGTGCGAGTGGTCAATCGGCGCGATCCGGATCTGACAGTGCGCATCGCAGTCTGCGACACGGGCATCGGCATCTCGCCGGAGCGGCGCGCAGTGCTCTTCAATACGTTCACGCAAGTCGACGCGTCGACCACGCGCCGTTACGGCGGCACCGGCCTGGGACTGTCGATCGTCAAGCGACTCACTGAGCTCATGGGCGGCAGCGTTGGCGTCGAGAGCATTCCGGGCATGGGCTCGACGTTCTGGTTCACGATCGCAACGTCGGTGGCGCAGGACGCCGGGTTCCGTGATTTCTCGACCGCGGAAGCCGAAGCGGTTGCCAAGGAGGCGGCTGTCGTCGCGGAGAATCCTCTGCCCGCACTGGTTCTGACACCGCCACCCTCGATGCCGGACCGCCGGCCGCGGATCCTGCTGGCGGAAGACAATGTGGTCAACCAGAAGGTCGCGGCGCGTGTGCTCGAGAGGGAAGGCTTCGTCGTCGACGTCGCGCACGATGGCCGTCAGGCGGTCGAAGCCTGGCGCCGCGGCACCTACGACCTGATCCTGATGGATTGCCAGATGCCGCAACTCGACGGTTACGAGGCGACCCGCGAGATCCGTCGCGAAGAGCGCGAATCGGGCGGTGCGAGCCGCGTTCCGATCATCGCGTTGACGGCGCATGCGATGAAGGGCGCTGCAGAGGACTGCCGGCGCGCGGGGATGGATGACTATCTGACGAAGCCGCTGGATCGCGAGCAGTTGAAGCGCTGCTTGAGCCAGCACCTGGGCGAGAAGCGATTGGCAGTTGGGCAGTCAGGCTAAAGCCTGACCCACAGCTTCTCGGTGGGTCAGGCTTTAGCCTGACTCTTTCTGGATCTTGGTGAGTTGTTCGAGCGCCTCGCGCTTGCGTTCCGCAGAGTGACCTTCGTAGTAGCGGTCGATCAGCCGACGCGCGATCTCCACCTTGACCGTGCGTGCGTTCTCCGGCAGCTCGATCTCGCTCTGGTCGAAGACGAGCACGACTTTGAACAAATGTTCCAGCAGCGGCTCTGGCACTGCGCGGTCTGCTTCGAGCAGCGCGCCGATGCTGCGATAGATGCGCGTCGCGTAACTCTTGGCGATGCTCTCGGCGATCGACCGATCGCCCGCGTTCTTGGCCGACATTACGTCGTCGAGCAAGCCGATGCCCTGCTCCAGCTCCGCCAGCCCTGCAGCGGAACGATAGTTCGCTTCCCCTCGAGCCAGGTGCTCGCGCGCGGCGAGCAGCTCGCGCGACTCGCTCATGACTGCTTGGGCTTTCGCATGCGACGCCAACCCCACACGAGAGCGACCAGCAGCAGCACCGCCCCGATCGCCACCACCAGCAGATTGCGCTTCGGATTGGTGATGACGTAGTTCGCGTGAGTCGAGTAGAAGCCGTTGAAATCGGCGAGCGCCTGCGGCAGTCCGAGCACATCTGCCTTCGTCAGCGCGAGCGCGCGCTCGTTCGGGTGATGCTGGGAGCCGCTCCGAAACAGCTCGCCGTTCGCATCGAGCTCGATGTGCGCACCGAGAACATGGCTGACCGGTCGATCGCCGAGGAAGGTCACGAGCCGCTGCGCGCTCGCGCGATAGGCGCCGAGGTCGTCGACCATCAAGCGACCCGGGAGCAGGAAATCGCCCGTGAGCAGCAGCGCAGTCCGGTCGTCGTAGAAAATCAGATGGGCAGGTTGATGACCTGGCGCCGCGATCACATCGACCGTGCGACCGCCGAGCGCGATATGCGCCACGCCGTCGGGCCATTGCGGCAGGTTGAGTGTCGTGCGCAAGTCTTCGACTTCCGGCGGCACGACGACGACTCCGGAAGTTGCCTTGAACTGCGCGTCAGCAGCACGGTGATCGCCGTGACCGTGGGTGTGCAGAACCAGCAGCGGAATCTTGCCCCCGCCCTTGTCGGGCAGCAGGCCCATGACTGTTTCCACCAACGGCATCTGCGCTGAATCAGGTACGGCGCCGCTGTCGAGCAGCAGCGCCTCGTCGTCGCCGATGAGCAGGTACAACAAGGGCGCTTCGAAATCGGCGCAGAAGCTCTGGCGGAGAATGAACGTCTGCGCCTCGTACTCATGAACCTGGATCGGCGCGAGCTTGGCCTTGTCGCAATCCTCCGCGCCTTCGCTCCAGCGGACGTCGAGCGATCCGGGCACCGGGTCGCTCCATGCGCGCATGGCTAGCAGCAGCAGTCCGACAACGAGTTGCTTCTTCATCCTGTTTTCCTGTGGATCGTCAGCCACGCCACCGCTCCGCTCAACGCCGCGAGCGCTGCAGCGATCAGCGATACCACTCTGAAACTACGTACGAACGACTCGTGCAGGGTGCGCTCGAGAACCTGCCGTTCGCCGGGCGCGACGTTCTTCGGCACTGCTGCCTCGGCCAGCTTCGGTACTTCTCCCCGCAGCGCCGATCTTACTTCGGACGAGAGCTGCAGACGATCCAGACGCTGGTCCAGCGCGCGCCCGAACACGCCGACCGCAATGGATCCCAACAAGGCGACGGCGAGCATGCCTGCCACGCGGGCTGTGGCATTGTTGATGCCCGATGCCACACCGGCGTAACGATCTTCTGCTCCACGCATCACGGTCGTCGTCAACGGCGCGACGCTGACTGCCATGCCCAAGCCGAGCACCGCCATCGGCGGAAAGAACGTCGTCCAGTACGAACCGCCGATTCCAGGGACAGCAAACAGCGCGAAGCCCACCGCCGCGATCACCGGGCCGAGCATCAACATCCGTCTTGGCCCATAACGCTCGAGCAACCCACCGGACCAGCGCGAGAGCAGCCCCATGATCAGACTCAGCGGCAGGAACGCGGCGCCGGCCGCAGCCGCCGGATAGCCCTGGATGCGGATCAGATTGAAGGGGATGAAGAACATCGCGCCGGCGAGTGCGAAATACAGCAGCAACGTGATCGCATTGGCGCCGCTGAAGTCGGCACTCCGAAACAGCTGCAGCGGCATCATCGGCGAGTGCGCGCGACTCTCGAACCAGACGAACGAGACGAGCAAAGCCGCGCCGACGACCGATGCGGCGATCACTCGCGGATCGCCCCACGCCGCCTCCGACGCGAGCGTCAG
>Ga0068864_100001227_pt1 | contig 21309 bp, 18 predicted proteins | sample KBSSwiS72_FD_66586 | JGI IMG/M metagenome (GOLD analysis project Ga0068864, IMG submission 66586) | Switchgrass rhizosphere microbial communities from Kellogg Biological Station, Michigan, USA - KBS Switchgrass S7-2 | ecosystem: Host-associated > Plants > Roots > Rhizosphere > Soil ... | reverse complement strand
TTCCGTACGACGCGTACATCCAGCACCACCTGCTGGATCCGTTGCGGATGGCCCACACCACCGCCACCGAGCCGGTGCCCGCGTCCCTCGCCGGGGACCTCGCGGTCAGCTACAACACGGACGACGGCCCGGCGCGGGCGGTCCCGTTCGAGTTCGACCCGAGCGCGCCGGACGGCTCCATCAGCGCCAGCGCGACCGACATGGGGCACTTCATGATGGCCAACCTCAACGAGGGCCGGTACGGCGACGCGGCGATCCTCTCGCCGGCGACCATGGCCCTGATGCACACCCGGTCGTTCGCCAATGATCCGCGGCTGGGTGGGCACGCCCACGGGTTCGTGGAGAAGACCATCAACGGCCACCGGGTGCTGTTCCACGACGGCGGCTGGGAGGCGTTCGAGAGCGCGATGATCCTTCTCCCCGGCTGCGATCTCGGCCTGTTCATGTCCACCAACTCGACCACCGGCGCCGACTCGTTGATCTCCGTTCTGAAGGACTTCTTCGACCGGTTCGCGCCGACGCCCGCTACGCCCGATGTCCTTGATGGACCGTTGCGCGCGTCCCCACTGAAACCCTCCGTGCCCGCGGCCGGCTTCTACGCCCCAACCCGGCACAGTGAGTCCACAGTGGAGAAGATTCTGGTGCTGCTCGGCCCGGCGCGGCTCACCATCGGTGCCGACGGCACGGTGCACTTCGGGAACAAGGAATGGCGCGAAGGGGCCGACGGCCGGTACACCGCCGCCGACGGCTCCGACCACCTGCTGTTCCTGACCGGGCCGGACGGGCAGCGGTACGTGGGCACCGACAACACGACGTACCAACTGCTCGGCCCGGCGTCGCGGCTGACGGTGAACCTGTGGATCCTCGGCTTCATCGCCGTGGTCGCGCTCAGCGGGCTGGTCGTGCTCATCACCGCGCTGATCCGGCGCCGGTCCCCGTCGGTGTGGGGAGCTGCCCGCCTGCTCGGTGCTGGTGGGGCCGTGGTCGGGCTGGTGTTCCTGGTGCTGCTGCTGGCCGAACTGCTGGGGGACGTGAGTGACTTCCTGTACGGCGCACCGGCACGGTTCTCGGTCCTGTTCGTGCTGCCATTGCTGGCCCTGGCCTTGGGTGCGGCGTCCCTCGGCGCGACCGTCGTCTCGTGGCGCTTGGCGGGCGCGGGAGTCCTCGCCCGTACCCACCAGGTCGTCGTGCTGGTCGGGCTGGTCGCGCTCAGCTGGTTCCTGTGGCAGTGGAACCTGATCGGCTGGCGGTTCTGACCGTTGTCAGGCCTTTCACGGCACGTCCGCGAGACCCGCCCATCTGGGAACGCTCCCGGGAGGCGGGTCTCGCCGACTTGCCGCGAATGGCGACCACACGGCCGGCTGGCGCATATCGTCGGTCCCTTACGCGCACGAGATCGCAGGGGAGGACTGCGCATGATCTCGACGATGCGGCGGGTCCTGGTGCCCGCCACGTTCGCGCTGGCCGGATTGGCCGCCACGCTGTCGTTGACGGCACCGGCCTCGGCGAGCACACCCACGCCCACGCCGACCGGTCCGGTCACCGTGATGACCAAGACTGGCCCGCTGGGCACCTACCTGACCACCGGGCAAGGCAACTCCCTGTACCTGTTCGCGGCCGACAAGAGCAGCACCTCCACGTGCAACGGCGCGTGTGCCGCCGCCTGGCCGCCGCTCGTCACAACCGGCAAGCCGAACGCCGGCGCGGGCGTGAACGCCAGCATGCTCGGCACGTCGCAGCGCTCCGGCGGAGTCACCCAGGTCACGTACAACGGGCATCCGCTATACCTGTACGCGGCCGACTCCGCCCCTGGCCAGACGACCGGGCAGGGTCTGAACCAGTTCGGCGCGTTGTGGTGGCTGGTGAACCCGCAGGGTGCGGCGATCACGAACACCGGTACGCCGTCGCCGACCGGATCGCCGGCGATGTCGCCGACCGGCGGTGGCGGTGGCGGTGGCGGCAACACGCCGGGCCGTCCGGGCTACTGAGTCCTGAAGCGCGGGCCCTCCGGGCGACCTTCCCGGAGGGCTTGGCGCTGCCCAAATGTTGATCAAGACGTTTGTCCAGAGAATCATCTGGATTCTTGGACAAACGTCTTGATCAACGACTCAGCCGGCTGCTCGCTTGTGGACACTCGGCGGGAACGCGCCGCCGTCGATCAGCTTCGACGACAACGCTTCCAGCCTGGTGACCGCGTCGTGCAGCTCAGCGCCGATGGTCGTCACGACCCGTGACTGGGCCCGGTCGGTGGCCGCCTCGATGCCGTCCCGGAACCGCTGCCCGGCCGTCGTCAGCACGTCGCCGTCGAGCAGGCCGCGCGAGCGCAGCCGGTCGGTGGCCGCGCCGAGCGCGTCGGGCGACCAGACACGGGAGGCCGAGTACGCGTACAGCGGCATGCCCAACCACACCTCGGTCAGGATGTTCATCTCCACCGCGTCCAGTCCGGCGGCGACGCAGGCCGCGACGTGGGAGTCGCCCCGGTGCTCGCGCAGGATGTCGCAGGCGCGCCACAGTTGCCCGTACTCATCGGAGGGCCACTCCCGGCCGGCCAGCCCGGCGAAGAGCGGCCGCCCGGCCGGGTCGGCGGCGTCGATGCCGCGCCGCAGCACGTCTATCACATCGTGTACCGGCTCGCCGCCCAGGAGTTCGCGCAGGCTCTCCGCGGTGGCCGCGTCGCGGGCCGCGACCAGGTCTGACCAGGACGCTTTGGCGCGGGCGTCGGTGAGGACCGCGGTCAGGAACGACGGCTCGAAGACGGCGAACGCGGCCGCGACGACGCCCGGCGCGGCGTCACCGAGCGCGGACGCCCGACCCCACACGTACGCGCCGAGGAACTCCAGCCCGAACGCCTCGGCCAGCCGCTCGTTGGTACGCGCGCACCAGACGGCGTGCATCGCGATCGGCTCGATCGCGTCGCGCAGCCGGCGCGCGGGGCCGCCGTCGCGGACGATCGGCGGCGCGACCGTGTCGGGCGGCGAGGGGGCGAAGAAGACCGCGACCGCTTCCTGATACTCCACGGATCGAAGCGTATCAGTCAGGCCAGATGCAGCCGGCGGGCCGAGATCCCGATCGTGACCCGCTGGCCCCAGGCGAGGGTCAGATGGTCGGTCTCGACCCCGTCGGCGAAGACCACGCCACGCTCGCCCTCTGAGGTGACCACCAGCGCGTCGCCCGCGACCAGCCGGCCGGAGGTGAGCGCGACCCCGGTCGCCGGCGACGGCCACGCCTCCCGCACGAACCAGCACAGCGCCGGCTCCTCGGGTCCGGGCAGGTCGGGCGAGTCGGCCCGCTGGCGCGCGATCGACGCGCACCAACCGGTGGCCCCGGTCCCGGTGCCGACCACCACCCCGGACGACGACTGCCGCTCCGCCTGTCCGTCCGATGTGGACAACAGGTAGCGCGACGACTGGTGGGTCGGGTGTCCGATGTAGACCTCGTTGAGCCCGAGCAGCTCCTGCCCGTCGTCGAGCGTGGCCGCGACCATCGTGAGGTCCCTCGTCGTGTACTCGCCGGCCTTCAGCAGGGACCCGACGGTGTCGGCGGTGTGCCGGACGAGCACGCCGGGGTTGCGACCCGGCTCCGGGTCGACCCCGATCACCGGCTGCCCGTCGAGGTACTTGGCCACGTTCGCCACCAGGCCGTCCTGGCCGACCGCCACGACCACGTCCTCCGGCGCGAACAGGAACCGCGGCAGGTCGTCCCGGGTGACCAGGCCGCGCCGCCAGGCCGGCGGCACGGCCGCGCCGACCGTGGTCAGCGCGGCCTGCAGCGCCTCGTGGCGGGCCATCACCCCGTCCAGGTCGCGCCCGCGCTGCCGCAGGAAGTACGCCGCGGCCGCGATCGTGCCGTGCCGGATCAGCAGCTCGTCGAGCTCGGACCGGCGCGACACGACCACGACGCGCGGGGCGAGGGTGCTCACGACGACGAGGCCGTCAGTTTGCCGATCAGCCCGGTCACCACGTCCGGGGTGACCGTGAGCTGGCCGATCTCGGGCAGCTGGCCGGCGAACTCCTTGAGCGCCAACGCCTGCAGCACCTCGGCCGGCATGTCCCGGTAGGCCGCCAGTCGGGCCGCCTCGCCCTCGGCCTCGGCCAGGCGCAGCGCCCGGACACCCTCGGCCCGGGCGTCGGCGCGCAGCCGCTCCGCCTCGGCGTCCGCCCCGGCGGCGACGGTGGACCGCTCGGCCTGACCGGTCGCCTCGACCCGCAGCGCCTCCGCGTTGAGCTCGGCCTGGCGGCGGGCGTTCGCGCCGGACTGCTCGACCAGCTGCTCCTCCCGCCGGGCCAGCTCGATCTTGTTCTGCAGCTCGGCCTCGGCGATGGCCCGCTCCCGCTCGACCGCCTTGGCCCGACGTTCGTAGGTGGCCGCGTCGGCGTCCTGCTGCACCTGCTCGCGGGTCGGCGTCTGCAGTGCGCGTTCCAGCTCGGGCTCGGGCCGGATCGCCACCACCCGGGCGCTCACCACGCCCACGCCGCTCTCGGTGAGCCGCTCGTCCTCGCTGAGCGCGGCCGACACCGCGTCGCGCACGGAGGCGAGCCCGGCCGTCATGGCGTCCGTGAGCGGCACCCGGGCCAGCAGGTCCAGCGCCGGCTGCTGGGCCAGCTCGGCCAGCAGGGTGGCGATCTGGTCCAGCGGCTTGGCCCGCCAGTTCCCCCCGACCGGGTCGATGGAGAAGTCCAATCGCGACGATGCCTTGGCCGGGTCGGCCACCCGGTAGGTGACCGTGGCCTGGACGGTGACGTCGGCGAAGTCGCTCGTCCGCGCGTGGAACAGCAGCGGCAGCTCGCGGTCGTCGACCGGCACCTCGGAGAGCACCGCCGTGAGCGGGCGGTACCAGAACGACTGGCCGATGCCCTCGTGGCGGACCTTTCCCCGCACGTAGTGGCGCACCCAGGTGGTGGGCGCACCGCGCAGGTGTCGCAGGAACAGACGTCTGGTGATGTCGGCCATGCCTCCCCCTTCATATCTCGTCATGTTGACGATAAACTGCCGTGTCAATGGGGAATTTCTCTGTGACCGTCGACCTGGTCGTGCTCACGATCCGCGATCGCGCGCTGCACGTGCTGCTCGTGCGCCGCCGGTACCCGCCGTACCGGGGCCGGTGGGCGCTGCCCGGCGGGTTCGTGCTGGCCAGTGAGGACCTCTTCGCCGCGGCGACCCGTGAGCTGGCGGAGGAGACCGGCATCCACACCGGACACCTCGAGCAGCTCGCCACGTACGGCGCGCCCCGCCGTGACCCGCGGGGCCGGGTGGTGACGGTCGCCTACCTGGCCCTCGTGCCCGACCTGCCCAGCCCCGCCGCCGGCTCCGACGCGGCCGCCGCGGACTGGGTCGAGGTCGCCGCGGCGGGGCCGCTCGCCTTCGACCACGCCCGCATCCTGGCCGACGGGGTGGAACGGGCCCGGGCCAAGCTGGAGTACACCCCGCTGGCCGCCGCGTTCTGCCCGCCCGAGTTCACCGTGGCGCAACTGCGCGATGTGTACGAGGCGGTCTGGGGCGCGCCGCTGGACCCGCGCAACTTCCACCGCAAGGTGACCGCCACGGCCGGCTTCGTCGAGCCGGCCGGCGCGTCCACCGGCGGCGGGCGCGGCCGGCCGGCGCAGCTGTTCCGCCGCGGCCCGGCCGAGGTGCTCTACCCGCCGTTGCTCCGCCCGACCGCCGCGACCCGCTGACCGAAGGCGGCCGTCCGCGCAACGAAGCGCGGTCGGCGCGGAGGGGGCCCGGTAGGTTGGGGGCATGGCCAAGCTGATCTACAGCGTGATCACGTCACTCGACGGTTACGTGGCCGACGAGTCCGGCAAGTTCGACTGGGCCGCGCCCGACGACGAGGTGCACGCGTACGTCAACGACCACGAGCGGGACATCGGCACCTACCTGTACGGGCGGCGCCTCTACGAGGTGATGGTCTTCTGGGAGACGCTCGACGTCGCCGCCGCGCCGCCCGTCGCCGCCGACTACGCGAACCTCTGGCGGGCGGCCGACAAGGTGGTCTTCTCGAGCAGCCTCGAGGCGCCGAGCAGTGCGCGGACCCGCATCGAGCGCGACTTCGACCCGGAGACGGTGCGACGGTGGAAGGCCGAGGCCGAGCGCGACCTCAGCGTGGGCGGGCCGGAGCTCGCCGCGACCGCCCTGCGGGCCGGGCTGGTCGACGAGTGCCACCTGTTCCTCAACCCGGTCGTGGTCGGCGGCGGCACCCCGGCCCTGCCCAGCCACCTGCGGATCGGACTCGAGCTGCTGGACACCCGTCGCTTCGGCAACGGCGTGGTGCACCTCCACTACCGTCTACAGTAGACAGAGGCTCACCCGCCGGCCATCGCCCCCAGCACGATGAACGGCTCCTCGCCGGCGATGACCCGGTCGGGCAGCGGCGTGTCCGGCGGCTCGTTGGACAGGTCCTCCTCGCACGCGTAGAAGCGCACGAACGCCCGCCGTTTCCCGGTGTTGCGGTCCCGCATCGTGCCGAGCAGCACCGGGAACCGGGCCTCGAGCGCGTCGAGCACCGCGGCCTGGGTGACCGGCCCGGCCCCCGCTGAGGGGCCGGGCATGTCGAGCTGGACCTCGCCGGTCACCTTGGCGAGGTTGCGCAGGTGGGCCGGGAGGACAACCCGGATCACGGCAACACCTGGACTTCCACCGAGAGCACGGCCGGCAGGTCGCGCACGATCGGCTTCCACGAGTCGCCGTCATCCGCGGACCGGTAGACCTGGCCGCCGGTGGTGCCGAAGTAGATGCCGCACGGGTCGAGCGTGTCGGTCGCCATGGCGTCGCGGTAGATGTTCACGTAGCAATCCGACTGCGGCAGGCCCTTGGTCAGCGGCTCCCAGTCGTCACCACCGGTGCGGCTGCGGTAGACGCGCAGCTTGCCGTCCGGCGGGAAGTGCTCGGAGTCGCTCTTGATCGGCACCACGTAGATGGTCTCCGGATCGTTGGCGTTGACCGCGATCGGGAAGCCGAAGTCCGACGGCAGCTCACCGCTGATCTCGCGCCAGTTCGCCCCGGCGTCGTCGCTGCGCATGACGTCCCAGTGCTTCTGCATGAACAGCGTGTCCGGGCGGGACGGGTGCTGGGTGATGTGGTGCACGCAGTGGCCGACCTCGGAGTCCTGATCGGGGATCTCGCCCGAGCGCAGGCCCTTGTTGATCGGCAGCCAGGACTGGCCGCCGTCGTCGCTGCGGAACGCCCCGGCCGCCGAGATGGCCACGTAGATGCGGTCCTTGTGCACCGGGTCGAGGATGATCGTGTGCAGGCACATGCCGCCCGCGCCCGGCTGCCAGCGCGGCCCGGTCTCGTGCTGGCGCAGCGCGGTCAGCTCGGTCCATTTGTGCCCGCCGTCGTTGGTGACGTACAGCGCGGCGTCCTCGGCCCCCACGTAGACCGTGTCCGGGTCGTCGCGGGTCGGCTCGATGTGCCAGATGCGCTTGAACTCCCACGGCCGCGGCGTGCCGTCGTACCAGAGGTGCTCGCCGACGTCGCCCGTGTACGTGAAGTCGTTGCCGACCGGGTTCCACGTCTTGCCACCGTCGTCGGAGCGGTGCATGACCTGACCGAACCAGCCCCCGGACGCCGACGCGTAGATCCGGTCGGGGTCGGCCGGCGATCCGTTCAGGTGGTAGACCTCCCACCCACCGAAGAAGGGACCGTCCACCGTCCACTTGTCGCGTTTGCCGTCCGAGGTCAGCGTGAACGCGCCCTTTTTCGTTCCTACCAGTACCCGTACGCCGCTCATCGCCTCATCCTCCCGAAGATGTGCCGACCGTGCCGGACTTGGAAAGCCCAGTTCTACTCCCTTGGTACGACGAATAAGTCCGGCGCCACTCGACAACACCGGCCACAGAATTTTCAGGCCCGGCATCTGCCCGCTTGATCTGCCCAGAGGCCTCGCGAACGCCAGGGAAGACCCGGTCCAGGTAGCATGTCGGCGACTTGAGAGGAAGCTGAGAGGACCCCATGCGGATCGTCGTGGACGACCTGTCCGGCCCGGCCATCGCGGCCTTCCTGACCGAGCACATCGAGGAGATGCGCTCCATCACGCCGCTGGAGAGTAAGCACGCCCTGGACCTCGACGGCCTGCGCCGGCCCGAGATCACGTTCTGGTCTGTGCTGGACGGTGACGACGCCGTGGTCGGCTGCGGCGCGGTGAAGGCGCTCGACGCGTCACACGCCGAGCTGAAGTCCATGCGGACGGCCCAGGCGCGCAAGCGGTCCGGGATCGCGTCCCTGCTGCTCGAGCACATCCTCGCCGAGGCCACCCGGATGGGCTTCGCCCGGATCAGCCTCGAGACCGGCTCGGCCGACTTCTTCCGGCCGGCCCGCAGTCTGTACGAGAAGTACGGGTTCGACTACTGCGAGCCGTTCGCCGACTACCGGCTCGACCCGCACAGTGTCTTCATGACCCGGACCCTCGCCTGACCCCCTCGCGCAGCTCGTCGTCGCTCATCACGAGGTAGACCAGCCCGCAGTCCTGCGGACCGGTGACGTCGATCTGGCAGAGCGTGCACGGCTCACCCGGACGGATCGGGCAGCGCGGCGTCGCCCTCGTCGGTCCTCTACTGTGGACGGTGCGGTCAGCCACGGTTCCAGCCTGCTCGTGGTCCGGACCGGCAACCAGTGCCGAAAGTCCCCACCGGTGTGGAAACCTGGGTGGTACGCCGGACCGACGGAGGCCAATGATGCGCGCACTCAGACTGCAGCGGTGGAAGTCCGAACCGGAGCTGGTCGAGGTCGCCGACCCGGAACCGGGGCCGGGTCAGGTGGTGGTCCGGATCGGCGGGGCCGGTGCGTGCCACTCGGACCTGCACCTGATGCACGACTTCGACACCGGGATCGTGCCGTGGGGGCCACCGTTCACGCTCGGCCACGAGAACGCGGGCTGGGTGCACGCGGTCGGCGAGGGCGTCACCTCGGTCGAGGTCGGCGCGCCGGTCGCCGTCTACGGCGCCTGGGGCTGCGGCGCGTGCGACCGGTGCCGGCTCGGGGTCGAGTCGTACTGCGAGAACCCGGCCGCGGCCCCGATGCCGGCCGGCGGCGGTGGGCTCGGCCTCGACGGCGGGATGGCCGACTACCAACTGGTGCCCGACGCCCGGCACCTGGTCCGCCTGCCGGACGGGCTGGACCCGGTGCGGGCGGCGCCGCTGACCGACGCCGGGCTGACCCCGTACCACGCGATCCGGCGCTCGTGGGGCAAGCTGCCGCCCGGCAGCACCGCAGTGGTGATCGGGGCCGGCGGCCTGGGCCACGTCGGCATCCAGATCCTGAAGGCCACCACCGCCGCCCGCGTCATCACCGTCGACACCAACCCGGACGCGCTGCGGCTGGCGCAGGAGTGCGGCTCGGACATCGAGGTTCCGGCCGGCGAGTCGGCGGCCGCGGAGGTCCGCCAGGCCACCGGCGGTCGCGGCGCCGACCTCGTGCTCGACTTCGTCGGGGCGGACGCGACCCTCGCGCTGGCCGCGTCGACCGTACGGTCGCTGGGCGATGTGACGATCGTCGGCATCGCCGGCGGTACGCTGCCGGTCTCGTTCTTCTCCGTCCCGTACGAGGTGAGCATCCAGACCACGTACTGGGGGTCGCGGCCGGAGCTCGCCGAGGTGCTCGACCTCGGCGCGCGTGGCCTGGTCGTACCCAGGACGGTGACCTTCGGGCTGGACGAGGCGGTCGACGCCTACCGGCGGCTGCACGCCGGCGAGGTGCACGGCCGGGCGGTCATCGTACCCTGACACCGTCCACTCTGGACGTTTACCGCTGGCGGCGGCCGGGTACCGTGGTCCTTCGGAGGAGGGAGCCGGAGATGACCACACCCGAGAGTCACTGGAAGGCGGTCGGCGAGCGTGTCGAGGCGCTGGGGCAGAAGCTGAAGGAGCACCTGGCCCAGACCGACACCACCGACCTGTCGCAGGCGCTGGACCACCTGGGCCGGTCGGTGCGGGAGGTGTTCGACGCGGCCGGCAACGCCGTGCGCGACGACGCTGTTCGCGGTGACGTGCGCGAGGTCGGGCGGCTGCTCGGCGACGCGGTCGCCGCCACCTTCAACCGGGCCAGGGGCGACGTCAAGGACGTCATCGACGACCACAAGTCGCGGCCGGCGACGACGTCCACTGAGGACTAAACGCCGTTCTCGACCGTCTCGCTGGCCGGCAGCCGCGGCGTGCGCGGGGGAGCGGCGCGGTCGGGTTCCGGGACGCCCAGGCGCAGCACCAGGTACGGGTCACCGATGCCGGACACCAGCCGGCGCAGGATCGTGCGCGTGCTGTCGACCTCGATCGCGGCGCTCATCGGTACGAGTGAGATGCCGTGCTCGATGGCGACCAGCCAGGCCGCGCTGAGCGCCTCACCGGCCCGCAGCCACGACTCAGCGGTGTCGCCCGGGCCGAACAGGATGCCGTACCGGGCGGCGCCGTCGTGGCCGGCCGTGATCGGCAGGTCGCCGGTCACGCCGAAGTCGCGAGCGGGCACGGTGGTCTGCGGCGCCTCGTGCGGGATCGCGGTCCCGGGCACGCCGAGCCCCTCACCGCGCACACCGCCGGCCCAGTACGAGATCTCCTCTCTCCACTGTGGATCGAAGTTTTCCAGCACCTGGGCCCGGTCGGCCGCGGCGGCGAGCTCAACCACCTCGTCCGGCCGCATCAGGTGCAGCCAGATGCCCTCGGCCTCGACCGCGGCCCGTACCGCGTCGAGCACGGCGGCCTCGATCGGTACGTCGGCCACCGGCCGACGATCGGTCCGACGAATCTGGATGGTCTGCAGGTGCCGCATGGCCCACGGGTCCCGGTCGGACCGACCGGTCACCCGTACCCGGGCCAATCGGTTCGGTTCGGGCCGGCGCTCGACCTCGACGTGCCAACCCTCCGCGGCGAGCGCGATCCGGGCGTGGTGCAGCGCGGACCCGCAGCTGAGCACCATCAGGCGGCCGTCGGGGTCGCTGGCCCGCAGCTGGCGGGCGGGTTCGGCCCGCAGCTCCAGGCCGTCGGATTCGACCCGCCAGTGCCACGGCTGGGTGTTGTGCACGGACGGCGCCTGCCCGGCGATCTCGGCCGCGGCCGTGAGGGCCGCCGTCACGGAGCGTGTCTCGGTCATGCCTCCACCGTGCGCCTCCGCGAGGGCGGTCGGCAGGGGAACAGCGGCCCTGCCGGTAGGACTTTCGGCCTTACCGCGGAGGTCGCGAGTGGTGCGCGGGGCCGCGCCGGGGCCGAAGGGAACGAAGTTGGCGAATGTGACCAATCGCGGATCTGCGGTAGTCTCCCGGCACCAAGGGCGGCGACCGGGAGGTGGAACCCGATGGCGTCAGGCGTGGTGGCCTTCCACCTGCTCGGCCCGCTGCGGGCGACCCTCGACGGCGAGTCGGTCTCGCTGGGTGGGCCGCGGCCGCGGGCGGTGCTCGCTGTGCTGCTGCTCAGCGCCAATCGGCTCGTACCAATGGATAGCCTGATCGACGCGGTCTGGGGCGAGCACCCGCCCGACACCGCCCGGCGCCAGGTGCAGAACTGCGTCTCGGCGTTGCGCGGGGTGCTCGGTGACCATGACCGGCCCGACCCGCTGATCGTGGCCGAGGAGGCCGGCTACCGCATCCGGCCGCCCGCCGGCAGCCTGGACGCCCAGATCTTCGCCGACGAGGTCGTCGCGGCGACCCGCGAGGCAGCCCAGGGGCGCCATGTCGAGGCGGCGGCCCGACTGCGTTCCGCCCTGGACCTGTGGCGCGGCCCGGCCCTGCTGGGTCTTCCCGGGCGGGCCATCGAGCGCGGCGCGGCGAGCCTGGAGGAGCAGCGGCTGGCCGCGCTCGAGCTGCGCTTCGAGGTCGAGCTGGCGTTGGGACGGCACGGCGAGGTGGTGGCCGAGCTGGTCGACGCGGTCGCCGAGCAGCCGCTGCGGGAGCGGCTGGTGGGCTACCTCATGCAGGCGCTACACCGGGTCGGCCGCCAGGCCGAGGCGTTCCACGCGTACCAGCGGCTCCGCAAGGACCTGGAGGAGGAGCTGGGCATCGACCCCAGCCCGGCGCTGCAGCAGCTGTACGCGGCCATGCTCACCAACGACCGGGACGCCGCCTCGGTGCAGCCCGCGCCCGGACCGCAGCGCGCGGCGGTGGCCGCCCCGCTGCCGGTGCCGGCCCAGCTCCCGGTCGACGTGGCCGCGTTCGTCGGTCGCGCGGAACAGCTACGCGCCCTCGATGAGCTGGCCTCGACGGCGGCCGGCGTGATGATCGCCGCGGTCGCCGGCACGGCCGGGGTCGGCAAGACGGCGCTGGCGGTGCACTGGGCCCATCGGGTCCGCGACCGGTTCCCGGACGGCCAGCTCTTCGTGAACCTCAACGGCCACAGCCCGGACGTGCCGACCCACCCGGGACGGGTGCTGGCCCAGCTGCTGTCCGCGCTGGGGGTCGCCGCCGAGCGGATCCCGGCCGACGTCTCCGCCGCCGCCGGCCTCTACCGCAGCGTCCTGGACGGCCAGCGGGTGCTGATCGTGCTGGACAACGCGGCCAACCTCGAGCAGGTCCTCCCGCTGCTGCCCGGCTCGGCCGGGGTGGGCGTGCTGGTCACCAGCCGCGACCAGCTCACCGGACTCGCCGCCGCGGTCGGCGCGCCGTTGCTGACGCTCGACGTGGTGACCGACGCCGAGGCGGCCGAGCTGCTGGCGGCCCGGATCGGCGGGGACCGGCTCGCGGCAGAGCCCGAGGCGGTGGCGCGGATCGTCACCTTCGCGGCCCGGCTCCCGCTGGCCCTCGCCGTGGTGGCGGCCCGGGCGGCGGCCCACCCGGGGTTCCCGCTCGCCGCGCTCGCCGACGAGCTGCGCGAGTCCCGCTCCCGGCTCAACGTGTTCGACGGCGGGGCCCCGACCGCCGACGTCCGGGCCGTGCTCTCCTGGTCGTACCAACGCCTGGACGCCCCGGCCGCACGCCTGTTCCGGTTGCTCGGGCTGCACCCGGGCCCCGACATCGAGGTGCGGGCCGCGGCCAGCCTGGCCGGCGAGCCGGTCGCCGCGACCGGTCGGGCCATCGCCGACCTGGCCCGGGCGAACCTGGTGGCCGAGCACGTTCCCGGTCGGTACGGCTTCCACGACCTGCTCCGGGCGTACGCCGCGGAGCTGGCCGAGGCGCTCGAGCCCGAGCCGGAGCGCCGGGCCGCCGTCGCCCGAATGCACGACTACTACCTGCACTCGGCGCTGGTCGCGGACCGGCTCACCGAACCGCAGCGCGAACCCCTCGCGGCGCCGGCCCCGGCCCGCGGCGTCACCGTGGCCGAGCCGGGCGTGGCCGTGGCGGCGCTGGCCTGGTTCCACGCGGAGCGGCAGGTGCTGCTGGCGGTGGCCGACCTGGCCGCCACGGACGGCCACGACGGCCACGCCTGGCGGCTCGTCTGGGCGCTCGGCCCGTACCTGGACCGGCGCCGGCAGTGGCGGGACTTCATCCGGATCGCCCAGGCCGGCATCGAGGCGGCACGGCGCGAGCAGGACAGGCGCGCGACCGCGTCCATGCATCGACTGCTCGCGATGGCGCTCACCGCGGTGAAGGAGCTCGCCGACGCCGAGCACCACTACGAGCAGGCGGCGGCCGAGTTCGCCCGGGCCGGCGACCGGGTCGGCGAGGCGTACGCGCTGCTCAACTCGGCCGGCGTCGGCGAGGCGCGGGGCGACTACGCGGTGGCGCTGCAACGGGTAGAGGCGGCCGCGGAGCTGTTCCGGGCGGCCGGGCACGCGGTCGGCGAACGCATCGTGCTGACCCCGATCAGCTACCTGAGCACCCAGCTCGGCGACCACGAGCGGACGCTGTCGGTCTGCCGGTCCGCCCTCGCCGACATCCCGGACCTGACCGAGATGGAGCAGGCATCCATGTGGTCCAGCTCCGGCCACGCCCACCGCCACCTCGGCGACTACCGGCAGGCGATCGACTGCTTCCACCATGCCCTGGATCTGCTCCGCCGGGCCGGCCACGCCCGGATCGAGGCGACCATCCTGCGGCGGCTCGGCGAGAGTCACCAGGCGCTCGGCGAGCTCGACGCCGCCCTCGACGCGTGGCGGCGCGCGCTGGCCGTGCTCGATGAGCTGCCGGCTGACGAGACCGGCGACGACCGGGCCGAGCTGCGCGAGCTGCTGGCGGGCGCGAGCCCGGGGACGCACCCATGAACCACTTGATGCCGAGGCGATGAACGCCCCACGCCACCATGGTCTTCAGACCGTGGGGAGGCGAGGTGGATTTTCGACTCCTGGGACCCGTGCAGGCGATCGCCGCCGGCCGCCCGCTCATCCTGGGCGAGCGCAAGCAGCGACTGGTGCTGGCGATCCTGTTGCTCGAGGCGAACAGGGTCGTGCCGGTCGAGCGGATGGTCGAGCTGATCTGGCCGGACGGCCCGCCGGACAGCGCGCAACGGATCGTGCAGGCCCACGTGAGCCGCCTGCGCGGGATCGTCGGCCGGGTCGGTTCCGGCGCGTCGGTCTCCCGGCACGGCCGGGGCTACCTGCTCGCCTGCGACGCCGGGCGGGTGGACATCCACGCGTTCCGGCAGCTGCTCCACCAGGCCCGGGCGACCCCCGACGACGAGGCGAAGGCGACGCTGCTGCGGCAGGCGCTCGGCCTGTGGCGAGGGCCGGCGCTGGCCGACGTGATCACGGCCCGGCTGCGGCAGGAGGTCTTCGCCAGCCTCGAGGAGGCGCGGCTGACCGCGGTCACCGAACGCGTCGACGCCGAGCTGCGGCTCGGCCGCCACGTCGAGCTCATCGACGAGCTCACCGGGCTGCTCGCCCGCTATCCGGACCGGCAGCCGTTCGCCGCCCAGCTGATGCTCGCCCTGCACGGGGCCGGGCGCGGCCCGGACGCGGCCACCGTCTACCGCGATATGAGGCAACGACTCCACGACGAGTACGGGCTGGATCCGTCGCCCGAGCTCGTCGACCTGCACGTGGCGATCCTGCGTAACGACCCGTCCCTCGACCTCGCCTGCCGGGGACTGTGTCGTCGGGCAGGCGCCTGGGCGCGCTGACGCTTGCACACCGGTGGGGCCGGGTCGGCGCCGGTGCGGAACGCGGGCCGCACCGGCGCCGGTGGAACTGTCCACTGTGGCCAGTCTCACGTGGCCGGTCCCACGTGGCCGGTCCCACATGGCCGGTCTTCCACGTTCGGCGACGCGTGACTACGGTCGACGTGTGGCTAGATTGATCGTCAACGGTGTCGAGCGCACCGTGCAGGACCAGCCGGACGCGACGCTGCTCGACGTGCTCCGCGACGAGCTGGGCCTCACCGGTACCAAGTACGGCTGCGGCGAGGGCGAGTGCGGTGCCTGCACCGTCCTGCTGGGCGGGGCGCCGGTGCGGGCCTGCCAACAGCCGTCGGTGGTGGACCGCGAGGTGACCACCGTCGAGGGCTTGCCGCCGGGGCACCCGGTACCGGCGGCGTTCGTCGCGGAGCGGGCGCTGCAGTGCGGCTACTGCACGCCCGGCATGGTGATGTCCACGGTGGCGCTGCTCGCCAGCGACCCGGCGCCCGACGACGCCGCGATCCGGTCCGCCCTGGCCGGGAACATCTGCCGCTGCGGCGGCCATCCGCGGATCATGGCCGCGGTCCACCGCGCCGCGGCGAGCCCCGCCGTCGTCGACCCAGCCGCCGCGGCCAGCCAGGTCGAGGTGAGCAAGGGGGAGTGGATGTTCGTGCTCGGACCTCTGCCGCCCGACCCGGAGATGCGGCGCGGCTGGGGGTGGTCGACCCCGGGCGGCGGTCGCCTGCGCATCGACGGCGGCGGCCACGTCACCGCGTACACCGGCAAGGTCGAGGCGGGGCAGGGCAACCGGGCCGCGCTGACCAGGCTGATCGCGGCCGAGCTGGCCCTGCCCACGACCGCGGTGCGCCTGGTCATGGGCGACACCGACGACACCCCGTACGACTTCGGCACGGTCGGCAGCCGGTCGATGCCGGACGCCGGCCACACGCTGCGCCTGCTCGCCCAAGCGGCCCGCGTTGAGCTGGTGCGGGTGGCCGCCGCCCGCCTTGATGGAGAAACAGAAAGCCTGCATATCGAAGGCGGCGAGGTGCGGAGCGAGGACGGGCGCTCCGTCTCCTACGCGGACCTGGTCGGTGCCGACGTGAGGACCGTCGAGGTCGACCCCGACGATCCGCTGCCGTCGGCGGCGCCCGGCCTGGCCGCGGTGGACGGCGACCGGCTGCGGGCCGACCTGGTGCTGGCGACCACCGGGGCGAAGCGGTTCCCGTCCGACCTCACGGTGGCGGGCATGCGGCACGGCCGGGTGCTGCGGCGGCCGAGCTACGGCGCGGTCCTGCGATCGCTCGACACCAGCGGGGCGCGCCTTCTTGAGGGCGTGACCGTCGTCGAGGACGGCGACTTCGTCGGCGTCGTCGCACCCACGCGGGCCGAGGCGACGGCGGCACTGGCCCGGATCCGGGTCGAGTGGGACACGGTCGACCAACCCGACGACGCCGAGATCGAGGCGCACCTGCGCGCCCACCCGGTGGACGTGGACGGTCGCAACGAGGTGGTCCACCGCGAGGCCGGCGACGTCGACGCCGCGTTCGCCGCCGCCGCGGTCGACCTGTCGGCCACGTACACGACGGCCTACCTGGCCCACGTGCCGATGGAGCCGCGGATCGCGGTCGCGCGGGTCGACGGCGACGCGGCGACGGTCTGGGTCGGCACCCAGCGCCCGTTCGCCGTGCGCGACGAGGTGGCGGTCGCCCTCGACCTGCCGCCCGATCGGGTCCGGATCGTGGTGCCGGACTTCGGCGGCGGCTTCGGTGGCAAGCACTCCGGCGACGTGGCGGTGGAGGCGGCCCGGCTCGCCCGCGGTGCCGGCAGCCCGGTGCGGCTGGCCTGGAGCCGGGAGGAGGAGTTCCGATGGGCCTACTTCCGGCCGGCCGCCATCATCGACGTGCGGTGCGCGGCCGACGTCGACGGCACGCTGACCGGTTGGGAGTTCACGAACATCAATGCCGGCGCGTCCGCGTTGTTCACCCCGTACGAGGTGGCCAACCGTCGGGAACGGTTCCAGCCCACGTTGTCGCCGCTGCGCCAAGGGTCGTACCGGGCCCTGGCCGCGACGGCGAACCACTTCGCCCGCGAGTCGCACCTCGACGAGTTGGCCCGCCAGGTCGGGGCCGACCCGGTGGCGCTGCGGCTTCGCCTGCTGCGCGACGACCGCCTGCGCGACGTGCTGGCCGCCCTCGCCGAGCACATCGGCTGGCCCGACTGTCCACATCGGATCGGCGCGGCGGTCGGGATCGCCTGTGGGCTGGAGAAGGAGGCCCGGGTCGCCACCGCCGCCGAGGTGACCATCGACGCCGACGGACTGTTGCATGTGGACCGTCTGACCAGCGTGGTCGAGTGTGGCGCGGTCGTCGACCCGGACGGGGTACGGATCCAGGTCGTCGGCGCGACCGTGATGGGCCTGGGCGGCGCGATGTCCGAAGCGATCCGGGTCAAGGACGGCCGGGTGAGCAACGCATCGCTGGCCGACTACCGGGTGCCGCGCTTCCCCGACATACCGCCGATCGACGTGGTCATGCTGGACCGGTCCGACCTGCCGTCGGCCGGGGCGGGCGAGACGCCGATCGTCACCGTCGCGCCCGCGATCGCCAACGCGGTGCGGGAGGCGACGGGTCGCCGGCTGCGCTCGCTCCCGCTGGTACCGGACGGCGTGGTTCCTTAGCCAGCAGTGGTACGGGCCCGGTGCGCGGCCACGTTGGCGCGGTTGCCGCACCGGGCGTACGAGCACCAGCGACCGGTGCGGTTGCGGGTCGTGTCGTAGAACGCCGCCGCGCAGACATCGTTGGCGCAGCGGCGGATCCGCGACCAGGAGCCATCCGCGACCGCCTCGTACAGCGTGAGCAGCAGGGCCGCCACCGGGTCGCCGGTCGCGGTGGCCCGTACCGAGGCGGCCGGGCCCGACCCGAACTCCAGGCGGATCCGCACGCCGGTGGCTTCGGCGTCGATGTCCGTCCAGGCCTCCTCGTCGCCCCGCAGTGCGGCGTTCAGTGCGGCACGCAGCGCGACCAGTCGTCGCAATGCCGAAGGGGTCGGCACCGTGCCGGCGGGGAGCAGGCCGGCCCGGACCAATGCCTTACCGGCCGACGCGCGGGCGGCCAGCAGGTCCGGCCGACCGCCGAGGCGGCGCGAGTTGGCGAACAGGATCAGCGACTGGGCGGGCGTTGGTATGGGCTGCATGTGACGGTCCTCGCGAGATCAAGACCTTTACATGGTACGGCGGGTCTGTTACCCCTGTAAGTACCTAACAGCGTTTGATACTTACGGAGCCGTGATGGCGGGTTCCAAGCCGAACCGGGTGCTGCTGGTCGTCTGCGCCGGGGTGTTCCTATCCAGCCTCGACCTGTTCATCGTGAACATCGCGTTTCCGGCCATCGGCCGGGAGTTCGGCACCGCGCGCGGCCCGCTGTCGTGGATCCTCAACGCGTACACGATCGGCTTCGCCGCCCTGCTCGCCCCGTCGGGCCGGATCGCCGACCGGTTCGGCCGGCGCCGGGTCTTCCTGGTCGGGTTGGTCGTGTTCTGCGCGGCGTCGCTCGGCGGGGCCACCGCGTGGGGCGTCGGCCCGCTGATCGCGTTCCGGTTGGTCCAGTCGGTCGGCGCCGCGATGATCATGTCAACGTCGCTCGCCCTGCTGCTGCACGCTTTCCCGCCGGCCCGGCGGCCGTACGCGATCAGCGTCTGGTCGGCCGTCGGTGCCGCCGCCGCGACGCTGGGTCCGCCCATCGGTGGCCTGTTGGTGGAGAGTTCGTGGCGGTGGGTCTTCCTGGTGAACCTTCCGGTGGGCCTGATCGCGGTGCTCGCCGGCCGGCGCGTCCTGACGGAGTCGCACGACGAGAACGAGGCGAGACTGCCGGACCCGCTCGGCACCGTGCTGCTCGTCGGCGGCGTCGTCGGCGTCACGTTCGCGCTCGTGACCGGCCCGGACGCCGGGTGGCGCAGCCCGGCCGTGGCCGGCCCACTGCTCGCCGGCATCGCGCTGCTCGCGGCGACCGTAGCCCGGGCCGCGCGTACGCCGGCCCGGCTGGTGCCGGTGCTGCCGCTGGACCTGTTCCGGTTGCGGGCGTTCACAGTGGCGAACCTGGCCGCGGTGGTGTTCGCGACCGGGTTCGGCGCGCTGCTGTTGACCAACGTGCTCTTCTTCACGAGTGTGTGGCACCTCAACTCGGCGCACGCGGGCGTGTTGTTGCTGGTCGGGCCGGGCGTGTCCGGCCTCGTCGCCCTCCCGGCCGGCCGGTTGGGCCATCGCCTCGGGTCGGGTCCGGTCATCATGCTCGGCGCGGTCCTGTACGGGTCGGGCTGCCTGTGGTTCATCCGGTCGGCCGGGCCCGAACCCGCCTACCTGAGCCATTTCCTGCCCGGTCAGCTGCTCACCGGCTCCGGGGTCGGCCTCATCATGACCAACCTCTCGACCGCGGTGTCGTCGACCCTGACGCCGGCGGTGCTCGCGGTCGGCAGCGCCACGCTGGCCGCCGCCCGCCAGTTCGGCACGGTGCTCGGCGTGGCCGTGCTGCTCGCCGTGATGGGCTCTACCCGGTCCGCCGATCCGCTCGCGCCCTTCCACAACGGCTGGACGATGATGGCGACCGTGGCCGCGCTGGCGTTCGTCACGGCCGCCTTCATCGGTCGCGCGCGCCATGTAGACGCGCCTTCCACGGATGCGCCTTCCACGGGCTTGCCTTCCACTGTGGACGGCCGGCCGGCGGTCGCTCCCAGCTCCTCGTAGCCCGGAGTCCCTTGTGGACAGTCAGGCGGTGACGGGGACGATCCGGGTCGCGGTCGGCGGGTTCGGCCCGCGGCGTCGCCACTCCCGCGGATAGCCGACCGACACCTCCACGTGCGGCACGCCGTCCCGGTCGATCGTGCGCGGGATGTGCAGGTGGCCGTAGACCACCATCGCGGCGCGGAAGCGCACCGGCCAGTCGTCGGTACGGTCGGTGCCGCACCACTGGGCGAACTCCGGGTGGCGCAGGATCCGGGTCGGCTCCCGTACCAGTGGATGGTGGTTGACCAGCACGGTGGGCAGGTCCGGGTCGCAGGCCGCGAGCCGGCGCTCGGACTGCGCTACCCGCGCCCAGCACCACTCGGCCCGGCTGGGGTACGGGTCGGGGTGCAGCAGGAACTCGTCGGTGCAGACGATCCCGGTGCGGTACGCGTACCGCAGCGAGCTCGCCGTGTCGGTGGTGCCGGGCGCCCGGAACGAGTAGTCGTAGAGCAGGAACAGCGGTGCGATGGTGACCGGCCCGCCGACCCCGGTGAAGACCGGGTACGGGTCCTCCGGGGTGAGCACGTCGATCCCGCGGCACGCCCGCACCAGAGCGTCGTACCGGTCGACCCCGCGCAGCGTCACCGGGTCGTTGGGGTGGGTCCACAGCTCGTGGTTGCCGGGCGCCCAGATGACGGTCGCGTACCGCTCGCGCAGCGACGCCAGCGTGGCCTCGATGACGGCGAAGTGCTCGGCCACGTCCCCGGCCACGATCAGCCAGTCGTCGGGCGAGTCGGGCCGCAGCCGGTCGACGATGGCCCGGTTCTCCGCGTAACCGACGTGCAGGTCGCTGATGGCCCACAGCGTGGCCCCGCTCATCGTCTGGTCATCCCGCCCTCGATGGTCCAGTTCAGACGGTTGATCGTACCGCTGGCCCGGCTGATCTACAGGCTGTAAGATCCTTGCCCGGCGATTCGTACCGCGACGCTCCTTGCGTCCATCTATTGACACCTTTCACCGCACGGAGAACCATCCAGTCAGATCTATGGATGGAGGGTCCGGATGCGCCGCCGCCGACTCCGCAACATCGCGCTCGTGATCGGGCTCGGTGCGGTGGCGACCGGAACGGTCGTCGCGGTCGCCCCGACCGCCCGGGCCGACGCCGGGTTCGAGGTGGAGAGCCTGGACGGCGGCGGCAACAACGTGGCCCATCCGGACTGGGGCCGGGCCGGCCGCCCGTACGCCCGGGTCGGCCCGGCCCGCTACGCCGACGGGACCGGCCGGCCGGTCGACGGTCCCGACGCCCGCGCGATCAGCAACCGGATATTCAATGATACGAATGTCAACATCGTCTCGGAGCGACGGGTCAGCCAGTGGGGCTGGGTCTGGGGACAGTTCCTCGACCACACCTTCGGGCACCGGGCGGAGAACGGCCCGAGTGCGACCCCGATGAATGTGGCGCTGCCGGCCCACGATCCGATGGAGAGCTTCCGCAGCAACCTCGGTGTCATGGCGGTCAACCGCTCGGTCGAGGCGCCGGGCACCGGCACCGGGCCGGGCAACCCGAGGCAGCAGACCAACACCCGGCCCAGCTTCCTCGACGCCAGCCCGGTCTACGGGACCACGAGT
>Ga0068864_100001223_pt1 | contig 21337 bp, 17 predicted proteins | sample KBSSwiS72_FD_66586 | JGI IMG/M metagenome (GOLD analysis project Ga0068864, IMG submission 66586) | Switchgrass rhizosphere microbial communities from Kellogg Biological Station, Michigan, USA - KBS Switchgrass S7-2 | ecosystem: Host-associated > Plants > Roots > Rhizosphere > Soil ... | reverse complement strand
GATCGCAACGACAACTGCATCATCATCTGCTCGATCGAGAATGTCGACCCGATGGGGGTCCATACAGGCGATTCGATCACCGTCGCGCCAGCGCTGACGCTGACCGACAAGGAATATCAGATCATGCGCAACGCGAGCATCGCGGTGCTGCGCGAGATCGGGGTGGAGACCGGCGGCTCCAACGTCCAGTTCGCCGTTAACCCCGCCGACGGCCGCCTTGTCGTGATCGAGATGAACCCGCGCGTGTCGCGCTCTTCGGCGCTGGCGTCGAAGGCGACCGGCTTCCCGATCGCCAAGGTCGCGGCCAAGCTCGCGGTTGGCTATACGCTCGACGAAATCATGAACGACATAACCGGGGCGACGCCGGCCTCGTTCGAGCCGACGATCGATTATGTCGTCACCAAGATTCCGCGCTTCGCCTTCGAGAAGTTCAAGGGCGCCGAACCGCTGCTGTCGACGGCGATGAAATCGGTTGGCGAGACGATGGCGATCGGCCGCAACATCCACGAATCGATCCAGAAGGCGCTCCGCGGTCTGGAGACCGGTCTGGTCGGGTTCAACGTCGTGGACCATCTGGTCGGTGCGACGAAATCGGCGATCGAGGAGGAACTGGCTCGGCCGACGCCGGACCGGCTGCTCGTGGCGGCCCAGGCGCTGCGCGAGGGTCTGACGGTCGACGAAATCCATCGCATCGCGAGGTTCGAGCCCTGGTTCCTCGACCGGCTAGCCGAGATCGTCGCAGCCGAGGAGCAGGTTTGCCGCGATGGCCTGCCGCAGGATGCGGCGGCGTTGCGCCGGCTGAAGGCGATGGGATTCTCTGACAAGCGGCTTGCCTGGCTGGCGCTGCGCTCGGCCAATCTCGCCGGCATGGAGCGCGAGCAGGCGCGGGGCAGCGGCATCGTCCACGACGCCGCCAAGGCGATGACCGGCGGCATCACCGAGAAGGAAGTGCGGGCGCTCCGGCACAGGCTCGGTGTGCGGCCCGTTTTCAAGCGGATCGATACCTGCGCGGCCGAGTTCGAGGCGAAGACGCCCTATATGTACTCGACCTATGAGGCGCCGAGCTTCGGTACGCCGGAGTGCGAGGCGAACCCCACCGATCGCGAGAAGATCGTGATACTCGGCGGCGGCCCGAACCGGATCGGGCAGGGGATCGAGTTTGACTATTGCTGCTGCCATGCCTGCTTCTCGCTCGCGGAAGCCGGCTATGAGACGATCATGGTCAACTGCAATCCGGAGACCGTCTCGACGGACTATGACACCTCGGATCGGCTGTATTTCGAGCCGTTGACTGCCGAGGACGTCCTCGAAATCCTCCATGTCGAGCAGTCTCGCGGTACGCTGAAGGGCGTCATAGTCCAGTTCGGCGGGCAGACACCGCTCAAGCTGGCGCAGGAACTGGCCGACGCGGGCATCCCGATACTCGGCACCAGCCCCGATGCAATCGATCTCGCCGAGGATCGCGAGCGCTTCGCGGCGCTGGTAGCGAGGCTCGACCTGCACCAGCCGCGCAACGGCATTGCCCGGAGCCGCGAGGAGGCGCTCGCCGTCGCCGAGCGGGTCGGCTATCCGGTGCTGATGCGACCGAGCTACGTGCTCGGCGGCCGGGCGATGGAGATCGTGGAGGATGCCACCCAGCTCGACCAATATATCAGTACAGCGGTCCAAGTGTCTGGCGATTCGCCAGTTTTGATCGACCAATATCTTCGCGACGCGATCGAGGTGGACGTCGATGCGATTTGCGATGGAGACGATGTCGTCGTCGCCGGCGTCCTCCAGCATATCGAAGAGGCGGGTGTCCATTCTGGCGACAGCGCCTGTTCACTGCCGCCGTACAGCCTGCCGCGGGAAATCATCGTCGAGATAGAGCGCCAGACCGACTTGCTCGCCCGGGCGCTCGAGGTCCGTGGCCTGATGAACGTTCAATATGCGGTGAAGGACGGCACGGTCTATCTGATCGAGGTCAATCCGCGTGCGAGCCGCACGGTGCCCTTCGTCGCCAAAGCGATCGGGCAGCCAATCGCGAAGTTCGCGGCGCGGGTCATGGCCGGCGAAAAGCTGAAGGCGCTTCCTCCGATCGACCGCGACGTAAAGCATATTGCGGTCAAGGAGGCGGTCTTCCCCTTCGCGCGCTTCCCGGGCGTTGATCCCGTGCTCAGCCCGGAGATGAAATCGACCGGCGAGGTGATGGGCATCGACAGCGATTTCGCCACCGCTTTCGCCAAGGCGCAGGCCGGCGCAGGAACGAAATTACCGCTCGGCGGCACCGCGTTTGTATCGGTCAAGGAAACCGACAAGACGCATATCTTGCCGGCCGTGCGGATATTGGTCGATCTGGGCTTCACCATCGTCGCGACCAGCGGAACCGCAAAATATCTGCGCGACCAGGGTCTCGAAGTCGAGACCGTCCTCAAGAAGCGAGAGGGACGGCCGAATATCGTGGATAAGATCGTCGACGGCGACATCGATCTGATCTTCAATACCACCGAGGGCTGGCAGTCCTTGCTCGATTCCAAGGCGATCCGAACGTCGGCGCTCTACGGCCGCGTGCCCTACTTCACCACTGCGGCAGCCAGCGTGGCAGCCGCCCAGGCGATCGGCGCCTTGCGGGAGCGCAAGCTTGAAGTGCGCGCGCTTCAATCCTATTATTCTTGTTCGCACGCCTGATCCCCACATCGCAGGAGACGGTGCGGGCGACCCGAGAGGAGGGGTCGTCCGGAACGACGAGAAGTATTCACGAAGGGGTTTGAGGACGATGGCAAGTGTTGAAAAGATGCCGATGCTGGCGGAGGGGCTGAAGATGCTCACCGACGAGCTCGCGCGTCTGAAAGCCGAGCGTCCCGTGATCATCGATGCGATCGAGGAGGCGCGTGCGCACGGCGACCTCTCCGAAAATGCTGAATATCATGCGGCCAAGGAACGTCAGGGTCAGATCGAGGCGTCGATCGCCGACATAGAGGACAGGCTCAGCCGGGCCCAGGTGATTGATCCCAGGGATTTGTCGGGCGACAAGATCGTCTTCGGCGCGACGGTGACCCTGATCGACGACGACGACAAGCCGGTCAGATATCAGATCGTCGGCCAGACCGAAGCCGATGCGAAGACAGGCAAGATATCCTATAACTCTCCGCTCGGGCGCGCCCTGATCGGCAAGAAGGTCGATGACGAGATCGAGGTGACGGTGCCCTCCGGCGACCGGTTCTATCTCGTCTCGAAAATCGAGTTCATCTAAGCCTCTGTCCGCGCTTCGCATGCGATTGCCGCCAGCCCGCAGTACGAACTTCATCGCTGCGGTGACGGTGATCAGCTATGGCTTGGTCATCGTGCTCGGTCTCGAAGGCGTCGTGGACCGGATCGGCGGCTTCATCCCCGCGCGGCTGAGCGGGCTGATTGATGAGCCCGGCGCCTTGCCCGTCTGGTTGACCCCCCTATCGGCGACGCTCCTGCACGGCGGTGCGCTCCACATCGCGTTCAACATGTTGATGCTGCTCTATTGCGGGCGAATGGTCGAAGCGGTGGCGGGGCCGTTCGGGATCGCCGTGCTCTATGTCGCTGGGGCCTATGCGGCGGCGATAGCGCAATATCTGATAGGGCCATCCGAGGTCGTGCCGATGATTGGCGCCAGCGGAGCCGTCTCCGCGCTGTTCGGCGCTTATGCCCTTCTCTACAGCCGGCCTCGAGTTTTCGCGGACAAGCCGCGTCTCGGGGCGTTGTTCAACATCGCCTGGCTCGCGGCGGCGTGGATCGGCGTCCAATTCCTGATGGGCGTGGCCTTCAGCGACCTCGGCATGTCGATCGCGACCGCTGCCCATGTTGGCGGCTTCCTCATCGGCCTCGCGCTTATTCGCCCCTTGATGAACGTCCGGCGAGCTTGATGCCGCCGCTTTGCCGGCCGCGGACAAGATGGTTCATAGCTTCAGATCGGGCTCCAAAAGCTTGTGGAGATGGACCACGACATATTTCATCTCGGCATCGTCCACGGTCCGCTGGGCCGCTCCCCGCCACGCTGTCTCTGCGCTCTGATAGTCGGGGAAGAAACCGACTAGGTCGAGCGCCGACAGGTCCTCAAAATCGAGCGACCGCGGGTCCTTGACCCGACCGCCGAAGACAAGATGTATCTTGCTCATGGCGAACCGACGCCTTGACCACTGTCGGAACTGCAGCCCGCGCTGCAATAGCAATGTTCGCCCGGGATCATCCCCTCGACTTCATCATGGCAATCAGCGCGTCGAAGCCCTGACGCTGGATGATCGCATCGAAGTCGGCGGCCTGACTCATCGTCAGATTGATGCCGGCGACCTGGGCATTCGACACCTTGAAGACTCCGCCGACCTTGGCGACCGTCCAGACGGCGTTGATCGGCTGCGCGCCAGGCTTCTGGACCTGGGTGGTGACGATGAAGCTGTTGCCCGCCGGGGCGGTGCGGATCACCTTCAATGATCCATTTGCGTAATCGTACAGCGCGTCCGAATAAGTCCCGATGATGAAATTCGGGATGGCGGCTTTATACGCCGCCTTCTGGGCCGGCGTGATCTGCGTCAGCCAGCGGCGGATCAGCCGGTCACCGATTGCGTCGAGCGCGAAATGCTGGGACAGAACCTCCCGAAACTTCGCGCGCACCATCGCCTTATTCCCGGTCTTCAATACCGCGAAAGCTTCGTTGCCGAGGCTGGAGACGAAGGTTGCCGCGTCCTGGTTGGCGACCACGGCCGCCTGGACGGGTGCGATCGGGGCGGCCGCTACGCCCGCCAGCAGGAGGACAGCGATCATCTGCTTCACTTTGCGCATCTTTTTCATCATCTCCACGGCCTTAAGTGGCCAGACAGCTCGTCCTACTGGTCGAGCTGTGAACCTTGATTGAATGGGGTGGCCGGGAACGATCAGCGCCGCGCTGCTCTTACAGCGGCGCTGCCCGCGCTCTCGACGACCTGCACCACAGACTCGACCAGCTTGCCCACCTGCTTGCCGGCCGCGTCGCTACTGAGTCCGAGCTCCTCGAGCTTCGTCCGACCGGCATCCCGCGCCGCCGAAACAGCATCGTTCGCGCGCTCGGTGAGCTTCTCCCCCAGCGACCCCAGCAGTTGCTCCTCCTGCCGGATGCGTGGGAGCAGCGCACCGAGGACGACGCCGAGCGCTAGGCCGCCCGCCATGGCCGCGATCGGATAAGCCTCGAAGCTTTCGCCCGCTTTGCGCGTGGCTGCCCGTGCGCTCGCTGCGCCACTGTTGATCTTCTGTTGCGCCACCGTTTTCAGACGGGTTGCGCGATTTTCGTCCTGCTCTTCCTTGGGAGGTGTCATCGGATGTTCTCCTCATTATCCGAAGGAACCGAACTCTCGGCCCTCATGTTCTTCAAACTCGTCGCACCATAGCGAGTTGCACGGCGGAGGCCGGCCACGATGCGGCCTACCGGCGGACGGACAAGAAGAAGCGCCGCCATGATCAGCATTGCGCCCGTGCGTACCGGTCGCCGTCGCGCGGCATCGACCAGCCTATGCGTCAGCATCTGCGCCTGATCCGCTATCTCTTCGATCAGATCGGCGATCAGCGCCGTGGGATGGAGGCGGGCCTGCGCCTCACCCATTGTATCGGACAGCTGGTTGCGCGCGGATCGCGACCGTGCACGGACCCGCTCGAACAGTTCGTCCACCGGGCTCGACCGCAGCGCGCTTCCGGACGGACCCGCGTCCTCCTCGGGATCTTCCACGACAGCGAGCAATTTTCGCACGCCGAGCCGGATCAGAACCACCGCGAGCACCGCTCCGAGCGTGACCGACGCCAGCGATCCCCCGATCAAGCCAATCCAGGGCTGGAGCACGAAAGACAAAGTCACCAGCAAGGCGACGGCCGCCGCCTGGCCGGTTATGGCGCCGATCAAGCAGAGCAAAATACCAATTCTTGCGCGCCCCAACCGGCGATAGAAGTCGGTCCGGAACACGGCTAGCTCGGCAGCGATCAGAGCCCGGCCATCCTCGATCAAACGCGCCAGCAGCGCGCCTATCGGCTCCTGTTCCGGCGGCTGCCCGGGGTACAAGGATCAGACTTCGCTATCGGCTGCTGGCGGCGCGTGCTGCACGGAGGTTTCGCCACCCGTCCCAGCAGGCTGAGGGGCCGCGTCGGTCGCTGTGGTGTTCCGCTTGCGCGGGCCGGCCGTGCCAGATTCGGTTCCGGTTGCGGAAGGACCGTTGCCCGCAGCCGCGGGGTTCAGCCCCGATTTGACGATACGGGCTACGACAAAGCCTACTGCCGCCGCTGTCGCCAGGGCGACCGCGGGCGAATTGCGGACCAGCGCGCGCGCATCGTTGAAGAGTTGGTCGGCATCCTTCTGGCGCAGCGAATCGGCCAGACCGGTGAAGGCATCGGCCGCTTGATGGATATAGCTTCCATATTGATCGCCAAGCCGCTCGCTGACTTGAGCCGCAGCATCGCCGATGAGACTGGCGACATTGTCCAGCGCTTCGACCGCCTGATCCTTGCCCTGTACGGTATATTCGCGTGCGCGCTCGCCTACCTGATCGGTGAGTGTCGACGCCGTGTCGCTGAATGCCCGACGCGCGCTGTCGAAAGGATTGCCTCTGCCTTCGCCGCCGTTCAGATTTTCGGTCGCCATCGATCGCCTCCATGATGAAACAGCCCGTCAACCAAGTGGGGAGCCTGGCGTTCCGATTCTACCCCCGAAACGACTTCATATTTGCCTATCTTTCACGGCGCGGATAGAGGCCGCGCATCACATATCCGCAAAGGGGCAACGCCGCGCCATGACCGCCATCGTCGACGTCCACGCACGCCAGATCATCGACAGCCGGGGAAATCCGACCGTCGAGGTCGACGTAACGCTTGAGGATGGCAGCTTCGGCCGGGCGGCCGTACCATCGGGGGCATCGACCGGCGCTTATGAGGCGGTGGAGAAGCGCGACGGCGGTAAAGCATGGCTTGGCAAAGGCGTCCAGGCAGCGGTCGATGCCGCCAATGGCGAGATTGCGGACGCGATCGTCGGAATGGAAGCGGAGGATCAGGGCGAGATCGACGCGCGGATGATCGAGCTGGATGGGACCGCAAACAAGGGCCGGTTGGGGGCCAACGCGATCCTGGGTGTCAGTCTCGCGGTCGCCCGCGCGGCCGCCGATGCCCGCGCTCTCCCGCTCTATCGTTATATTGGCGGGGTTTCTGCGGCGGTATTGCCGGTGCCGATGATGAATATCATCAATGGCGGCGCGCATGCCGACAACCCGATCGATTTTCAGGAATTCATGATCATGCCGGTTGGCGCGCCGACATTGTTCGACGCGGTTCGGACCGGTTCCGAGATCTTTCACACACTGAAGAAGGCGCTCCACGACAAGGGGCTGGCCACCGCCGTGGGTGACGAGGGTGGCTTCGCCCCCAATCTCGCTTCGGCGCCCGACGCGCTCGATTTCATCATGCAATCGATCGAAAAGGCCGGCTACACGCCTGGTGACGATGTCGTGATCGCGCTCGACTGTGCGGCGACCGAGTTCTTCAAGGATGGTGCCTACGAATTCCATGGCGAGGGCGTGAAGCGTTCGCCGGCCGAGATGGCCGATTATCTGGCGGATCTCACCCGGCGCTACCCGATCGTCTCGATCGAGGACGGCATGGGTGAGGATGATTTCGAAGGCTGGAAGATCCTGACCGACAAGATCGGCTCGAGCTGTCAGCTGGTCGGCGACGATCTGTTCGTCACCAATCCCGCTCGCCTGCGCGATGGCATTGCCAAGGGGCTCGCCAACTCACTGCTCGTCAAGGTGAACCAGATCGGTACCTTGACGGAGACGCTGGAGGCGGTCAGCACCGCCCAGCGGGCCGGCTATACGGCCGTCATGTCCCACCGCTCCGGCGAGACCGAGGATTCCACGATCGCCGACCTCGCCGTCGCGACGAACTGCGGCCAGATAAAGACCGGCAGTCTCGCCCGCTCGGACCGGCTCGCCAAATATAATCAGCTCATTCGGATCGAAGAGGAGTTGGGCCCGGTCGCCACCTATGCGGGTAGGGCGGCGCTCAAGGCCCGCTGATATTCGCGGCTTTCGTCGCGGCGGCGCGCGCGACGCGCCACCGCGCGTCCGTCCCGAAGTCCACCCTCGGGCAGCGATGAGGACCGGGTGCCCGTGAGAAATGTCGGTCCCGCCGGTCAGACGGTCTGGCGGATCCGTGACAGAAGGGCTCACTGGCATGGCTGCGAGCCGATGTCAGAGCCGGGTGGAATTTCCCGACGGCATCGCCTAACCGGTCGGCGACTCCTCCGACAGCCGGGATAGCTTGAATGAAAACGCCGACGACCGCCGCTCCAGATCAGATTGCGTTCAAGCGCGCGCTGCTGTCGGTTTCGGACAAAAACGGACTGGTCGATCTCGGGAAAGCTCTCGCCGCCTGGGGCGTCGAACTGGTCTCGACCGGGGGTACCGCCAGCGTGCTCCGCGAGGCGGGGCTCGATGTTCGGGACGTTTCAGACCTCACGGGCTTCCCCGAGATGATGGATGGGCGGGTAAAGACGCTTCACCCGATGGTCCATGGCGGTTTGCTCAGCGTACGCGACGATCCCGAGCATGCGAAGGCCATGACTCAGCATGGCATCGGAGCGATCGACCTTGTCGTGGTCAATCTCTATCCCTTCGCCCAGACCGTCGCCAAAGGGGCGGAACGCGCCGAGATCATCGAAAATATCGATATCGGGGGGCCTTCGATGGTCCGTTCCGCCGCGAAGAACCATGGCTATGTGACGATCCTGACCGATCCGGCCGATTATGCCGAGATTATCGGCGGCAACGGCGGGACGACCTTCGATCAGCGCAGGCGCCTCGCTGCCAAGGCTTTCGCAGCGACCGCTGCCTACGACGCGACGATCTCCTCCTGGTTCGCCCATGCCGATCAGGGCGAACCCTTTCCGGAAACGCTGTCGATCCCCATGCGCAAGGCCGAAGCGCTGCGTTATGGCGAAAACCCGCACCAGCAGGCCGCACTCTATCTTCCGGTCGGCCCCGCCGCGCTCGGCATAGCCCAGGCAAGCCAGGTGCAGGGCAAGGACCTCAGCTACAATAATTACAATGACGCCGACGCTGCGCTCGAATTGGTCAGCGAGTTTCGGGACGGTCCCCCGACGGTGGTCATCGTCAAACATGCCAATCCGTGCGGCGTCGCCACTGCGGATACGCTTATAGAAGCCTATGAAGCGGCGCTCGCCTGCGACAGCGTTTCGGCCTTTGGCGGGATCATCGCAGTCAACCGGCCGCTCGACGGAAGGACCGCCGAAGCGATCAGCGGCATCTTTACCGAGGTCGTCGCAGCACCGGATGCGGACGATGAGGCAAAGGCGATCTTCGCGAGGAAGAAGAACCTGCGCCTGCTGTTGACCGGCGAGCTGCCTGATCCCGCAAGGTCGGGTCTGTCGCTCAAGACCATCGCCGGCGGCATGCTGGTCCAGTCGCGCGATAACGGGCGGATCACCGCTGACGATCTCCAGGTGGTAACAAGGCGGGCGCCGAGCGGGCAGGAATTGAAGGATTGTCTGTTCGCCTGGACCGTCGCCAAACACGTCAAGTCGAATGCGATCGTCTACGCCAGAGACGGAGCGACCGCCGGCATCGGCGCCGGTCAGATGAACCGGCTGGAGTCGGCTCGAATCGCGGCCTGGAAAGCCAAGGATGCAGCCGAGAAGGCGGGGTGGGGCGAACCGCGCACGATCGGGTCCGCAGTTGCGTCCGACGCCTTCTTCCCCTTTGCCGATGGCCTGCTCGCAGCAGTGCAAGCTGGAGCGACGGCGGTTATCCAGCCCGGCGGATCAATTCGCGACAAAGAGGTGATTGAGGCGGCCGACGAGGCTGGTCTGGCGATGATCTTTACCGGGATGCGGCATTTTCGTCATTGATCGGCAGGTGGGCGGGGTCCAGTAGCACAAGCAAAGGTTGGTGTGGATGGCCGATAGCGGCGAGACGATGGCGGTGGATCAGCATGTGGGGGCTTTCGCGCCTCTTCGCGAACCGATCTTTCGCCGCGTCTGGCTCGCGAGCCTCTTCACCAATTTCGGGCAGCTTATCCAGGGCGTGGGCGCCGCCTGGGCAATGACCGAGATGACCGGACGGGCCGATAGAGTCGCGCTGGTCCAGACCGCGCTGTTCGCGCCGATGATGTGCTTTTCGTTGATCGCGGGCGCCATCGCCGACAGCTATGACCGCCGCAAGGTTTCGCTGGTCGCGCTGATGATCGCGCTGCTCGGCGCCACTTCCTTGACGCTCGTTTCCTTGTTCGGTCTGCTCACCCCCACAATATTGCTTTCGCTTTGCTTCATGGTCGGCAGCGGCATGACATTGCTGAACCCGTCATGGCAGGCGTCGGTTCGCGAACAGGTGCCGAAGCATCATCTCGCGCAGGCTATCACGCTCAACTCGATCAGCTATAATATCGCGCGCAGTTTCGGGCCGGCGATAGGCGGCGCGCTCGTCGCGGTCGCAGGGGTAATTTCAGCCTTTTCGATCAACGCGCTCTTCTATCTCCCCAACCTCATCGTCATGTTCCTTTGGCGTCGGCCGCGCGAGCCCTCGCGGTTGCCCCCCGAGGGACTTGGACGAGCGATGATCTCGGGGATCCGCTATACGATTCATTCGCCGCCACTGCGCGCGATATGGCTGCGCACGTTGGTCATCGGCCTGCTCGGCGCGTCCACAATGGCACTGCTGCCACTGATCGCGCGCGACGTTCTGCACGGCCGCGCCAGCCTCTATGGAATATTGGCGGGTTGTTTCGGCGCGGGCGCCGTGGTCGGGGCGCTGTTCCTCGGCAACCTTCGCCGCAGGATGTCCGACGAGAGCGCCTTAACGCTATGCCTGGCGATCTATGGTCCCTGCCTAATCGGTATCGGGCTGAGTAAAAACGCGGTCATCACCGGTCTGTTGTTGATGATCGGTTCCGCGCCGTGGATGATCGCTTCGGGGCTGTTCAACATCAGCATGCAGATGTCTTCGCCGCGCTGGGTCATGGGCCGTGCGCTCGCCGCCTATGTCACCGCCATTTGCGGCGGGCTCGCCATTGGCGGATGGCTTTGGGGCGTTGTCGCCGCCTCGCACGGCACTCCGGTTGCGATGATCGTTTCGGGAATCGCGATGATCGCTTCGATCCTGCTGGGCCGGATCTGGCGGATGCCGGAGGTGGAGGAGCCTTCGGAGCCTCGCATTTCACTCAACGAACCCGATACTAATCTTGAGCTGACCGGGCGGAGCGGCCCGATCGTGATCGTCGTCGAATATAGGGTAGCCCTCGATCGTGCGCGATCCTTCTACCGGGCGATGCAGGAGATGCAGTCGATCCGGCACCGCACCGGGGGCTATGGGTGGTCGATCGCGCGCGACATCGGTGATCCCGAACTGTGGACCGAGCGGTACCATACGCCGACATGGCACGATTATCTGCGCCAGCGCACTCGGCTGACGCGGAACGAGTTCGCCGCGTGGGAACGGGTCATTGCCTTCCATTGCGGCGACCAGCCGGTTCGTGTGGTCCGCAAGCTCGAACGGCCCTATGGCTCGGTCCGGTGGGACGATGCTGCACCGGACCGCGGTACGATCATCCCGCTGCCTCCGGAAGGCGCCTGATCGTCATTTGAAGCGGAGCAGGGCGCGGTCCTCATTCGTGAACCCGATACGCCATACCACAAACCCGAACGTCAAAAGGATCGCGGGGATGCCCAGCAGCAGCTCCGCCCATTCCGGCAGACGCGTAGCCAGGTAACCGACCGCCGTCGCGGCGGCCGCGGCCAGGATCAATGACCAGCGCCATCCGGAGACAGGGGCTCCGAGCATCTGTGCCAGCAGGCGCGCCTTGACGATCGACGATATCCCCAGGGCCACGGCCATCGCCGCGGCGGGCCCTGCCGCCTGCCAGAGCAGGGGGGCATGCAGGGCATGGCGCAACGCGAGCACGAAGGCGAAGCTCAGCGCGACCTGCAATCCGACCATCAGCAGCGAAATCCACAGATTCCGATGGCGCGCGATATAGATCAGGGCCGCTTCGGATACGACGGCGGTCGCTGCGACCACCTCGGCGATCAGAAGGCAGGCGAGGGCGCCATTGCCGCCCACGAAGTTCGGGCCGACCAGGCCCATCACACCTTCGCCAGGAATGCCGAGCGCCAGCCCGATCCCGGCTTGAGCGGCAAGGATCCAAAAGCCGACCTGGGAAACCTGCCGCGCGATCGCTGCCCGGTTGCCAGCCTTAAGATTGCGCGTGATCACAGGCCCGAGGATGGGATCGAAGCTGGTCTTCAGCTTTTGCGGCAGCGAAGCCACCTGCTGGGCAACATAATAGATTCCGACGGTCGCCGGAGAGAAGAAGAGGCCGAGGATCGCGAGATCGATACGACGCGATCCCCATTCGATCGCGTCGGCAGCAGCCAGCGGTATGTTGCGCCGGGTCAGCGTGACCAATGCGGCGGGGCGCGGCCGCCAGCCTCGCGGGGGCCCGAAGCTGCGAACCATCGGCCAGATCGAGGCGATGAGCGCGGCGATCATCGAGACGACATAGGAAATGATCAGGCCATCGCGGAGCGAATAGAACGCAAGAAAGAAGGCCGCGAGGCTGATCGTCCATGGCTCGATGACGGAGCGGGCGCGTACCGTCGCGCCGATATCGAGCCGATAAGCCAGGGCCGCGAGTGCTATATCGGACCAAGCAAGGGCGAAAATGGCTAGCGGAAGCAGCCATTCGAGCCCGTTGATGCCGCTGTTTGGAAACATCAGCTCAGGCAATGCGGCGAGGATCGCCGCGGCGATCGCTGAAGCGACGGCGGCGACCAGCATCGCATCCCAGACGACATGGACGTGCGGGCGGTCTGCTTTCGACAGTTGTTCGGCAAGGCCCCGCTTGAGCCCGAGCGTCGCGAGCGTAGCGGCGAATTCGACGATGATCACCGCATAGGCGAAGCGACCCAGCGCTTCGGCGCCGTACCACCGCCCCGCGATGAAGAGGAATGGCAGGCGCGCGGCCAGCCGGAGAAGGAAGCCGAAGAAGTTGGTACGGCCGCCTTTGGCCAGCGCCTTGATATCGTCACCCGATTTGAGGAGCGTCCCGCCGGGAGCCGGGTTGTCCGGGGCCAGGCTCAATGGGCGGAACCCCAGCTCGACCCGGTGCCGATCTCGACGCCGAGCGGAACCGACAGATCCACCAGCGGCTCGGCTGCACTTGCCATCACGTCGCGAATCACCGTCGAGGCGGGCGCTACCTGCTCGGGGCGGAGCTCGAATACCAGTTCGTCATGGACCTGGAGCAGCATCTGGACGTCGGCGAGATCCGCCGCGGCCAATGCTGGGCCCATGCGGATCATGGCTCGCTTTATGATGTCGGCCGAAGTTCCTTGGATCGGGGCATTGATCGCCTGCCGCTCGGCGGCCTGCCGCTCGCCCTGCTTGGGGCTTTTTATCCAGGGGAGGTGCGTCTTGCGACCGAATAATGTGGTCACATAACCCTGCTCGCGAACTTGCTGGAGGGTATTGGCGATATACTGATTGATCCCGGGGAAGCGCGCGAAATATCGATTGATCATCCCTTGCGCCTCTTCGCGCGATACTTCGAGCCTTCCGGCGAGACCCCACGCCGAAATGCCGTAGAGGATCGAGAAGTTGATCGTCTTGGCGCGTGCGCGCGTATCGCGGCTGACCTCTCCGAAGACTTCCTGTGCGGTCAATGCGTGGATGTCGTCGCCGCGGGCGAAAGCATCCTTGAGAGCGGGGACGTCTGCCATATGCGCCGCGAGCCGAAGCTCGATCTGCGAATAATCGGCCGACAGGAGGAGCTTGCCGGGCTCGGCGACGAAGGCGTCGCGGATGCGCCGGCCCGTCTCTGTCCGGATCGGGATGTTCTGCAGGTTCGGATCGGTCGACGACAGCCGTCCCGTCTGTGCGACGGCCATCGAGAAACAGGTATGGACGCGGAGTGTTGCAGGATTGATCTGACCCTGAAGGGCATCCGTGTACGTCGATTTGAGCTTCGTCAACTGTCGCCAGTCGAGCACGAGCCGTGCGATCGCGACACCTTCGCCCGCGAGCCGCTCGAGCTCGGCGGCATCGGTCGAATAGACACCGGTCTTGCCTTTCCGTCCGCCTTTCAACCCCAGTCGGTCGAACAGAACGTCACCAAGTTGCTTTGGGCTCCCAACGGTGAAGGGCCCACCTGCTTCGGCGTGGATCTGCCGCTCCAGTTCCGCGCTCTGACCAGCGAACTCGGCCGACAGGCGCGCCAGTTCCTCGCGGTCGACCTTGATGCCGGCGCGTTCCATCGCCGCGAGTACCGGCACGAGCGGCCGGTCGACCAGTTCGTAGACCCGGGTTGCCGCCTCACGGGCGAGCCGGCCCTTGAGCCGCTGCCATAGCCGAAGCGTGACGTCGGCATCCTCGGCCGCATATTCGGTCGCGCGGTCGAGTGAAACCTTGTCGAAGCTGATCTGGCCCTTGCCCGTTCCGCAGACCGCCTTGAATTCGATGCAGGCATGGTCGAAGTGGCGTTTCGCCAGTTCGTCCATGCCATGGCCGCCAAGCCCCGCATCCAGATCGTAGGACAGCAGCATCGTGTCGTCATAGGGGGTGATATCGACGCCATATTTGGCCAGCACCACCATGTCATATTTTATATTTTGGCCGATCTTGAGGATATCGGCCGCTTCGAGCAGCGGCTTGAGCCGGTCGATCGCTATTGGCAGCGGGATCTGCCGCGGCGCCTCGGACAACAGCCCGTCGCCGCTATGCGCGAGCGGAATATAGCAGGCTTTGCCCGCCTGGGTCGCAAGGCTCACGCCGACGAGGTTGGCACGGACCGGATCGACCGAGTCGGTTTCGGTGTCGACCGCGACATAGCCGCACGAAAATGCGTCGCTGATCCAGCGCATCAGGGCATCTTCATCGACTACCGTCTCATAATCCTTGTGGCTGAACGGCAGACTTTCGACCGGGGCCAGCGGCTTTTCATCGGCGCCGGGTGCCAATGCCAGCATGGTCGGGCCGCCGTTCGGCAGGGTGGCAGGGCCGTTGCCATTACCGACCTTGGCGAGGAGCGACTTGAACCCCATGTCCTCGAGGAAGGCGCGCAGTGGCTCGGGCGGCAGGCCACGTAGAGCGAGCCCGTCGAGCGGCTCGGGCAACGGCGCGTCGCATTTGAGGCGGACCAGTTCACGCGAAAGCCGGGCGTTGTCGGCATGATCGATCAGCGACTGCTTCAGCTTGGGTTTCTTGATCTGGTCGGTGCCGCTGAGAACCGCGTCCAGACTGCCGAACTGGCGGATAAGCTCGCTCGCCGTCTTCGGACCGATGCCGGGGACGCCAGGCACATTGTCGACGCTGTCGCCCATCAGAGCGAGCACGTCGCCCAGCGCTTCGGGCTCGACGCCGAATTTCTCAAGAACATGATCGCGGCCCAGCCGCCGATTGTTCATCGTGTCGAGCATGTCCAGGCCGGGCCGGATCAACTGCATCAGATCCTTGTCGGAAGAGACGATCGTCACGTTCCAGTCCGCCGCCAGCGCCGCTTCCGAATAACAGGCGATGATATCATCCGCCTCGAGCCCGACTTCTTCGATGCAAGGCACCGAAAAGGCTCGCACGGCATCGCGGATCAGTGGAAATTGGGGAACAAGGTCTTCTGGCGGCGGCGGCCGATGCGCCTTGTACTGATCGTACATCTCGTTGCGGAAGGTTTTCGACGATGCGTCGAGAATGACCGCAAGGTGGGTAGGCCCGTCGGCTTGATGGAGCTCGTTGATCAGCTTCCACAGCATCGTGGTGAAGCCGAAGACCGCGCCGGCTGGCGTGCCATGTCGGTTGGTGAGGGGCGGCAGGCGATGATAGGCCCTGAAGATATAGCCGGAGCCGTCAACAAGGTAGAGGTGATTGGCTGACATGACGGGCAGATAGCAGGCGGTGGAGCGGGGGGGAACCTTCTCGACACGACAGCAGGTCGGCTGGCGGAGGCTTGTGAGTGATCGGGCCTGACCACCTCGTCGCGAATTACCCTCGCGTAACCTATCGCGGTCGTGCAGAAGTTGCTGGAAACAGCGAGCGCGCAATATTGTCAGATCAAATGACCTGGCAAGGGGGCCGCGTCCAATGACAAAGAGAGGGTGCCATGGATAATGCGAGCAACGGTCTTGAAAGGGTGGATGGCCGCCTTTCGGAAAAGGTGGCCCTGGTCACCGGTGCGGCCAGTGGGATCGGCGCGGCTATAGCCCGCAAGTTCGCCGCGCATGGTGCTCATGTGATAGTTTCCGACATCGATGCGGCGGGCGGGGAGCGCGTCGCCGCCGAGTTCGCGGGCAAGGGCATGTTCCAGCCGCTGGACGTCCGAGACGTACCGCAGTGGGATGAGGCGGTAGACGCCGCCATGGCGCGGTTCGGCAGACTCGATATTTTGGTCAACAACGCCGGCACAGGCTATCAGATGCGGATCGAGGACGAGCAGCCAGAAAAACACAGGGGGCTGCTGGACCTTAACGTCACCAGCGTCTGGGCGGGAATTCGTGCTGTTGCCGCCGTGATGGGACGTCAGGGCAAGGGCTCGATCGTCAACATCTCCTCGATCGACGGCATTGCAGGCATGGCAAACCTGGCCACCTATGTCGCGACCAAGTTCGCAGTGACAGGACTTACCCGGTCGCTCGCCATAGAGTTGGCCGATCGGGGAATCAGGGTGAACAGCGTCCACCCTGGCATAACGGAGACCGAACTCGTGCGCGGAGTGTCGGAAGCCCATATGAAAAGACTCGACAGCGCCATCGCTCACCAGCCGATCAAGCGGATGGCGCGACCGGAGGAAATCGCGAACGCGGTCCTGTTCTTCGCCTCGGACGAGAGCTCCTACTGTACGGGGGCGTCGCTGCTCGTCGACGGCGGGCACCTGGCCGGGCCATATCGCGATCCCATCTTCTGATAAGACGCAAGCCGCAATTGCCAGTCGCGTGCTTCGGCAAGGCCACGACCTGTCAGGATTTTTCAGCGTGGATCGTAAGCTCTGGACGGTATTAAGGCATTCAACTGCGTTGTAGGCGTGTTTACAGATGGAGTGTCGGCTTACTTCGGTATCCAACCCATAACCGGCCAGTCAGGGCCCGGCCCAGTTGCTGCCGCGACGACAAGCCGGTCAAGCAAACGTTAAATGTCAGGTCCTGATGAAACCTGTCGTTCACCTCCGCTGCGGGGAATGTCCGGTAAGTCCCAAAGTTAGCTGTTCACGGTCACTTAAAACTCGTTGGATGGAGGATGGCTTTGCGGGCATTTAAATCGCGCGCTGGACGTCTGCTACAAAGCCAAATCAGAAAAATTTGGGAATGGGGCCGACCTGCGCCGTTTGGTCGGGAAGATCGATTTCCTGTTCGTCTTCGTAGCACCAGCCCCAGCCTTCAGGAGGGTCGTAGCCTTCGATGATCGGGTGCCCCGTATGATGGAAATGAGCCGTTGCGTGGCGATGGGGAGAATCGTCGCAGCAACCGACGTGCCCGCAGATTCGGCAGAGCCGCAAGTGCAGCCATGGGCTGTCAATCGCGAGGCATTCTTCACAACCGCGCGCACTCGGCGTCACCTCGCGGATGGAAGGACTGTGCGGGCAAGATGTCATATGCGCTGAGCCTCCTTCCGATCAGCCATCATGGCGTGGATCTGTGCGACCACGGCAGCGCCTTCGCCGACGGCCGCCGCTACCCGTTTGGTGGAACCGGCACGGACGTCTCCGATGGCAAACACACCGGGCACGCTTGTCTCCAACAACCGGCCATTGCCGCCCGTGATGACGAAGCCGCGGTCGTTGCTGTCGACGCAATGTGCAATCCAGCCGGAATTCGGGTCCGCCCCGATGAACAGGAAAAGGTGACGCAAGCTGCAGCGATGTTCTGCACCAGTGCGCATATCGCGGAAGGTGGCCGCCGCGAGGCCGGACTGGCCATCACCATCTAGGCCGACGACCTCGCTACCGACATGAACGTCCACGTTAGGTAGGGAGGAAATCCGGTCGATGAGGTACTGCGACATCGTCTCTGACAGGTCACGCCTGACGAACAGGTGCAGCCGCTTGACCTGCGGGGCGAGGAACACCACCGCCTGTCCGGCGGAATTGCCGCCGCCCACGAGAGCAACTTCCTCGCCGGCACAAAGCCGCGCTTCGATCGGGGATGCCCAGTAGGACACGCCCGAGCCTTCGAACTCGGCAAGATTGGAGATGTTGGGGCGGCGATAGCGCGCGCCCGAGGCGATCACGACGGCGCCGGCGCGCACTCGCTTGCCGCCGGCGAGCTGGAGTGCAAGCTGCTCAGCGTCGCAATCGAGCCTTTCGACGCGCGCGGGTATCGCGATTTCAGCGCCAAATTTCAGCGCCTGACTGAAGGCGCGCCCGATGAGAGCCTGCCCGGAAATCCCGGTCGGAAAACCCAGATAGTTCTCGATCCGTGCCGAAGCACCGGCCTGCCCGCCCATGGCGCGCTCATCCAACACCAGCACCGAGAGACCTTCGGAGGCGGCGTAGACGGCGGCTGCCAGACCACCCGGGCCGGCCCCCACGATCGCTACATCGAAGAAGGCGTTTGCCTCGAGCTCGGGCAAGATGCCAAGGCACGCGGCGACCTGCTCTTCACTGGGCCGCCGCAGCACGTCACCGTTAGGACAGACCACCAGCGGCAATTCATCGGTCAGGACGCCCATCCGCTCCGCCAACTGGCGGCCGTCCGGATCGTGGGCTAAATCGAGCACGGTGTTGGGATAACCGCTGCGCGTGAGGAAGACCTGAAGCCGGAGAATCTCCGCGCTTTGCGGATCTCCGATCAGAATCGTGCCCGCTCGGCCCTGCTCGATCAGGCCCACGCGCCGCAGGATGAAGGCGCGCATCACGATCTCGCCAAGCTCCGCCGACCCGATCATCAGCGCGCGCAGATGAGGGGGATCGAACGGGACGGCGACGCACCCTTCGGCGCCGGCGTGTCCGCTGGCGATCGACGCGCGCCCGGCCAGCTGGTTCACCTCGCCGCTGAATTGGCCTGGGCCATGCACCGTAAGGCGGGTCTCCTCGTATATCCCGTCACGCCGCGACACCTCGATCGTGCCGTTCAGCACCAACCAGGCCGCAGCTCCGTGCTGGCCGATGTCGTAAAGCAGCTCTCCCGGCGCAAAGGTTCGCGCCGGACCGCTGGCGAAGCGGCGGGCCATCGCCATCTGCGCGGCATCGAGTACGGGGAACATCTGGTGTTCGCGATTTTCGACGGTGCCCATGCACAACTCCGTCTCTTGGACGAGACGAACAGCTCGACCACGCCGCGTCCGTCCACTCGCTATGTGGCATATCCTTGCACGATTAAGGCAGCAAATCCATCATTTTACATTTGCGTGATTCATCCCTTTTCCCCGGGCGCGGCACGGGTTTCATCGCTAAAGCCAATCGTGCGCTGACTGGTGGCGACATCGGCATTAACATTGGCGGGAACGGACCGTAGGTTGGCGGATGCGATGGCAGCTATCGATCAGTTCAGGCGACAGCATCTATAATGATCGTGCAGATATGAGCAGTTCAAGCGGCTAGAAATACGCTAGAAGGCGCGCGAGGCTAATCTGCGCTGACGCGCCACACCTTCGCTAAGTGGCTGTTTTCATTGTAAAAATGGTGGACGCACTAGGGCTCGAACCTAGGACCCGCTGATTAAGAGCGAAAGTTTTAGGGTCTCAAACGGTTTCATGTCGTTCCATAACCCTTGTAGACCAATAAGTTATGTGATTCACTGTTCCAACAGATGCCGGGGTATTCCGGGCAAAGTGTTACCTAAGGTAACGCCCGCGCCCGACCCGCTGACGAGGAATCAGTAGCATGGGACAAGGCTCGATTGGACTGACCGACGCGAAGCTCAAGGCGATGAAGCCGCCTGCATCGGGCCAGATAGAAATAAGCGATCAAGTCGTTCCCGGCTTGCGCGTTCGTATGGGCGTCTCCGGCGCGCAAACCTTTGTCGTTCGCAAGCGCATAGGAGGGAAGCCCAGGAACATCACTGTCGGCCGCTACTCACCGAGATTTGGTTTGGCGGACGCTCGCAAGAAAGCGAGAGCGATTTTGTCTGACATCGACGCCGGTGCCGATCCGGCGGCCACGTTCCCCACGCCCCGGAAGCGCGGTGTTACCGCACACACCATTCGAGGAATGTGGCCCGACTACAAGGCGGCCAAGGCCGAGCGGCGCTCGATCAAGGAAATCGAGCGTGTGTTCAACCGGCACATCCTGCCGCAATTCGGTGATCGGATGGCCGACGCTATCACCCGCGCGGAGATTACCCGCTTCATCGACGAGATCGCGCGAACCGCGCCGGTGATGGCCAGAAATGTGCTCGCACATTTCTCGTCCTTCTATGGATGGGCGTTGCCTCGACTAGATCGCTTGCAGAGCAATCCTTGCCGTGATGCTGGACGCCCGCCCGCGCCGAAATCTCGTGATCGCGTTTTGAGCGATGCGGAGATCGGAATTCTGTGGAACGTCCTAAACGGCGAGGCTGCGCCATTCGGCCCGGCGATCAAGCTGCTCCTCCTAACCGGCCAACGCCGCAACGAGGTGTTCAGTGCCGATCGGAGCGAGATCGACCGCAAAGCAGCGCTATGGACGATCCCCGGCGATCGAGCCAAGAACGGCGTCGCCCATTTGTTGCCGTTGTCCCGCGAGGCGTTGGCCGTGATTGCTGGTCTTGCGGATCAGGGCGACAGCGAGAAGCTTTTTCCGGCCCGTGGTAACGGTGACAATGGTCCGAGCGGATTCAGCAAGACGATGATCCGCATCCGCGAAGCAATGGAAAAGCAGGCCGAGCGGCCAATAGCCCACTGGACCCTTCACGATTTGCGCCGGACGCTGGCAACCGGTTTGCAGCGGCTGGGTGTGCGGCTCGAAGTCACCGAGGCAGTATTGAACCACGTCTCCGGCTCCCGCGCTGGGATCGTGGGGGTGTACCAGCGCCACGACTATTTCGATGAGAAGCGGCAAGCCCTTGATGCTTGGGCGCGGGAGGTTCGGCGGGTGGCGAAGAAGCAGCGCCCGAAAGCGGCCTTGCCATAAGCAGAAATTTGAATCGCAGGGAGCACGCTACTTATCGTTCAATATCTCGCGGCATCCCTTGGCAGGAACAAAAGGAGTTCCTATCTTGATAGGGTCCCCGGAATTGGCCGACGGATACGATCGTTGCAACGCGCAACCCGCAAGACGAGCAACACGACCACGGCGATGCCGAGGACATGCGACTCTGCGAGTGCGATAATCTGGTTCATGAGCATAGCTCGGACAACCTCCTCGATTACACTATACCACTTAGCGTTCTAGACCCGCGCCGACGAGC